>Ga0315282_10000565_pt1 | contig 72799 bp, 59 predicted proteins | sample YL17G07_20_MG_FD_203693 | JGI IMG/M metagenome (GOLD analysis project Ga0315282, IMG submission 203693) | Sediment microbial communities from Yellowstone Lake, YNP, Wyoming, USA - YL17G07_20 | ecosystem: Environmental > Aquatic > Freshwater > Lake > Sediment | place: USA: Wyoming | collected... | reverse complement strand
CATCCGAATCGGGATTTCGACCTGAATCAGGAATTGCCGCGCCATGAATCTGCGCTGATGCAGGACCTGGAGCTGGGCACATTGCTACACGCTATGGCGGGAGACGACAAATTTTTGTTCGAGGTGGCGCGCAAGGCGCTTCTCCTGGGCCTGCAGAACGATTTGGAGGCCATTTTATATCGCCAGGAGACCCTGCAGGACTGTCTGAAGAACCCGGCGGTGCTCAGACAGCTCTACGACCTCACGGTGGAGGCGAGCAAAGCCAAGAACGAGCTCCGCTACGGCATCTTCGGCAGATCCCATCCGAACTGGATCCTGTCCGACGCAGTCAAATTGATGGAAATGTATATGGGCATGGCCCGGAGCTTGAGGGAAATCGCGGACAAGCATATCGGTGAATTCGGGTCGAGGGGTTTCAACGGTTTTTTTGCCATGCTCCAGCAGGAACTCAATGATGAGTATTTGGACACCATCCAGAAACATCTGGCCGAACTGAAGTTTAAACCGGGCATCTTTCTGAGCGCCGAGCTCGGAATTGGCAACACGGGCATCAACTACATGCTGCGCCGGGTTCGGGGGAAAAAGTTAAACTGGTTCAAACAGCTCATGGGGCTGGGGCTTCAAGGCTATACCTTTCGCCTCTCCGACCGTGATGAGGCCGGCGCAAGGATCCTGTCGGAAATGGAGGACTGCGGGCTCAATCTGGTGGCGAACGCGCTCGCCCAATCCGCCGACCATGTCTTGAGCTTTTTCGATATGCTCCGGGTGGAACTGGCCTTCTATGTGAGCTGTTTGAACCTGCATGACCGTCTCGCGGCCAAGGCAGAGCCGGTGTGTTTTCCCCGCCCGATTGCCAGGGGCGGTCGAAGGCTAAGGTTCCGCGGGCTATATGACCCTTGCCTTTCGCTCCTTATGGAGCGGCGAGTCGTGGGCAACCAGGCGGATGCCGACGGCAAGAATATCGTGATTGTCACCGGCGCCAACCAGGGCGGAAAGTCGGTTTTTCTGCGCAGCATCGGCCTTGCCCAATTGATGATGCAATGCGGCATGTTCGTCGCGGCCGAGTCTTTCGATGGGGAACTTTGCACGGGCTTGTTCACGCACTACAAGCGGGAAGAGGATGCAACGATGAAGAGCGGGAAACTTGACGAGGAACTTGCCAGAATGAGCGAGATTGCCAACTATCTTACTCCGAATTCAATGCTGCTTTTCAATGAGTCATTCTCCGCGACAAACGAACGCGAGGGGTCCGAAATCGCAAGACAGATCGTCTGCGCTCTGCGGGAAAGGTGCATCAAGGTCTTTTTTGTGACGCATCTCTATGAATTCGCGCATGGCTTGTACGAGATGAAGATGGAAGACGCCCTTTTCCTGCGCGCGGAAAGGCGGGACGACGGGACGCGAACCTTTAAACTTGTCGAGGGCGAACCCTTGGAGACCAGTTACGGCGAAGACCTGTACCGGGAGATATTCGCCGTCGGGACAACTGAACCGATGGGTGAGAGAACATGACCAACTTATCTTCGCCTGACGGCGAGAACAACCTAAAACAGGAGCACCAGCGTTTGGCCTTGAGCTTTGTCTTATTGCTGGGGCTGGTCAGCCTCTTTGCCGACATGACCTACGAATCGGCCCGGAGCATCACCGGGCCCTATCTGGCCATCCTCGGTGCCAGCGCGACCGCCGTCGGATTTATCGCCGGGCTCGGCGAACTAATTGGATATGGACTAAGGCTGGTTTCAGGGATTATTAGCGACCGAACTCATCGATATTGGACGATCACCCTGGTGGGATATGCCGTCAATCTGATTGCGGTGCCCCTGCTGGCCCTTGCCGGAAACTGGAAGGTGGCCGCGATCCTGATTATGGCCGAACGCTTCGGCAAGGCGATCCGTACCCCGGCCCGGGACGCCATGCTTTCCCACGCCACGAGGGAGATGGGAAGAGGCTGGGGCTTCGGCATCCACGAGGCCATGGATCAGGTCGGGGCCATGCTCGGTCCCCTCATTGTCACCGCAGTTTTGGCTTGGAAGGGCAGCTACCCCTTCGGGTTCGCCGTCTTGGCGGCACCGGCGGCGCTGGCCTTGGCGGTGCTGATCGCCGCGCGGATCACCTATCCGCATCCGCAAAATCTGGAGCCGGTTTTTAAAAAGGAGGCTGCGGGCGCGCTGCCTTCCATTTTCTGGCTATATCTCGCGGCAGTTGCCTGTATTGCTCTCGGCTTTTGCGATTATCCACTGGCGGCCTTTCATATGAAGAAGGCCGGAATCGTGGCCGACCGGTGGATCCCCTTAATCTATGCCGGTGCCATGGGCGTGGATGGTTTGAGCGCACTCGTGTTCGGCCGTCTCTATGACCGAAAAGGGTTCCCGGTCCTATTGGCGATCATCGCGGTATCGGCCTGGAGCGCCCCCTTGGTGTTCCTGGCGGGGCCGGGCTTATTGCTCGCAGGAATGGTCTTATGGGGCTTGGGCATGGGTGCCCAGGAATCGGTTATTCGCGCCGTGGTCGCCAACTTCGCGCCACGCGATCTCCGGGGCACCGCGTATGGGATTTTCAACGCGGGCTTCGGGCTTGTCTGGTTCGCCGGAAGCGCGCTGATGGGGGTTCTTTATGACCGGTCCCTCATCACCCTAGCGGTGTTTTCTGTGGCAACTCAATTGGCGTCGCTGCCGCTGCTTTATTCCGTTCAGAAGCGGCTAAGCCAACTGAATGATTTCTAAAAGTCCCTTGGAGACCCGGCCAAATGCTTAGCCTATTGGTAATTTTTATCCCTTTTTGTCTGCTCGGATCTCTGTCGGTGTTTCTAATCACCGCCAACGAATTTGAAAAACACGGTTTCCGGGGCCGCCGCTTGTTCTGGGAAGCCTTTCAGTCGGCTCTGGTTGCTTTTTTGGTGATGCTGGGGATTACGCTACTGGCAAGTTGGCTTTTTATGCAATGCAATTAGTCCCATCATGGTAAAGGGCCAGGCGCGGCAAATGTTTGAGGTTTAAACTGGCTGGTTGCCGGGGAGGGAGTCATGGAAAAAGCGAAAAAATGTGTTTTCTGCGAGATTGTGGCGGGCCGGGCCAAGGCCTACAAGGTTTATGAGGATGAGCTGTCTATGTGCATCTTAGACATTGCCCCGTTCACCGAGGGCCACTGCCTAGTGATTCCAAAGAGGCATGCCCAGTTCTGGCACGACCTGACAGAAAAAGAAATAGAGTGCCTGTTCAAGACCGCGCGGATGGTGGCGAAAAAAATGCTCAAGCAGTATAACTCGGACTTCATCTGCATGTATGCACGCGGCCGCAGAATCCCGCACACACATATTTTCCCGGTCCCGACCGCATCGCGCTGGCCGAGCCAAATCCCCAAAGCTCGAGTTCTTGACCAGCCGGCAATGAACATTGACCTCTTCTCAACCAGCCTGGCTGCGGCAGGAATTCAGCTCCCCAAAGACCGCGTCATCGATGGCAAAGACATGCTGCCGCTCCTTTCCGGCAAGGACAAAAGCTCTCCGCACGAATTCATCTATTTTTACAAGGGCAAGCAACTCCAGGCAATGAGGAGCGGCAACTGGAAATACCAACTCAAGCATTATGTCTATTACTCGCCCATGGGCAAAAAGCAAGGCCCCTGGCTCTTCGACCTGGCCAAGGACCCCAATGAATCCTACAATGTCATTGGCCTCTATCCCGAGCTCGCCCGGAAATTTGAAAAACAGACCGCAGCCTGGCAAAAAAATTTCGATAGAGGTCTGAAGTGATTTTGGGGTCGGGTCTTTAGTTGAAAGTTAACGGTTTTTAAAAATTTTGTAGTTTTGTGAAATCGGGGCTGACTTGTCCTGCGAAGTCCCGCGTATCCGCGGGACGAACTAGGAAGCCGCTCGCACGAATTTGTTCGCAGACAGGAGTGTCTGCGCCCCGAAGAATCTTTTCCGTTGTGCCGTTTTCTACTCTGCGAAGCGCTGCGAAGCACGAGGTGGTTAAATTCTTTCCTTGACTCGATTCCGAGAATAGGCTGCTTTTGAAATTGATTCAAGGCTGAATAAATAGAGGGGGAGAAAGGGAGTTTGTCAAAAGTCAAGCTCTGACCCCAAAATCATTTTTTGAAATAAAAGGCGCGATGCAGTTAAACTATTAAGTGTAGGTCTGACCCCAAAACCAGTTTTAAATGTAGGGGCAGGGCTTGCCCTGCCCAATTATTTGATTTGATTGGGCGCAGCAAGCAGCGCCCCTACAATCTGGCCGTTCGATACGCCACTCTCGGTCATATAGCTCCAGGAACTTATCCAAGGCCTCCCCTCATCTCGCCAATCCTGGGGGGACCAATTTCCCCCTTTTTCCTGTCCAAAGAAATCAATGGCAACTCAATTTTTATTTTACCACGGGTTAATGACAGATCCGGTCAGAAAAAGCAAAAAATTTTTGCGCCTTCAGGTCTGAAAAAATTTTTGCAGGTTCGCAGGAGGAGAAACGCCGGGATGCTTGACAAGAGCGGTAATCTTTTACTAGAGTATAAGCAGGGATGACCGAGGAGAAGAAGATATTCATGTCGCAGGAGGTTCTGGACGCGCTCTTTGAGCAGGGCAAGGCCGACCTGGCGGGAGAGGTTCTGACCATCAACACCGCGCCGATACAGGTCTACAAGCTGATTCCCGCGGTCAAGTTCATCCTGCTGGCCGAGGGGGATTCTGACCCTCATAACCTGGTGGGCAAGATTTTCACCAAGGAACAGCTGAAGAAGTCCGATGTGGATATGTATATGGACTCGGTGATTTACAAGGATGTGCCCTACCAGGTGGAAGCCGGGTTCCTCGGAATCGCCGAGGCGCTGGTAGAGGCAAAAGTTGTGGCGCCGGAAAAAGCCGTCCAGATTGAGCAAGCCGTGGAAGCCGAGGTTCAAAAGATAAACCAGTCTGATGCTCCGACGGTGGCCGAGGATTTCAACATCAAGGACTTGGAGAACTACCTGCTCAAGATTCTATAAGCGCCGCGCGAGCAATCTGGCCCGAAATAATTTATTACTCGGAGCCCTAAATAGTTTGCGCTTACAGATGAGCTCGCCAATCATAGGAAAGGAACCTGGATGACCGCATCCGTTCCCGGTCTTCCCAATCTTTAGTTCGGTCTTTTTATTTTGAGCAGTCTCTCGCAGGGGCTTGCCCGGTTCTAACTTGTGATATTATGGCGCAAACCCGTTCCACTAATTTCCCCGGGGTGGCGAGCAGTGAGCATCAGAACCAGGGCAATCAGGTAAAAGATAATGAATCCGAGGTAGGCGTAATTGTAAGTCCCGAAAAGGTCAAAGCTCCCGCCCATCATAAGGTACCCGCTGCTCTGGAAGACGAGGAACAGGGCGATGTATCCGTATGCCTTGGCAAAATTGTTCCTCCCGAAAAAGTCCGCGGCAACCACCGGCAGCGTGCTCATCACCCCGCCCATGCCCAGGCCGAACAGAACAATGAACATGGCAAGGACTCCCTCGGACCTGCTTGAAATCAGAACCAACAACCCAGCCAGCTGGCAAAGAATGGACAGGCTGACAACCTTCCGCGAGTCAAACTTGTCGCAAAGCCATCCCCAGAGAACCTTGCCGGCCGCGCCCACCAAGGCCGCGAATGACATCATTACCATGGCCCGCTGACCGCTGAACCCGATGTCCTTGAACCGAGGCGCCAACTGGCTCATCACCCCCACCACTCCCGGCAGCATCAGACCATACGCCAGACCGATGTTCCAAAAAGCCCGGGAACGGAACAACTCCCGGTTGCTTAAGTCGCACGGCTCAACCTTGCGCTCGCTCTGCAGAACCGGAGCCGCATCCGGCTCCAAACCATCCACAAACATACCGTGCTCCTCCGGATGGTCCTTCATCAGCACCACGGCCGCGCTGAAAACCAGAACCCACGAAAGCAAGGCATTGAGCAAGGTCGCCTGCCCCAGGCTGAAATGGCGCAGAAGAAAAAAAAGGAGCAGGGGAATGATGGCCCCGGAAAGGGAAATCCCCGAGGTGGAAATCCCCAGCGCCTTGCCCCGGTACCTCTCAAACCAGTTCGAAACCGCGGTGTTCGGCACCAGGCCGTTAATTCCGACATTGGCGATGTATAGCACCGCGGCCATGGCGTAAAAAAGCCCGAGCGAATGAGACCGCGCCATCAGCGCGTAGCTTGCGCAGGAAAAAAACACCGACCCCAGCATCATCCGCCGGGGGCCGAACTTCAAGACCATCCGGCTGAAAAAAGGCTGGGCCAGAACCCCAAGCGCGGAAAGGCTCGGCGCAATGTTCACCGCGGTCCGGCTCCAGTTGTTCAACCGGCATAGCTCCGGCAAGATAGCGTTCCAGCCGTAAAAACTCATGCCATTGCTCATAAAATTGGCAATAAAAGTCACTACCACTATCCACCAGCCGTAAAATATCCGCCCCTTCTTCAATCCCTCTCCTTCAAATGGGGTCAGAGCTTGACATTTGACAAACCGCCCCAGGATTTTTGCCCAGGACTTCTTTGCGTGCCTGCCTACTCGGTCCCGCTGGCAGCGGGACTACGAAGGCTGGACGCGTCTTTGCGGTGAAAAAGTTTTTCCTCTGCAAGCAAGCTTGCTACTTCGCTCCGCTTTTTCGTTCTCCGCAGTCCCGCCAAACGCGGGGCTGCCGCGAAGAATGAAGCGGAGCTGCGAAGGACGAGTTGCCCGCGATTCCGGTTCTCGCTCCTTTTCCCCACCTTCAGTACGATTCCTGGAGGGGATTTTCGGAGACCGCGGCGGTCTCTGGGTTCCAGGGATAAAGCGACATTCCCTTGACCTTCAAGCCGGTCTCTTTTTCAGCCTGTTCCAGGAGTTTTTCCGGCTTGCCCCGCATGATTTCCGGGGTGAAGCACCAGAGCAGCAGCTCATTATCGAGCGCAACGGCGAGGACAGACCCGTCCGGGCTGAATTCCAGGTCGCATCCCTGGAAGGTTTTGATCAGTTCCCCGGAATCGGCGTTCCAAAGTTTTATCTGGTTGGGAGTGGCTGTTTCGAAGACCACGGCCAGGATTTTTCCCTCCGGGCTGAATTTGAGCATTTTAAAATAGGCCTGGTCTTCCTGGAACGACTTTTTCAATTCCCCTGATGCCAAATCCCAAAGCTCCACCCGGCATTCGCGGCTGCCGGCCGCCAATTTTTTTCCGTCCGGACTGAAAACTATGCCGTCAACCCATTCGGAGGAATTCCGAAAATCTTTGAGCAAATGGCCGGTGGCCGCGTCCCGGAGCCTGACCAGTCCCTGTCCTCCAATCGCCAGCTTTTGTCCGTCCGGGCTGAAGGCGAGAAAGGACACGCCTTCCGTATCTCCATCCATGGTTCCGGCCAGCTTGCCGGTCCGGGTGTCCCAGAGCTTAACCGTCTTCCCGCCGTCGGTTGAGGCCAGGATTTTGGAATCCGGGCTGAAGCAGATCTTGTATATAGCATCCTGGCCCGGTTCCAGGCGGAGCAGTTTTTTGGATTCCAGGTCCAGGGTCTGGATGATGGCGCTTTTGCCAAACCAGGCAATCTTCTTGTCATCAGGACTGAAAACCAGGTGTGAAACTCCGGAGGTCTCAACCGAATCCCCGGACAAGATTTTGGAGAACTCTCCGCTGTGAATATCCCAGGCGGCTATTTCCCGGTTTTCCCGGTTGACAAACGCAACCCTGAACCCGTCCGTGCTGAAGGCGATGAACTTCTGATTGGGCGCTTTGAAGAACTTGCGCTCGGTTCTGCCGGATTTCAGGTCGTCTATTTCCACCGTATCTCCCCGCGCCGCGGAAAAGAGCCGCAGATTGACTTGATTGTCCAGGGCAACTATTCTTGGACTTTCATAAAATCGAATCTGATTGTCCAAAGTGATGATTCGCGGAGTTGCGTCCTTGCTGTTAGGCAAAAAGCTGACCAGGGGCTTCCGCGCTATGTTCCAAAGCCGGATGTTGTCATGGCTGCGGGTGGACAAAAGCGCCTTCTCATCCGGGCTGAAGCAAAGCAGATCCGCGGGGCCCCGGCCTTCGAGATAGGTCAGCAATTTCCCGGAAGAGACATTCCACAACTTGATTGAACTCCTCCAGCCCGAGGATGCCAGCAGTTTGCCGTTCCGGCTGAAAGCAATCGTTTGCGCGCCGTCCGCGTGCCCTTCCAGCGAATTCAGCAAAGCCCCGGATTCCGCGTCCCATAATTTGAGCGTGCCGTCCCGGCTGGAGCTGGCCAGCGTTTTGCCGTCCGGGCTGAAAATTATGTCCATTATCTCCTGGGTGTGCCCCTCCAAAAGCCCCAGCAATTTCCCGGTGCCGACCTCCCAGAGCCGGGCGGTTTTTTCCGGAGCCGCGGAAGCCAGTTTTTGCCCGTCCGGACTGAAGACCAGTTTCCGGATTATGAAATTATGTCCCTTTAACTCGCGCATAAGCCTTCCTGAATCCGCGTCCCAAACACGGATGATTCGGTCCCGACCGCCGGCGGCAAGTTTTTTCCCGTCCGGGCTGAATTCCAGCGCCAGAATAATATCCTTGGACTTGAAAGAAATAACCGGAGCGCCTGATGCCGTGTCCCAAACCGTCAGCACATAGTATCGCGGCCGCTCCGGCCAGACCTTGCTTTCCGCGGATACCGACGCCAGTTTTTGGCCGTGGCCGGACAGGGCCATATAAAAGCAATGTTTTTCCGGGTTGGCAAAAGAGCGCCATATTTTTTCCGCGCCAATGTCCCAAAGCTCAATCCTGCCGCTTTTGTCCAGGACGGCTATTTTTTCTCCTTCCGGACTCAAAACCATACTGCCCTCGGCATCCTCTGGTTTCAGGAGCTTGAGCAGTTTGCCCGCGCTCGTGTCCAGCAAGGCCACGCAACCCTTTTGCTCCTTCGAATCTCTGGGCTGAAAAGTTTCCCGCGAGTCACAGTTGCAGGCTGAAGCCCAGACCCTGCCGTCCTTGCTCGCAAACGCGTAATCTGCCGGGGTCAGCCAGGTTTGAGCCAGATTGAGCTCAACCTGGGGCGTGATGGCGGCATAGTCCAGAAGATAGCGCGCGAGCGGAGAGTCAATAATGCTCAAGGACTTGGCGTAATACACCCTTGCGTTGCTCCAGGCGCCCCCTGCTTCTGCAATCTTGCCTTTCAGGATATATGATTCCGCCAGTTTCTCGATGGCCGTGTCTCTTTGCTCCCGGATGTTGAGAAAAGACCAGGCGCCAAAAGCCAGGAGGATGACCAGGGCGGTTCCCGCGGTTAGAAGCATTGCCGCGTTTTTCGCCATCCACCTCCGGGCAATCAGCGCCAGGGAGTAGTTGTAAGCCGAGACCATTCCGCCGGAAAGATAGCTCGTGATGTCTTCCGCCAGGATATTGGCCGAGGCATACCTTTGCGGCTTGTCCTTGGCCAGGCACTTTTCCGCGATTGACGCCAGTTCCGCAGGAGCTTCCTTTTCCCAGTCCTGAATCCGCTTCGGCTCTTCCTTCAAGACCCGGCCCATCACCTCGTAGGCGTTCACGCCTTCAAAAGGCGGGTGCCCGGTGAGAATCTCATACAACACCGCGCCCAGGCCGTAGAGGTCGCTCTTCTCGTCAATCTCTTCGATTTTTCCGTCCGCCTGCTCCGGGCTCATATATGAGGGCGTGCCAATCGGCTTGCCCTGAACCGTTTCCCCTATCCCCGGCTCTTTCATCAGCCGGGCGTCCCGCTCAATATCCTTGGCCCGGATGTCCTCCTTGCCCTTGACCTTGGCCAGGCCCCAGTCAATGACCACGGTCTCGCCGAACTCGCCAATCATGACATTCTGCGGCTTCAAGTCCCGATGAATCACTCCCCGGGAATGCGCATAGGCAATGGCCTGGCACAATTCCAGGAAATCAGGCAGGAGCGCCAGCCGCTCTTTCAGGGATTTGGCTTCCGCCATCTTCTCCGACAGGGTCTTGCCCCGCACCAGCTTCATCGTGTAATAAATCGAGCCGTCCGTTCTTCTTCCCAGCTCATAAACCGGGACGATGGACGGATGCTCCAGCTGGCCGGTGATTCGCGCCTCGCGCAAAAATCGCGCCGTGGCCGCGCCGGTCTTGCGCACCGGGCTGTCCGAGAGCGGGGTGCCGTCCGGGCCTTTTTCCGGCAGCAGCTCCTTGACCGCTATCTCCCTCCCGATGTGCTCGTCCACCGCAATCATAATCCGGCCGATGCCGCCGCGGGAATATTCGCCCTTGAAGGAATACCTGCCCGGATGCTCCAGTGAAAGATGCTGCGTGTCTTCCAAATCTTCCGGCGCTTTGGAGGGCTTTTCCGCAGCCGCGCTTGCCGGCTTGAGCCTGTCCTTGTCAACCACGATGGACCCGGCAAAACTCTCATATACCGCGCGGTCTCCTCCGAAAGACTGGAGAGACGCCTTGGCGTCCCCCCCATGCTCCTTGACCTGCAGCTCCAAAAGGCTGGAGATGAGTTTCTGTTTTTCCTCGTTCAGCAGGCCCTGCTCCACCAGGATTTCTGCAAGGGAGCGCTCCTGGCGCGCGGCCCAGACGGCCGCGGCTTCCATCAATTTTTGCGGGCTGATGAGTTTGAGCTGGACCGCAAGCACTCCAAACAATAGTTCGCGGTCTTTTTCCATTTCAGCCCTTCCCTTTATGAATGCCGGGAGATGACCCTGATCACTTCCACCGGCTCTTTGACATTCTTAAGCTCCATCATCCCGCGCGGCTTGAAACTCAAATGCGGCATATCCCTGAATTCCACTCCCTCCTTCATGGCCTTGAGCGCAGACTCATGCGCGGCCTTGACCGTGAGAATCTCCATACCCTCGGCCTTGGCGCAGAGCCGGGCCGCCAGATTCACCGTGTGCCCGAGCACCGTGTAGTCCATCTGCTTTTCGTGCCCGATGTTCCCGGTGATAACCGGGCCGGTGGCGATTCCAATCCCGACCGGCGGGCAGGGAGCATTCTTCCGCTTCTGCTCCTCCTGCCAAAGCCCGTGTTCCCTCACCATGTCCACCGCGCAAAGCAAGGCCCTTAGCGCATGGTCCTTTTGCATCAGCGGCGCGCCGAAAACCGCCATGATTTCGTCGCCCACGAACTTGTCCACCGTGCCGTCGTATTTTTCCACGCAGTCAGCCATGCGCGAGAGGTAGCTGTTCACCATCTCGCACACTTTTTCCGGCTCAAGCTCCTGGGAAATGAGGGTGAACCCGCGCAGGTCCGCGAACAGGACCGAAAGCTCGGCCCGCTTGACCTTGAGCAGGTCCGCGGGCGGAACTTTTCGCAAAAGCTCAATCACCTTGGGCGAGACATAGCGGGAAAAGGATTTCTCCAGCCAGCGCGAATAGGTCACATCCTGGACGATAATCTGGACCTGGTCTTTGGCCGGGGAACAGACAAAGCGGAGCGTAACCGCCCCCTCAACCCCGCTCCTCTGCGGGAGGCTGTCCGCAGGCAGTTGCGCGTATTCCTTTTCCAGCATGCAAAGCTGGCCGGCTTCCTTCACCGCGCCCACCAGGCTGCTTAAAAAACCCTGGCCTAAAATCCCCTTGTCCCATTGCGCCAGCGGGGTTTTCAGCATCTCCTTCTTGTCCGGCGCGCCCAAAAGCCTGGCCATGGAGCTGTTGGCAAACCGAATCAAGCCCTCGCCGTCAACCTGCAAGACCATCTCCTCCAACCCAAGAATAGTGAAGCTCGGCGCAGGCCCCGAGCTATAGAAAAGACTGGCCCCCGCGGACTGGCTCAAGGCCAGCCGCGACCGCAGCTGCTCCAGCTCCTCCCTTAAACGCGCAAGCTCCTGTTCATACTCTTCTGCGCTCTTCGCCATAATTGCTCGCCAAAAAATCCAGACCCGGTTTTTAGGCTTGCCCAATTATACCCCCCGCCCAGAATCCGTCAAGAATTGGGGTCAGGCCTTAACATATAAATTAACCCTGTTGCGAGAGGGAGAATTGGGGGCAGGCCGCAATTGGTAAAATGGCTCGCCAGCTGTTTAAAAGCTGATGGGATGATATGCTGACCAGAAAAGCTTGCGAGCCGCTTTGGGGCGGGACGGGACAAAGGCGGAAGGGACTTCCTGCTTCGTCCCGCTTCTCGCGGGACTACGCAGGACAAGTCAGTCCCGGTTCCCTGAAGCGCCGCCAACCATCCATTGACCGGCTCTTTTATCAATGCTATTTTAAAATGCAAATGCGGATTTTATTAGTCAATCCTCGGGACCAGGATGATGCCCGGGTGCCGGGCCCGAGCCGGATTACCTCGGTTCAGCATCAATACTCTCCTCCCTTGGGCCTGATGTACCTCAAGAGTTTTCTGGAACGGGAAACCGTTTTTTCTATAAAGCTCTGGAACGGCCAGGCGCCCAAAGTTTCAGGATGGGCCGGCCTGGAAAAAGTCCTGGATGCTTTCCAGCCGGAACTGGTCGGCATCACCACCACCAGTTTCAGTTGGTATGGCGCCCTGCAAAGCGCGCGAGTGGTCAGGAAAAAATGTCCGTCCGCGCACATCGTCATGGGGGGAGTCCATGTCTGGATTTATCCCGAGGAAACCCTTGGCCAGAAGGAAGTGGATTCCGTGGCGCTTTCGGAAGGGGAATACACCTTGCTGGAATTGAGCCAGGCGCTAAGCCAAAAATCAAGCCTGTGGGGAATCAAGGGGTTGTGGTTCAAGCAAGAGGGGAAAATCATTCGCAACCCTATGCGCGAGCCGGAAAAAAACCCGGACCGGTTTCCTTTTCCGGACCGGTCGGAGTTTGCCCCCCGCCAATACCGGCTTTCCGCGGACCGGCTCGCGCCCGCGGCCATCATCATCACCGGCCGGGGCTGTCCCTTCCATTGCACCTTCTGCTGTTCGCTCGACCATAATTACCGGGAGCGTTCCCCGGAAAATATTGTGCAGGAGATGCTTCTCTGCAAGGAGCTGGGATACCGGTCCGTGGACTTTTATGATGACACCTTCAATATCACCAGAAAACGGGTGATGGCGGTCTGCGACAAGATTCTTGCCCGGGAGGTGGAGCTGCCCTGGATTTGCCGCTGCCGGGTTAACAATGTGGACGAGGAAATGATTTCGCGCATGGCCGAGGCCGGGTGCGAGCGGATCCAATTCGGAATCGAGTCCGCGAGCCAAGAGATTCTGGACCGCATCAAAAAAGGCATCACCATCGAGCAAAGCCGCAGCGCGGTTCGGCTCGCGCAAAAACACGGAATCCTCGCGCTCGGATATTACATGCTCGGCTTTCCCGGAGAAAAAATTGAGCAGGCCAAAGCCACCATCCGGTTCGCCTTTGAACTCAACACCGACTTCGCCGTGTTCCAGAACCTGTTTCCCGCGCCCGGGTCGGAAATCTACAGCCAGGCCCTGGCCGACCCTCAATTTGGCGGAGACTATCTGCGCGAATTTGCCCGAAACCCAGCGCCCCGATTCAAAGTCAAAATCTGGGAAACCGCGGTCTCGGAGCAGAAGCTCTCGCGCCTACTTAGCCGCGCTTATTTCATTTACTATTTCCGGCCCGGTTATATCCTGCGAACCCTGGCCCGGCTCGGCTCTTTCGAAGACTTCATCACCAAGCTCAAATCCGCCTGGACCATCCTCATCACCAGCCTCTTCCCCTGACCGCGCCGGACCCGCTCGGTTTGACAGGGAGCGGGCGCAGGGATTAGGCTGTTAGCAGGATGTATAGAAGCCGGGCGAATTTGATTCTGGCGTCGGCTTCTCCGAGGCGGCGGGAGCTTTTGAGCCGGATGGGGATAAAGTTCAGCGTGATGCCGAGCGACTTGGAGGAGGAGCTGACCTGCCAGGAGCGCGAGCCGATGATTCACGCGCAGAGTTGCGCGCGGGACAAGGTGGAGCGGGTGGCCAGGCTGGTCAGCGCCCAGAAGGAATTCTGGTTCCTGGGCCTGGACACGGTGGTGGTGATTGACGACCTGATTCTGGGCAAGCCCAAGAACAAGGACCAGGCGCGCGAATTCCTGGCCCGGCTTTGCGGGAGATGGCACCGGGTAATCACCGGCTATCACCTTTTCCACCGGCCGGGAGAGGAGCGGGTATCCAACGGCATTGAGAGCAAGGTGCTGCTCAAGAAGCTGCGTCCGGAGGAAATTGAGGCATATGTTTCCAGCGCGGAGCCTTATGACAAGGCCGGGGCGTATGCGGCCCAGGGGATTGGCGCGGGCATTATCCAGGAAGTTCAGGGGTCATACACCAATGTGGTGGGATTGCCGCTTGCGGAGCTGCTTGAGGAGTTTATCCGGCTCGGCATCATCGAGCCGAAGAGCAATGAATAGACGATGGAGCTGGAGAGCCTGAAGCGCAACCTGGATGCGGTGAAGGAGCGGATTATACGCGCCTGCGAAAAAGCGGGCCGGAGCGCGGACACGGTGAAGCTGGTGGCGGTGAGCAAGACCAAGTCCGTGGAGATGATTCGCGCGGCGCTTTCGCTTGGACAAATGGACTTCGGCGAAAATTACGCCCAGGAACTGCGGGACAAGGCCGCAGCCATCCCGCAGTCGGCGCGGGATTCTCGCCTGCGGTGGCATTTCATTGGCTCTCTCCAGCGGAACAAGGTAAAATATCTGGTGGGGAAGGTTGTGATGATACATTCCATAGATTCCGCGGAGCTTATCGAGGAAATAGAGAAGCGGGCCTTGTCCCAGGGCATAAAGGTTCCGGTTCTTCTGGAGCTCAAGCTTAGCGAGGAAGAGACCAAGACCGGGATTGAGCCGGGGAATCTGGTCAGCCTGGCGGAACGCGCGCTCCAAAGCCCGGGCGTGGAATTGCAGGGGCTGATGACCATGGCTCCGTATCTAAAAGACCCGGAGCAGAGCCGTCCCTATTATGTCCGTCTGCGCGAAACCAGGGACGAGCTTGCGAAGCGGGTGGGCAAAACTCTTCCGGAGCTTTCCATGGGTATGAGCCAGGACTTTGAGGTTGCCATTGAGGAAGGCGCGACCATGGTTCGGGTGGGAACCGCTGTTTTCGGAGCGAGGTAGATGCAAAGTTTTTATAACAAGCTCGGAGTAATCGGCGCCGGCCGCATGGGCGAGGCCATCATCCGGGGTCTGCTCGCGGCCGGGATGCGGCCTGACCTGCTGATAGCTTCTGACGCGGACCCGTCCCGGCAGGCGTTTCTGCGCGATGAATACCGCATCCGGGCCTCGCATGACAACCCGGGGCTGGCCAAAGAGGTTGAGTTGCTCATTCTTGCGGTCAAGCCCGGGGTGATGGAGAGCGTGCTGAAGGAAATCGCGCCGGTCTTAAAAAGGCGCAAGCCGCTGGTGATTTCCGTGGCTGCGGGCATCAAGCTTGCGCTGCTGGCCAAATACCTGGGCGGTCCTGCGGGGGCGGGACGGCTGGTGAGGGTCATGCCCAACACCCCGGCGCTTATCGGCGAGGGCGTGAGCGCGTATTACGCGGGAACCGGACTGCGGAAAGGGGACCGCGGGATGGTCAAGGCCATTCTTTCGGCCTTCGGCAGGGTGGTGGAGCTGGACAAGGAAGAGCTGATGGATGCGGTCACCGGCTTGAGCGGGTCCGGGCCGGCTTATGTCTTCCTCATGGTCGAAGCCCTGGCCGATGGCGGCGTGAAAATGGGACTGACCAGGAACACGGCGCTCGCGCTCGCGGCGCAGACGGTCCTGGGCGCGGGCAAGATGGTGATTGAGACCGGGAAGCATCCCGCGGAGTTGAAAGATATGGTGACCAGTCCGGGCGGAACCACGATTGAAGGTTTGGGAGTGCTGGAGCGGGGCGGGTTCCGCGGGCTTCTGATTCAGGCGGTGGAGGCTGGCTGTCAGAGGAGCAGGGAGCTTTCGGGCGAGTCTAAAACCGGCAAAGGCCGAGGAGGGAAAAAGCGATGAAGATAACGCCGATGGAGATTACGGGCAAGAAATTCAAAACCAGGTTCCGGGGGTATGATGTGGAGCAGGTAAGGGAATTTTTGGAGATGGTGGCCTCGGATGTTGAGGACTTGAAGCGCGAGAGCCGCTATTTTGAGGAGGAGCTGCAGCGAAAAAACGCGGAGCTGAACGAGTTCAAGTCGCGCGAGCAGAGCCTGAAGGATACGCTCATTCTGGCGCAGAAGCTGGCGCGCGATATGAAGAACAACATGGCCAAGGAGGCGCAAATTATTCTCTCCGAGGCCGAGATGGAGGCGGAAAAAATCGTCCGCCAGGCCCACGAGCGCGCCATGGAACTGGAGGCTGAAATCCGCGAGCTGCGCAACCAGCGGCTGAAGATGATTGAGGAGTTGCGCTCCATTCTCAATACTCACCTGAAGATGCTGGAGGTTGCCAGCGAGAGCGCGGCAGCGGCCGAGGCCGAGGAAGAGAAGGTCGCGCGCATATCCTCGCGGGCCAAAAAGGATGAATGAGCCGGGAAAATCTTCCGCCTTTTATCCAGGTTAAAAAAGAGGGAATCGTGCTCGCGCTCGCGGTTCAGGCCGGAGCCAAAAAAAGCGAACTGCTCGGCCCCTCCCCGGACGGGTTCCTCAAAATCCGCGTATCAGCCCCGGCCCATGAAGGCAAAGCCAACCGCGAACTCGTCCGGTTCCTCGCTGAAATTTTCAGCCTGCGCCAAAGCCAGGTCCAGATAATCTCCGGGGAAAAAAGCAGGAAAAAACTGGCGCTGCTTACGCCTGACATCTCATCAGATATCGGGGAAAAACTAAAAATTATCCTCTCCAAAACAGGCTGATTAGGAAATAAATTTAAGGCCGAATAGGCGGATCCGGAAGCCGCGCAAGCTTTGATTCCGGAAGCGTGTGCACAAGCAGGTCCACGAAATCGGCGTAGGTCATGTGATACCCGTCCCAAAATTCACAGCGGCCGCCGGCGGTGAATGACTCTTCGCGGCTTTCCGTGTCCAGCACCATCAACCGCTGATCATTTGGGTTGTATCTCGGCCAGGCCGGAAGCCCGGGGCCGTTGGGGTCTCCGGTTTTTGCAAAGTTCGTCCAGTACTGCATCATGATCTTTGAAAGCGCGTTTGCTTTTTCCATCTTGGCTCCGGGCAAAAGTTTTTGCAGGAAATGGCGGTCAATGGTTCCGAACACGAAGGGGACTTCCTCGCTATGGAACACGCCGATGGTTTTGACGAGTTTCATGTCGCCGAAGTCAAACCTGTAAAACCAGGCGGTGACCTTCTGCCGGTCAAAGGCCTCCAGCGCCCGGCGGGTCGGGCACATCAACGCTCCGTCCGCGGCGATCATCCTGCCGTAGCCGAGCACCGGACGGTTGTCAAAATCTAAAAGCGGATAAAGTTTTGCGAGCTGCGCCGCGTCTTCCTTGTTAACTTCCACCGCGCCGTTCATTTTCTTTTCGTAATTTTTGGGGAGGACGAAATAATATTTCGGCACCAGCTTGACCGCGGCCGCGAACTCGTCCAGGTTCGTCCCGGCCAGGACTGAAACTGAATTTACGTTTCCTGCCCGGATCATTGACAGCGGCGTGCCGGTCAAAACATATCCGTCCTCAACCGGGATGTAGTCAAACCCGCCGATGTTCGCCCCCGAGCCTTTGTACAGGAGTTTGTCGGCCGGAATTTTTCGCATGCAGCCGATGTCTCCCGGCTTGCAGCCAACGGCCGCGAAGGATTTTTTGCCGATCTCATATGCGGCTTCCGGGCTGCGGCTTTCTTCGCATGCGCCGCTTTCGATGATCGTGCGTTTGAACAACCCCTTTGCCAGAGGCGAGGCGGTGAGCGTGCAGGTTGACCATCCGCCGGCGGATTCGCCGAAGATGGTGATGTTGTCGGCATCGCCTCCGAAGCTTGCGATGTTCTGCTTGACCCATTTGAGCGCGGCCACCTGGTCGAGCGTGCCGTAGCTTCCGACCGAGTTGTTCGGGTCTTCTTTCCGAAGCTCCGGGCTGGCCAGGAACCCGAAGACGTTCAAGCGGTAGTTGATCGTCACCACAATCACATTTCCGGATGGCGTCAGGCGGTCAGCCTGGGTCACGCGGTCGCTGCCGGCGCCATTCGTATAGCCGCCGCCGTGGATCCAAACCATCACCGGCAATTTTGCGTTGACGCGCTCGGGCCGGAAGACATTGAGGAACAGGCAATCTTCCGACATGTTCTTCGGACCTTTGCTGCCTCTCACCATCCCCTGCTGCATGCATTGAGGACCGAATTCAGTGGCGTCCCTTACGCCTTCCCATTTCGGCGCCGGCTGCGGAGCTTTCCAGCGCAGCTCGCCCACCGGCGGGGCAGCATAAGGCACGCCCAGCCATTCGCAGGCATTGGCTTGGGGCGAACTCATTCCCGCAACCAAACCCGAACTGGTCTTAACCGGCTCCGAGCATAAATCTTCTGCCCATCCGGGCCGAGCGGGGAAAAAAGCTGCCATTGCCAAGAAAAGAATGTAAATTTTTTTTCGCTTCATAAATTCCTCTCCCTCTCCTAGTAGGGGTCAGACCTATCTCCTAGTAGGGGTCAGACCTATGTAGTAGGGGTCAGACCTAGACATTAGACATTTCCATTAGTTTTTGCAACGCTGTGCGTACTGTGCGTAGTAGGGGTCAGACCTAGACATTAGACATTTCCATTAGTTTTTGCAACGCTGGGGATGATTTGAGCCGGACTTGAAATCTTTGGATTCCTTTGGAAACGGCGTGGCAACTGACCTTGAAATGTTGTGCAATTTGAGTTTGCTTGAACTGGCATTTTTCCGCCAAATAGTAATAGGCAGCGAGGCGGGCTGGGAAATGCTCGGCTCTTCGCTCGAACATTTCAGGCTCAACATCCCATGCTTTTGCCAGGTTGTTCAGTTCCTGTTCCAGGCTGGCCCCAGGCATTGCCAATTTCCTGTAATCAATAAATTCCTCCTTCCTGCCCGAAGGCGAGAACTGTTTTTTCATTTTTTCGATAAAATCAGTGGACCCGATAATCACGGCGTCCCTGACATCCTTCCAGAACTCCGGCTTTTTCTTTGCCAGTTCCAGGCACTGGCGGCGGTAATTTCTGCGCTGGCGCGGCCTGGTGCGGCCAAGGCTGGAGAGGATTTCATCGCGCATGAGCCATTCAAACCTTGACTTTGGCCGGAGGTAGTCAAGATAGCTGGACCATTTATATTGAGCCGGATTTTCAACCATGCCGGCGCGCACCGGGTTGAGATGGATGTAATAACTCAAATGCTGCCAGTGTTTTTCATCCTCCACCAGCACCGACTTGAACCGGCCCTGGAAGAGATGTCCGCTGCGATGGTGGCGGTTATAGAACCTAACCGCATATGCGGTGTTTAGCCATTGCATGGCTGCGGAGAGGTTGGCTTTCGGGGTTCGGAGCAGGAGGTGATAGTGGTTGCTCATCAGGCAGAAGGAGAAAATTTCCAGGTTGAAGCGTTGCGCGCCGCGGCCAGCCAGCTTGAGAAAGTCGTCGCGGTCATGATCGTCAAAAAAAATGCGCTGCCGGCCGTTGCCGCGCGAGGCCACATGGTAGGTTGCATCCTGAAATTGTATACGCCAAGGCCGTGCCATATTGACCCCTGTCGTCAATTTTGCGCCTAAAAAACGGGCAATGTCAAATCAGGAAAAGCCGGAAACGATTATCATCCAGCAGCGCAAATTTTTCAGATAATGTCTAATGTCTAGGTCTGACCCCATCCGACAATGTCTAATGTCTAGGTCTGACCCCATCCGACACCATCCGACAGACCCCTTCCGACACTAACATTATGAGTGGTACTAAGAATGGGGGAAGGTCAGTAGCCCTAAAAAGCCCCTCTTGGATTACCACTTGACAAAGAAGGCCGCCTGATGCTACCTTCACATCTGCGAAATTGGCCGGGCCGGGGCTATTCCAATCGGGAAGAGTTCTGTTTATAGGGGATCAATGGCGTGTTTACATTTGGGCTAGGAAATGGTATAAAGAAGATGATAGGATGGTAGCATCAGCAAAAACCAGGTAAAGGAAGATGGGTAAGCCCACTTCAAGCATTCATTCTCTTTGGAGAATAAGAGAAGGTTCATGATGAATAAAAATTGGATCAGTAAGTCCAACCACCCGTGGTATGGAGGGCTTTAAGGATACAGCCATGGCCTCACAAAATCCTGAAATTTCCAGTGTGAGTGTTGTCCTGATAGGGTCTTTTAATCCGCAGATCTTTCAGCCTACCTGGTTCTCATGTGAAGAGCTCATTAGGAAAGAGGAGGCTGAGGCCGCAAAAATCCAGATAATCCACCCCGAAGTCGTAGTCTTCGATTTGGAGTGGCTTAGAATGGAAGTGACCCGTGACCGATTCGTGGCAATTACTGAAAAAGAATCATCCTTTGATATTCTTCGTGATCTTGTGCTAGGAACATTTAGGATCCTTCGTCATACGCCAATTCGCATGATGGGGTTAAATAGGGATATGCATTTCAGAATGGCATCGGAAGAAGAATGGCATGCAGTCGGGCATCGATTAGCTCCAAAAGAACCTTGGAATGGCATTATTGAAAAACCGGGGATGCGAACTCTCATAATGCAGGGAAAGCGCCCAGATGACTTCAAGGGGTTCATAGTGGTTCGTGTTGAGCCTTCGTTGCGTGTTCCCCAAGGAGTCCATATTCAAGTTAACGATCATTATCAGATTGAAGATCAAAAGGCTATGGACGGCTGTGACATAATTATGGGAATCCTTGATAGTTCTTGGAAGACATCTCAAGAGAGGTCTAAAAAGATAATATATGATCTTATGGAGGCGAAATGAAACCTGAACCATTGCAAACGGTATCTTCGCCACAAAAGGGGCTTTCAACTTTTGATACCCCTGATCTGCCATTAATATATATAGATGATTTTCTTCCGCCCGATAGACATAATGTCGTAAATCATAATGCTGAGTCGGAAACGATATATTCCCCTCCCGACGATTCGAGTAAGCAAATAAATGCTCCTGTGGTATTCCCAAGAACACCGCCATTAATCCAAGAGCACTTCATTCCACTACAAAAATGGGAGGGCGTAGTTGATCAGGTTAAGAGCGACTATTTCATTGCTCGGTTAGTAGACCAAACCGGCACAACGCCTGATGAACTAGCAGAATTTATGTTAGATGAGGTTTCCAAAGGGGATCGAACCCTTGTTAAACCCGGTGCAATATTCTATTGGAACATCGGCTATGAAGAATCTTTGGGTGGACAACGAAAACGCTCCTCAATAATTCGATTCAGAAGGCTTCCAGCCTGGAGCGCACACGAGTTAGAGGCCGCAAAGCATGACGCGGATCGTACGAGAGACATCCTCAATTGGAGGTAGCCTTGGAGGGCCTCCAAAAAGCTGTGAACTAGAATTATCTGTCTTTGGCCCAGGGTATGGAGAGAGCATTCTCGTACATCTTGGGAACGAAGAATGGATGGTAGTTGACTCCTGCATTAACCCCAACTCGAGGATTTCCGCACCACTTGAGTATCTTCATGGCATTGGTGTAAATCCTTCTAAAGCGATTAAACTTATTGTTGCTACGCATTGGCATGATGACCATATCCGTGGCTTAGGAAGTGTTGTAAGCGAAAGCAAGGCCGCACAGTTTATCTGTTCATCTGCGTTGCGTAAACCAGAATTTCTTACGCTCGTTCATGCTTATGGCAAGCAGTCTATGATGGAAACCTCTGGGATTCAAGAGTTTTATAAAATTATTAATATTATGCAGACCCACCAAAGCTCACAAGCACCAGTCAGTCCTAAATTTGCCATAGCAGAGCGGCTATTATGGCAGCGGGCTCCAACGATCAGCGGCGATCATATGGGTCGATGGATAAGCACCTTAGCAAAACGATTTTTCAAACGGCTAACATTTTCAACATGTAGTTTCATCTTGCCTTGCCAAGTTCATGCCCTTTCGCCATCAGATGTTTCGCTTAATTTGGCATTTAGTGAAATTGCAAGTCTTCTGCCCTCAGCGAGGGCAACGAAAAGGCGCATAGTAGCACAATCACCAAATCACGCTGCTGTTGTATTATTTGTAAAAATAGGGGCGGTATCTATTCTTCTTGGATCGGATTTGGAGGAAACAACAAATCCCAATGCAGGCTGGTCGGCCATAGTCGACTCCACAACCAGGCCATTGGAAAAGGCAAGTCTAATAAAAGTACCTCATCATGGTTCCGCAAACGCTGATAACCCGAGAGTTTGGGATGAGATGCTTGAAAAGGAACCAATTGCGGTCCTAAGCCCATTCGTTTCCGGTGCGGTTATTTTACCAACCAAAACGGATACACTCAGAATTTGTAGAAGGACTGACAAGTCTTATTCAACTGCAGCTGCCAGACCAGGTGGGAGAATAAGGAGAGATAAAACAGTTGAAAAAACTATTAAGGAAACAGTACGAAGTATAAAACCCATGTATGGGCCTTGGGGGCATGTTCGTATTCGAACAGATATTAAAATGTCAAATAATAGGGAATGGAATGTCGAGTTTTTTGGCGATGCGCTACCTCTTAGAGAAATGTATGGATAATTCCGCCTATTTTTATTCAATACAGGTCTTGTCTTAAATATTATGCCAATTTAATTACTTAACAACTCACAATTTACCCCTATGAATTATTGCATCTACGCTCGCAAGAGCACGGAGTCCGAGGATCGCCAGGTGCTCAGCATTGAAACACAAATCAAAGAGCTCAAAGATCTTGCCTTGTATAGTAGGGGTCAGACCTAGACATTAGACATTTCCATTAGTTTTTGCAAGGCTTGGGGAGAACTGTTTTCAGTATTTTTGGCTGCTCCTTATTTTTTGGTCAGCTTGTTCAGCTGGTTTCTGGCCTGGGCGGCTTCCGGGGATTTGGGATAGGTGGCAATCAGGTTCTTGTAGGTTGTTGCCGCCACATCTTTCTTTCCCAGTTTTTCAAAGCAGAGTCCCATCTTGAGCATGGAGCCGGGGAGCTTTTTGCTCCTGGGATAATTTTTCTGGAGCTTGTCGTATTCGATGATGGCTCGCTTGTAATCCTTAAGCTCGTAATAGCACTCGGCGCTCTTGAACTGGGCGTCCTCGGCAAACTGGGAGCCGGGATTGGCTTTGAGGAACGCCTCAAACTGCGCGGAGGCGGCGTCATACTTTCCGTCATTGAAATAGTTGACTCCCAAGTCATAGCCTTCGCTTCCGGTTTTCGCGCTCTTTTCAAGCCTGGCCGAGGGAGAAGCGGGCTTGGCCGCTCCGGTTCCGGCAGGAGCTTCCTGGGCCGGCGCTTCAGCCGCGGCAACCTGGGTGGTGCTCCCGGTTGAGGCCGTAGTCAGGACCGGGGTGCTTCCCTGCTGGGGAATCAGCGTGAGCTTATTCTCCAGGTCGGAAACCTTGCTCGAAAGCTCGCGCACCGCTTCTTCCAGCTGGCTCAACTCCTGGCGCAAGTCCTGGATTTCGAGCTTGAGGTCGGCTTGGCCTTTTTTCAGCTCCAGGGCCATGTCCTGGTTGGACTTCTTATGAGCCTCCAGGTCCTTGCGATAGTTTTCCTCCCGCTGCTCCACCTGGTCCAGCCGGGCATTGAGCGCCGCCAGCTGGGTCTCCAGGTCGGAAACCTTGGTGGCGCTTGCAGAGGAAGCGGCAAGAGCCAATCCCCAAAGAACACTCTTTCCCCGCTGAAAGATTCGGTTCATCTCCGGTCTCCTTGTTTGAACTGGTTATTTGCTGATTGCGAAGTGCACCCTCCGGTTCTTGGCCCAGGCGTCCTCGGTGTGGCCCGGGTCCAGCGGCATGCTTTCGCCAAAGCTCAAGATATTCAGCCGGGCGTGGTCGATGCCCAGGCTGACCAGGTAATCCCTGACCGCCTTGGCCCGTCTTTCCCCGAGCGCCAGGTTGTATTCCGTGCTGCCGCGCTCGTCGCAGTGGCCTTCAATCGTCAGCTTCACCTCCGGGTGCTGCTCCAGCCACTTGGAGTTGTCCACCAGGACTTGCTTGTTCTCCTCGGAAAGCTCCGAGCTGTCAAAACCAAAATGCGCATCCGTGAGCGCGGCCTTGGCCTGGTCCTCAATGGCCAACTGCTGCTCGCTCAAGCTGGAAACATTGTAGGCTTCAGTAGGCTGGCCCGGCTTCTGCTCCGCGGCCCCTATCCCCCCCTTCTCTTCCTCGGCCTTGCGGTCCTCGGCGCGCTTCTTGGCCAGGTCCGCCTGGTCCTTGGCCGCAAGCGCGCTGGCCTTGGATGGCTTGTAGTCGCGCTGGTCATACTGCTCGCGCGCCTTGGTCAGATAGTCCTCGGCGCTCTTGTATTCGTCCGGGGCATACTGGTCCGCGCCCGCGGACTTGGCGTCATCGACCGCAGTTTGCGCCGCGTCAATCGCCTTCTTGGCGTCCTTGCCGCAGGACACGGCCAGGATAAGCGCCAGAACCAAAAACATTGAGCCCAAAATTCTCTTCGCCATTTTCATCCTCCTTTTTCATACAAACTGGGGGACCAGCTCGGCTGGGTCTCGTCCGAGGGCCAGTCCGTTATCTGCACCGGCTCCTTGCTGAAGATGCTTATCTCGAATATATCGTAATTGCCGTTTTTATTGGAGCTGTAGACCAGCATCCTTCCATCCGCGCTGAAGGCCGGGTCTTCCTCGTTATAAGGTGTACTGGTGAGCTGAATCTCGGTGCGCTTGTCCGCTCCCTGGAAGTCAATCAGGTACAGGTCAAACTGGTTTCCGGCCCGGCGGGCATAAGCCAGGTATCTTCCGTCCGGGCTCCAGGCCGGACTGGTGTTATAACTACCCCGCGTGGTCAGCCGCACCGGCTTGTTGCCTGCGGACTCCGCGCCCTGGTAAAGGTCAATCATATAAATCTGGGGAGTGCCGGACCGGTCCGAGACAAAAGCCAGGTAATGCCCGTCCGGGGACCAGGTCGGCTCCAGGTCTGCGGCCGGATGCGAGGTGACGCGCAAGGGCCGGCTGCCGTCCGGGTTCATAATGTAGAGGTCCAGGTTCTCGCCCGGACTTTCCAGGGCCGCGGCCAGCTTCTTGCCGGCCGGCCCGACTGCAGGAGAGATATTCAGGCCCGGCTGGGAGGACACCAATTTTTTTGCCTTGGTAAAAATGTCCAGCAGATAAAGGTCGGGATTGACCCGGTCATAGCCGATGGCATACAAACTATTGCCGGAAAGCCAGGCCGGAGAGAGGTTGAGCTTGCGCGTGTTCGACACCTGCACGGGATTGAACCCGTCCGAATCCGAGACATAAATTTCCTTCCGACCGCTCTTGTTGGATACGAACGCCAGCCGGCTCTCAAACCCGGCGCGCTTGCCCGTGAGCCAGTCAATGGTCTCGTCCGCGAACCTGTGCACCATTCGGCGCAGGCTGGCGCGCGAGCCCTTGTAGCTCTTGCCCACCGCCATCTTCTGGGTCGCGGCGTCAAAAAGCTTGAGCGTAAGCTGATACTGGTCCGGGCCGAGCTCGACAAGCTCCCCGCGCGCAACCGCCTGGGTGTTGAGCAAAGACCACGCCTGCCAGTCCTCATCCTCGCCCTGCGCCGGGGCCGGCTTCATATATGACGGCCTCGGTATCAGCTCGAAAAATCCGCTTCTGGTCAAGTCCCTGCCTAAAAGACCGGACAGTTCCTCGCCCAACCCAAAGCCTTGCTCGGATTGAAACTCCACCCGGAACGACGGTATGGCAATCCTTGACTTCTTCGGCGCCTTGCTGATCACGATGAATTCCTCCCCGGCCGTCTCCTGCGCCAAGCTCACCCCGGCCAAGGCCAGCAGAAAAACGGCAATGCTTATTTTTTTCAAACTCACTCCTCCAGGTAGGGCCTGAACTCCATGGCAAAGGTGTACCAGTTGCTTCCCTCCATCCAGGGCGGGGCCGGCAGCGTTTTGACCAGGTCGAGCAGTTTGTTGACGGACCGGTCCAGGTCCTTGTTTTTGCTGGGGCTGAAAATCTGGTAGTCAATGACATTGCCGAACTTATCGATCCTGACCACGGCCCTGACGCGCAAACTTTTATCCGGGGGCACGCTGGCCGGCACCACCCAGTTGCGCTTGTAGACCTCTGCGGCGCGGATATTATAAGACCGCCTCTCCAGGTCCACATTGATGCCGCTGACGAGCGAGTTCCATTCCGCGTCCACGCCGGCCCGCTCGCTCGCGCCAACCTCATTGGCAATCTCCGAGATGGCGTTTTGCACGGCCTTGCGCTCCGCATCTGACACCCGGTTCTTGGCCGGACCCGAGCCTTTGGAAATGTCTTCCTTGAAGGGGTCCTTGGGCAGGTTCGGCCTGGCTTTTTGTGCGGAGGCAGGAGCATCCGCAGCCGCGGGCTTGGATTCCTTGGCTCCGGTGTCCCCGGTCTTGCCGCTCCCGGCTGAAATCTGTCCGGGGCTGTAAAGCTGGACCTGCATGACATTGAAATTAAATCCCGGCCGGGGATTGCGGAAAGAGACCAGGGCCAGGGTTCCCAGCGCCACCAGGTGCGCTCCGAAAGAGAGATAAAAAAAATGGCCTATCTTGGGGCCAGCCATTCTTCTACTGGCAACGGCTGCGCTCATTGTTCAATTTTTTCCGCCTCGGTCACCACGCCGATGCTTTTGGCTCCGGCACGCATCAGTTCGGACATCACCAGCACCACGAACCCGTAGGGAACATTTTTGTCCGCGCGCAGGTAAATGGTCTTGTCCGCGCGCTGGCCGAGAATTTCCTTCAGCTTCGGCTCCAAATCAGACACCGCCACCTGGTAGCGGTTGATAAAAACCTCCTGCTTCGCGGAGATGGTGAGCACCAGGTCCTGGCTCTCGCCCGGAAGCGCCCCGGCGTTGACCTCGGGCAGGTCCACGGGCAGGCCGCTCTGGAGCATGGGCGCGCTGATCATAAAGATAATCAGCAGCACGAGCATGATGTCCACCAGGGGCGTGACATTTATCTCCGAGAACGCGGAACGGGTTTTGCCCGCAACCTTCATTTCGACTCCGACTCCCCCTCGGCAAGCTGCAGGGACAGTTTTTTCAGGTAGTGGCGCTCAATGATGTTGATGAACTCCGCGGAAAAATTCTCCAGGCCGCTCTCCAGGTATTGAATCTTGCTGATGTAATAGTTGTAGAAAATCACCGCGGGAATGGCCGCGAAAAGGCCGGCCGCGGTTGCCACCAGGGCCTCGCTTATCCCGGGAGCGACCACGGCCAGGCCGGCGCTTTGCAGGATGGCCAGCCGGCGGAAGCTGTTCATGATTCCCCACACGGTTCCGAACAGGCCGATGAAGGGCGAGGTTGAGCCGGAGGTGGCGAGGAAGGACAGGAAATAGCTCAAGCGGTTCAGTTCCTTGGCGGTCTCCTGGTTCATGGCGCGCTGGACATTTTCGATTCCGGTAAGCTCGCGCCTGACCGGGAACTTGAACTCCGGGCCGCTCTCTTCGATCTTCTTGCGCCGTTCCCTCACTTTGTTCAACTCCAGGTATCCGGCCTGGAAGACCTTGGCCAGGGGGCTGCCCTGGAACTTGCCCGCCTCGCCAAAAGCCTTGTCCAGGCTGTCCGCGGCCCAGAACTTCTCAACAAAACCGTCCGAGGCCCTGGCCGCCCTCCGGAGCTGGAAAAATTTCCAGAGAATGATGGTCCAGGACCAGACCGAAAAGAAGAACAAAATGGCCAGGACAAATTTCACCATCGGCCCGGCGTCGTGAACCAGCTTCCAGACCGAAAGCGAACTCGGGACCGAAACCAGAGCCAGCAGGGGCGCAATTTTCAGCACTTTATTTTACCTTCCTCTTCTGCTATTTTATATATTAGATATTTTATCTGGTTGAAAAGTTTATGCAAGCTCGATAATTTTTGGAAAGGAGCCGCGGATGCCGAAGGAAACGCATTGTCCCAATTGCAACGCCTACATACCGCTGGATGTTTATGACCGGATCGGCCATGTGGTTTATTGCAGTTTTTGCGGAATCGGCCTGCGCATTATTGCCGAGCCGCCGGAGCCGGGCAAGGACTGGGTGGTCAAGGAGATGGAGGATGAAGAATAAAACCAGCCGCAGCTGGATTTTATTTTTCCAGTTCAGCCTTTAACAGGGTGTTGAAAAAGTAGTTTAACCCTCGCCCCGTGGGGGAGAGGGAAAGGTTGAGGGTTGAATTTATTTTTTGAGAGACACTCCTAACCCCTGCAAATCAAGGCAGAGCTCACCCTCCCCTAAATCCTCTCCCCTAAAGGGAGAGGACTTAAAAGGTTATCCGATTTAAGAAAGCTGGTTTTTTCAACAACCTGTTAAACTTTTTATTTCTCTTCCCCTGCCATGATTTTTTTGGAAAGCTTTTCCAACGAGCGGTTGAATTGGCTGCTGGGTTCCAGGTCGCAAACCGAGAGGTCATAGAGGTTGTGAGCCAGGGTCTGGTCTCCCTGCTTGACGAAAAGCTCGAGGATGGGCGGAGGGTTGTCCGGGATTTTGGCCGCGAGTTCCGCTATCTTCACGCTCTTATCCGGGGCCGCGTCCGCGGTCCATTCCTCTACCAGCTGGCCGCCAAGATAAGCCTGGATTTTCAGGCTGGAAAATTCCCGGTCATAATCGTTGACCAGAAAAATCGCGCTGGAAAGCCCATCTCCGGGTTTCCAGCATCGCACCGCCAAATCTGCGGCGACCAGGAGCGGAGCATAGCTGTCCTTCATCTGCTCGTAAGCGAGCTTGGGCCTCAACTCGTAGTCAACCACTGACCCGACCATTCCCGGCCACGGCTCGTCAAACATCCAGAATAAAGTCCCGCTCACGCGGTATTTGCGGATGCGCCAGTGCTCGATTGCGCGCTGGTAATAATAAGCCTGCATCTTCTGGCTGGCTTCGATGTATCCGGGAAGCGACTCCTGGTGCGGGAGCGCGGAGATGTATTTCAAGATTTTTCCGTATTCGAGGTTGTGATGCGCATAGACTTTGCCCAGGGGCCAGCGCAGTGAAGGCGAGATATATTTCTCGATGGTCGATAGCGCGGGAAGCGCCTGCAACCCGAACTCGCTCATCAGCGCGTGCTGGTCTTGGAAATAATCCAGGAGGCTGCCCTTCTGGTGCCAGACCATCCAGTTATGGGAGTCGCCTTCCGAAGGAGACGCGGCGATGAACCGGCGCGAGGGGTCGAGCCCGGAAACCACCCTGCGCATCATCTCAACCAGGTTTTGGTTCGAGCTGACCACGAACTCGTTCCCGCCGCTGTAAAGCGCTGCGCTCGGATGATTGCGAAGCTCGCGCACGATGGCCGAGACCTCCTGCTCCGCCAGCTCCCGGAATTTTTTCCCCCTGGGATAGGGCGGGAGATAAACGCACGCGAAGGGAAACTCCTGCCAGACCATGATGCCCTCGCGGTCGGCCAGCTCGTAAAAAATATCCCGCTCCCGGTTGCCTCCGCCCCAGACCCGGAAAATATTTATGTTCGCCTCGCGCGCCATCGAGACCAGCTTCTCATACTTCGCGTCCGCAAGCCGGCCCGGCAGCGCATCCGGAGGAACCCAGTTGGCGCCTCGGAGAAAAATCCGCTTGCCGTTCAGCCGGCACACCCATTTCCAGCCCGAAGCCGCGTCCGGGTTCTGCTCCCAGGCAATTTCCCGGAAGCCAAAAGTCTCTTCCACCCGGTCGCTCGCTTTTCCGTCAAAGTCAAGCTCCAGCGTAAGCCGGTAAAGATTGGGATTGCCCAAGTCAAAGCTCCACCATAATTCGGGGTTCGGGATTCGGAATTCGGGATTGGCGGAAGACTTGCCGGGTTTCAGCGCGAGCGGGAATTCCCTGACCAGCACCGGCTTTTTCTCCCTGAAATTTTCAGGCAGCACCGTGATTTTCAGAGTCGCGTTTCCGGCGCGCGCGGAATCCAGCGTAATGTCGAGCGAGACCTCGCCCGAATTTTGGGTCCGGATGCCGAGCTCCTCAATCATCACCGGACCGGTCTTGAACATTTCCACCTGGTCCCAGATGCCGGCGTTGACCAATTCAACCGCGATGTCCCAGCCATAGCTCATCTGGGTCTTGGTGGTTTTCCTCCGCTTCAGCTGCTCGATAAGCTGGTCGAGCTGATTGTTTCTCACATGAGCCCGGTTGCCCTGGCCGATAAGTTTGACTTCAAGTTCATTCGGTTCGCCGCTCTTGACTAGCGAAGTGGCATCCACAAGAATTCTCGAGAACATGCCGGTGTGTTGAAAAATATCCCTGTTGTTCAGCGCGCCGCGGCTCTCATAATCTATACCGTGGAAAAGAATCCAGAGCCGCTCATCTCGGGACAAGTCCGCGCTGAATTCGGTCCGGTAAATCCAGTCATACTCATTGGCCCAGAGCGCGTCCTTGGAATTGAAGTCCACATACGGGTCCTTGAGCCGGCCCGCTACCCACAAGTCCGTGAGCACATCTCCCGGAACCTTCCCCGGCATCCACGCGCCAACCTGCCGGCCCGAACGCTTGTCAACCTGGATGAACTGAAATTCCGAAAGCTCTCTTGCCCGGCTCCGCTCCAGCTGTCCGGCAAAACTTATGCCCGGAATCAAAAATAAAGACAGGCAGAGCCGGGCAAATTTTCCAGCCATTATTTTTCCCGCGAAAGTTCCGCGACCACTATTCCTTCTCTTCTTCCCTCTTCTCGCCGTAAACCAGCTTGCCATAGACTTTATTCAACTGCCTCATGGCCGCGCCGCTGTCCACCGGGTCGTAAATTGAGAGGTCGTAGAGGTTATGGGCCACCTGCTCCGGGCCGTTCCATACGAAAAGCTCCAGCGCCGGCGCAGACCCGGCTGGAATTTTCGCATTGAGCCTTGCGACCTTCGCGCTCGAATCCGGGGCCGCGTCCGCGGTCCATTCCCCGGCCTTTTGCCCGGAAAGACGCGCTTCTATTTTCAGGCCGGCGAATTTCCGGTCATAGTCATTGACCAGGTAGATGTCGGTTGCGAGCTCGTCCCCGGGCTTAAAGCCTCGCACCGCCAAGTCAGCCGCAATAAGGAGCGGATTGTAGCTGTCCCGGATTCGCTCGTAAGCCAGCTTGGGATGCAACTCGTAATCCACCACGGACCAGCAGACCGCGGGCCACGGCTCGTTGAACTGCCAGAAGAGCGTGCCGGAAACGCGGTATTTGCGGATGCGCCAGTGCTCAACCGCGCGCTGGTAGAAATAAGCCTGCATCTTCTCGCTGCCATCGATATAGCCGGCCAGGTTTTCCTCGTGCGGAATGGCGGATAGATATTTCAGCATCTTGCCTCTGCCCAGATTGTGGAACTCATAGACCTCCCCGGCCGGCCAGCGCAAAGATGCGGAGATATATTTGTCCAGCATCTCTTTTGACGGAAACGCCTGCAACCCGAACTCGCTCATCAGCGCGTGCTGGTCTTCGAAATAATCAACCAGGTTGCCCTTCTGGTGCCAGACAATCCAGTTGTGGGAGTCGCCCTCGGCCGGAGAGGCCGCGATGAAGCGCCGGGCCGGGTCCAATGCCTTCACGCTCTTCCTCATCCGCTCCACCACCTTGGCGTTCTGCCGGACATTGAACTCGTTCCCTCCGCTGTAAAGCAGCACGCTCGGATGGTTGCGGAGCACCCGGATAATTTCCCCGGCCTCCTGCTCCACCAGGCTCAAAAATTTAGCGTCAGTCGGATAGCGCGGAATGTTGACGCAGGCCAGCGGGAACTCCTGCCAGAGCAGAATGCCGTGCCGGTCGGCCAGGTCGTAAAAAATCTCGCGCTCGCGGTTGCCTCCTCCCCAGACCCGGAAAATATTCATATTCGCCTCGCGCGCCATGGCCAGAAGTTTGGCATAGCGACTATCGTTGAGCTGCCCGAAAAGCGAGTCCGGCGGCACCCAGTTCCCGCCGCGCAGGAACAGCCGCTTGCCGTTCAAGCGCAGCACCCATTTCCAGCCCTCGGGCGCGCCCGGATTTTGCTCCCACACAACTTCCTTGAAGCCGAAAGTCTCCTCGGCGATGTCCGATGATTTCCCGTTGACCACCACTTCCGCGGTCAGCTTATAGAGGTTTTGATTGCCCAGCTCCCAGGTCCACCACAGCTCGGGATTCGGGATTCGGAATTCGGGATTGGCGGAAGACTTGCCGGGTTTCAGCGCGAGCGGGAATTCCTTGACCAGCACCGGCTTTTTGTCCCCGAAATTTTCAGGCGCCACCGATATTTTCAGGACCGCGTCAGCCGCGACGCTGGAATCCAGGGTCATCTCCAGGCTGACCTCCCCGGAATTTCTGGTCTTGATGCCAAGTTCCTCAATCATCACCGGCCCGGTCTTGAAAAGCTCCACTTTGTCCCAGATGCCGGCGCCGATCAGCTCCGGGGCAAAGTCCCAGCCGTAGCTCATCTGGGTCTTCAGCGTATGCCTCCGCACATACTGCTTGAGCACCTCGTTCATATAGTAGTTATGGACATCGGGCAGGTTGCCCAGGCCGTAAAGCCGAACCTCAAGCGTGTTCTCCTGGGCTTTTTTCAAAAGCAAGGTCGCATCCACCCAGACCCGCGAGAACATGCCGGTGTGCTCAAAAATTTCCTGGCCGTTGAGCGCGCCCCGGCTTTTATAATCAATGCCGTGGAACAAAATCCAGACCCGCTCGCCCTCGGAGACATCAGCCTGGAAACCGGTCTTGTAAAGCCAGTCCCGGTCATTGACCATAAGCGCGTCCTTGGCGTTGAAATCATAATAGGGATGCTTGAGCTTCCCGGCCCTCACCAAATCCGTGAGCACATCTCCGGGAACCCGGGCCCCCATCCAGTCGCCCTTCTCCTTGCCTGACTTTTTCTCAAGCTCGATGAATTGAAACTTGTTCAATTCGTTCGCCTGGTTCCGCTCCAGATGACCGGCCAGGACCAGGCCCGGAGCCAGGACCAAAATCAGTGCCAACCAAATATTCCTGCGCATCTTATTCCCTCCTTTTTGCTGAAAAAAGTCTAGCACAGCCGAGCGCTCCTCTGCAAACTTTTCCGAATTGAAAACCCGCGGCGATGGGCTACAATTATTCCGGGGGAATTGATGGGGCTGGGCAAACTCCTGGAACAGAGAGCGCGCGCTGGAAAGGACCGGGTCTTTCTCTATTACCAGGACCGGAAGCTGACCCTCGGCGAAATTTTTCAGCGCGTGCGCTCGCTGGCCGCAGGACTGGTTGAGCAGGGACTTAAGCCCGGAGACCGCGCCGGAATTTATCTTCCCAATTGCCCGGAAGCCATCGAAAGCCTGCTCGCCATCATCTACGCCGGCGGCACGGCCATGCCTTTGAACCCGCAGTGGAAGGCATCGGAAATTGAGGCCATGCTCGGAAGCGCCGGCGCCAGGTTTTTGATTCTCTCGCCTGCGGCGAGGGAAGAGATGAAAAAAGTCAACCGGCAGAGCCTTTCGGTGGAGCAATTCATCTGCATCGGCGACAGCCCTCCGGAGGGATGCTTCGCCTACCGGAGCTATTTCCTGGACAAGGAAATTCCCGCGCAGGAATCCGGGGACGACCAGGTTGCGGCCTTGGTTCACACCTCGGGCACCACCGGCAATCCCAAGGCCGTGATGCTCACGCACCGGAATTTCATTTCCAACTTCAGCGCCACCGCTCGATTTCTCGGCCTGAATGAGGACGACCTAATTCTCGGCATCCTTCCCCTTTATCATGTTATGGGCATGGCCTTTGCTTTGGCGCCGGTCTTCGGAGCCGGGTCCGTGGGCGTGCCGCTCCCGGGCGTGAAGCTCCAGGTCCGGAACGAGGACGGCGAGGTCCTGGCCCGCGACCAGGTGGGCGAGCTTTGGGTCTCGGGCGATAATGTGATGGCCGGTTATTGGCGCAATCCGGAGGCGACGGCCGCGGTTTTGAAAGACGGCTGGCTTCGCACCCAGGAGCTCGGGTATTATGACGCGGACGGATATTTTTACATCAAGGGCCGGAAGAAGGACCTGATTATTCGGGGCGGGGAAAACATCTATCCGCGCGAGATAGAGGAAGTGCTGGCGCGGCATCCGGCCGTTGCCGAATGCGCGGTGCTCGGGGTTCCGGATTGGGTCTGGGGCGAGGAGGTCATGGCCTTCGTGGTTCCGAAAAGCGGCGCGCAGTTAAGCTCCGCGGAACTCGGCGACTACTGCCACCAGGAGATTGCGGACTACAAGTGCCCTCGGCTCTGGAAGATAATTTCCGAGCTGCCCAAGACCGCGACCGGGGAAGTGTCCAAGAAAAAACTCCACGAAAAATACCGGCTCGGTTTTTAAGGAATGGCCCGACTGCTCCTGGTCAACCCCTGGATTTTCGATTTCGCCGCCTGCGATTTCTGGCTCAAGCCGCTCGGCCTGCTTGCGCTTGGCTCCGCGCTCAAGAACGCCGGATTTGAAATCAGCCTGGTTGACCTCGCCGACTGCTCCCCCGCCCGGGACCCGAAAATTCAAGCCCGGCTCAAACGTCGTCCGGACGGCCGCGGCAAATTTTACGCGGAAGAGCTCCCTAAGCCCGAGGCTCTGCAAGCCATTCCCCGGAGATACAAGCGCTACGGCCTGCCGGCCAAAAGCGCGGAGCAAATTTTGCGAAGCCTTCCCCATCCCGATGCGCTCCTGATGGGAACCACCATGACCTACTGGTCCCGGGCCTACATCGAGAGCGCGAATTTCCTGCGCGGAATTTTCAAGGATACGCCTCTCATCGCCGGCGGGCTTTATGTCACGCTCTGCCCGGAACATGCGCGCAAAAATCTGGCTGCGGATTTTTTCTGCGCCGGAGACTATGAGCAAAACCTGCCGGCCATTCTCAAAATTTTGTTCGGCTTTGGCAAAAGCCTGCAAAGCCCGGAAGAGACGCGCCTGGCGCTGGAACTCTATCCCCGGCTGGATTACGGCGTTTTGCTCACCGGCCGCGGCTGCCCGTTCCGGTGCAGATATTGCGTAAGCTGGAAAATTCATCCCGCGCTCAAACGCAAGTCCCGGGAGATGGTGGTGGACGAAATTATCTGGCAGGCGAAGAAGCTCGGGCTGAAAAATATCGCGTTTTATGATGACGCGCTTATCCTGGAGCCGGAAAAACACATCATGCCGGTTCTGGAAGGAGTGATTCGCGCGGGACTGGATACCAGATTCCATGCCCCGAACGGAATTCATCTCAAGCCCATGAGCCGGGACCTGGCGGAACTGATGAAGCGGGCCGGGTTTGAGACGCTCCGCTTCGGCCTGGAAACCGCGGACAAAAGCCGTCAAAAAAATTTGGGGTTCAAGGCTGAAATCGATGACCTGGAGCAGGCCCTGGCCTGCCTGGAAAAAGCCGGGTATCTCCGCCGCGAGATTGGCGTCTATCTCCTCGCCGGCCTTCCGGGCCAGACTGCGGAGGAAATTAAAAAAGACATTCTCGCGGTCAAAAAACTCGGCGCCCGACCATACTTGAGCGAGTATTCGCCCATCCCGGGAAGCGACTTATGGGAAGAGTCTTTACAATCCTCCCGTTATCCCTTCGCAGATGAGCCACTCTTCCAAAACTGCTCGCTCCTTCCCTGCGGCCACCCCTCGCTCACTCCCCAGAAACTTTCCCGGCTCAAAGCTTTCTGCCGCGAAGCATAAAATTTTTAGAAAAGCCGGGAAGATAGTATAATAAATGGAAGCATGCGCATACTTTTAATTCGGCCGAACTCGATCATTATTGCCACGCCGGTTCCGCTCGGACTCGGTTATGTGGCATCCTATCTTTTGAGCCGGAGGCCGGGGGACCAGGTGAAAATCATTGACGCGCGCAACCTCCGCTTGAGCCAGGCGCAGGTGGTTGCCGAAGCCGGGAATTTCCAGCCCGACCTGATTGGCATCAGCGCCATCAATTTTGAGACTGACCAGGTGCACATTTTGAGTGGAATGCTGAAGCGCGCGTTTCCCCATGCGCCGGTGGTGATTGGCGGGCCGTATGCCTCGGCCAATCGCGGCTCGATTCTGGAGCAGGACCCGAACATCGATTACCTGGTGGTATGCGAGGGCGAGAAGACCTTTTGCAGCCTGGTGCAGGCGCTGGAAAGCAGGTCGGAGCTTGGGGGAGTTCCGGGCATATTTTTCCGGCAGGATGGAAAGGTCAAGTTCACAGGCGAGCCGGAGCCGCTTCCCAATCTTGACGAGCTGCCCTTTGACTGGGAGTTGCTCAACCCGCGCAGCTATTTTCAGTACCGCGCCGGGGGCAGAAACTCGCAGAACATTGTCAAGCACAGCTCCAAGACCCTGACCATGATTACCAGCCGGGGCTGCCCGTTCGGGTGCATCTTCTGCCACAACATTTTCGGCAGGAAATTCCGCAAGCGGAGCGCGGACAAGGTGGTGGACGAGATTGCCTTACTGCGCGATAAATACCGGGTTGAGGAGCTGGAAATTGTGGACGATTCCTTCAACCTGGACCTGGCGCGGGCCAAGGCCATCTGCCGGGGAATTATTGACCGCAAACTCGGGCTCCACCTCTCGCTTCCCAACGGCATCCGCGGGGACATCGTGGATGACGAGTTCCTGGATTTACTCAAGGCTGCGGGGTTTTACCGCATAGCCTTTGCCGTGGAGTCCGCCAGCCCGCGCATCCAGAAAATCATGCACAAAAAAATCGACCTGCAAAAAGTCCAATGGGCGATTGCCGAGACCGCGGCCCGGGGAATGTTCCCCACTGGATATTTCATCATGGGCTTCCCGACCGAGACCGTAGAAGATATCGAGCAGACGATTGCTTTTGCCAAGCAAAGCAAATTGAGCGTGGCGAGTTTTTTCTACTTGAACCCGTTTCCCGGCACCGAGGTGGCGAAGATGGTCGGGGAAGAAAAAGTGAGTGGCAAGCTTTTCCGCGATTGCAGCACTATGACCGTTAATTTGAGCGCGGTTGACGACCAGAGGCTCCACCAACTCAACAAGCGGGCCTACCGGGAATTTTATCTTGACCCGGCCCGGGCCTGGCGCACGCTCAAGCTGGTGCCGAAAAATTTCCGGACCTTCGTCAACATTTTCCTGGTCTTCAAACTGTTTTTCCAGGATTCGGTCAACCAGTGAAGACCAATCGCAGAAAATTCCTGGCAACTCTGGCAATCGGCGCCGGCGCGGCCGGGCTGGGCTTTGACAGCTTTTACTGGGAGAACAATCATCTGGAGGTGACCGCGTATGACTGGCCCACGCAAAAATTTGCCAAGGGCGCGTCCCGGGTGCGGCTGGTGCAGATTTCGGACCTGCATCTGAAAAAATTCGGCGGGTTTGAAAAGCAGGTGGCGCAAAGAGTAAATGAACTCAAGCCGGAGCTCCTGGTCATGACCGGGGATTTCATTGAGGACAACGACAAATTCGGCGAGCTTGAGGAATTTTTGAAGCTGCTCCCGCAGGCTTGTCCGAAATTGGCCGTGCTCGGCAACTGGGACCACTGGAGCGGGGTGAAGGTCAAGGAATTTGACCGGGCTTTTACCGAACTGGGCATTGAGCTGCTGGACAATTCCCGGGAGAAGCTGGGGTCCGAATACCAGCACATGTGCATCATCGGCGTGGACGACCCGACCAACGGCTGGGACAAGCTGGACAAGGCTGCGGAGCATCTCTCCGACCGGCAATTCAACCTGTTCCTGGCCCATTCCCCTAACATCATCACCCGCATCCGGGACCTGCCCATCGACCTCATGCTTTGCGGACACACCCACGGCGGCCAGGTGAGGCTTCCGGGGGTCAAGCCGTTCTGGCTGCCGAGGAAATGCGAGGGATATGTCGCGGGATTTTACGAGAAGAACGGCAAGACCATGTATGTCAACCGCGGGCTGGGCAATTCAGTTGTGCCCGTTCGCTTCCGCTGCCTGCCGGAAATAACCGTGTTCACAATCAAGCCGGCAAAGCAGGAGCCAGGTGTTGGGAACTCGGGATTCGGGAATCGGGGCTCGGGATTCGGGTCGGAATAGCGGAACAGCAGAACTGGAGAACCTTGATTTAGAGCTTCGCTCCTGACCCGACTACCTCGCGCAGTTCCCGACCGTAAACATCAAAATCGTACTGGCTGAAAAGCACCATATTGACCTGCTCGAGCTCGGGGTGGTCTTTCAGGTAGTCAATGATGGTGGCAAGCGCGATTTGGGCGGCCTGGTCAACCGGGTATCCGTAGGCCCCGGTGGAAATGCTGGGAAAAGACACAGTCTTGCATCGGTTCCGGCTGGCGAGCTCCAGCGAGCGGCGATAGGCGCTGGCCAGGATGGCCGGCTCGTTCTGGTCCCCGCCGTGCCAGACCGGCCCCACCGTGTGAATCACATATTTGGCCTTCAGCTTTCCGCCCGTGGTCAGCTTGGCGTCGCCCGGAGCGCAGCCTCCGAGCTTTTTGCACTGCGCCAGAATCTCCGGGCCGCCCGCCCGATGAATCGCGCCGTCCACCCCGCCTCCACCAAGCAGGCTCGAATTCGCAGCATTGACTATGGCGTCAACTTCCTCACGCGTAATATCCCCCAGCTTGAGCAAAAGCCGGGATTTGCCAATCCTGCTCTCCATCGCACTCCCTCTTCCCTTCCCTCAAGGCCCGATTAAATTTTAATGGCTTTTTGACCAAACCGCAAAACCAAACTGCCTTCCCCTTAAAGGGTAGGGCCTAGAGGCTGATTGAATTCCTTATTACAAATCACCCTCCCCTTATCCCGAGTGGTCCCCTCAAGCCCGGGGAGATTTAATTGAACATCGATTCGGGCAACAGGCCCTTTTGACCCGACCCCAATTCCCTTAAACTTAACAGGGTCTTGAAAAAGTCCTTTAACCCTCGCCCCTTGGGGGAGAGAGGACTTAAAAGGTTATCCGATTCAAAAATCTGGTTTTTTCAACAACCTGTTAAACCATAGCTCTGACCCCAAAAACAAAAATTCTGGATTCCGCGTCAAGCGCGGAATGACAACAAAAAAAAGCGCGGAATGACAACAAAGCACGGCTTGTGCGGAAGGGATTTGGGCAACAGGGTCCTTAAGGGCTGGTTCCTTTGCTCTCGACAAATTGTTTGGAAGTCATATCATAGATTTTGATGAATCTGGATAAGCGGAGCGTTAACCGGGTTCTCCTGGTTTTTCCGCCGGTGGTCAATTCGCGGTTCACGAACAATATTTGCGAACTGCCTTTGGGCATCGCCAGCCTGGCGGCTTTCATCCGGGACAAGGCCGAGGTCAGCTGCCTGGACGCTTCGGTTGAAGGTTATGCTCATATTGAAGATGTTGGCGGGGGTCTGGTCCGGTTTGGTCTTTCCGAGCGGGAGATATTGCAGCGGATTGAGGATGCCAGACCAGAGGTGGTGGGCTTTTCGTGTTTATTTTCGAGCCAGTTTCCAATCATCAGGCGCCTGGCGGAGCAGGTGAAGAAGCTGGACGCTTCGCTCATCACGGTTGCCGGCGGAACCCATCCGTCATTTCTAGCCGAGCAGTGCATGACTACCAGCCAACTGGATTTCATTGTCCTGGCCGAGGGGGAGCTGGCTTTGGCGAGATTACTGGATGCGCTGCGAGAGGCCGGCTCTTTGGAAAAAATTCCGGGCCTGGCTTTTCGCGCAGACGGCAAGGTTGTCGTCAACCATCAGGCTGAATATATCGATGAGCTTGACCGGCTGCCGTTCCCGGCGCGGGAGCTTTTCCCGGTGGAGGATTATTTCCGGATTAATGTTCCCATGCAGGCGCTTTCGCGCTCGCGGAGGAACCTGGCAATTGCCACCAGCCGGGGCTGCCCGTACCGGTGCCAGTTCTGTTCCTCCACGGTGCATTGGGGGAACCGTTATCGGGCCAGGTCGGTGGAGAAGGTTCTTTTAGAGTTGTCCGAGCTGAAGGACAAATACCGGATAGAGGAGGTCAAGTTTGAGGATGACAATTTGACCTCGGACAAAGAGCGTGCGCGCCGGATTTTCCGGGGGATGATTGATGCCGGGCTGAACCTCAACTGGAACACTCCGAACGGGATTGCGGTCTGGACCCTGGATGAGGCCATGCTGGAGTTGATGAAGGAATCCGGCTGTTATGAGATAACGGTTGCGGTGGAAAGCGGGGACCCCTGGGTTTTGAAAAACCTGGTCAAGAAGCCGGTCAACCTGGAGAAGACCAGGGAGATGGTGGAAGTAATCAAGCGGCTGGGGATTGAAACCAACGGTTATTTCATAATCGGCTTTCCGGGCGAGACCAGAGAGCAAATTATGAACACCGTCAATTACGCCCGGTCGCTTGAGCTGGACCGCTGCTATATTTTCATTTTCACGCCCCTGCCCGGAACCCCGCTGGCCAAAATGGCGATGAACCAGGGCAAGCTCCCGGCTGACCACGATTTTGAAAACGCCAACAACTATTTCCTTCCAAGGCTGGCTCTTTCCGAGGTGGCGCCGGATGAACTATTGAAGATTCACCGCCGCGCTTTCTGGAGCATCAACCTCGCGCTGCTTTACAAGCATCCTTTGCGATTCCTCAAAAAATATTACCGCAGCCTCGCCTCCCACCCCGAATTCATCCTCAAGTTCTTCCGCGCCCTCGCGCAGTAAAAATGGTTATGGTTGCACTTGACGCGGCCCGGCTTTGAGCAAGGGCTTGATATGGTCTACCATTGCGTGGCCGGCGATGGAGACTGCGGCTGGGTTCCAATGGGCATCGTCAGGAAGATAGAGGTAGGGGAATCGGTTGGCGATGAAATTTGGGCGCAGGTCGACATAATCGATATTGCGCTTGGCGAGTTCCCGGAAGAGCAGGTCAATGAAGGCCGGGTTCTGGAGCTTGGCGCGGCTTTCTGGTTTATAAAAGTCAGGATAGATAGACCCCGGTTCGGGAATGGGCGCGAAGATGAAATGAATTCCGCGCTCCTGCAAGAGCCGGTTGAATTCGGCGAGGTCTCGCGCGGTGAGCGCAAGCTGGCGCTCCTCCGGGGTCATGGTCAGGCCCTGGATTTCCAGGCTCAAGACCAGTTCGGGTTTGCCCTGGACATTTATTTCCGTGATATAGCTTGACAGGTCCGAGATTATTTCCGGCGCGAGCCGCGCGGCCAGGTTCTTGAAAAGCTCGGCCAGGTAATTGTCCCGGTCCAGCCGGATTCTGAAGCTCTGGAGGTCGGAGATTACATCGCCGGCGCGCGCTTTCCATCCGGTCTGGTTCCAGGGCGGGTTCAGGGGGAAAGGCTTGATCGCCCGGAAGACCGGGGCGTAAACCAGGATTGAAGGCGGATTTTTATGGAAGCGCTTGTCAGCCAGGAATTCCGCGGGCGCCCAGGGAGACTCGCCGGCGTAATTGTAGGCCGGCTCGCCCAGGAATTTGGTCATCTGAAAACTAATAGTCTCGTCATCATTGAGTCCGCCGCCCGCGCCATAGGAATCGCCGGCCACCACCACGCGGGGTTTTTCGATGCGGCCGAGATTGCGGAACCCCCAGGGGTCGGTGGTGAAGACCTGCTCGCGCCAGAATTGCAGGTCCTTGATGCCCTTGATCCTGCCGAGGTCTCCGCAGATTTGCATCCTCACCTGCGAGTCGGGCTTGAAATTGAAAGGCCCCTGCCGCAGCCGGTTCCAGGGCCGAAAGTCCCGAGGCTTGAAATTGAGCGAAAGCGCAAACAGCGAAACCCAGGTCAGCGCGGCAAGGACCAGAAATCTTTTCGCTCCCCTCATTCGCCTCCCCTAGAACCTCGCGTATAAAAAGGGCATGCCGCCTTTGGTATAGGCAATCACCAGGCTCATGACAAAGCAAATAATCATGAAGGCCGTCCAGCACAGCCGATAATTTTTCCGCAGCTCCCAGGAATTCTTGAACCCGAAAATAATGACGAGGAGAGCCAAAAGCGTTGCCAGCGGTTTCCAGGAGACCATCGTCCCCAGGCCGTCAAGCAGAAGCATGGAGCGAATCCAGCGGAGCGACTGGCTGAAATCTCGGGCGCGGAAAAAGACTCCCCAGCCGATGCTCACCATGATGAAGGTGAAAGCGGTGCGCAAGCCGCGCCAGGCTTTTCCCGCAGGCGGCAGGCGCAAACCCAGCGCGCGTTCGATGGCCAAAAGCAGGCCGTGGTATCCTCCCCAAGCGACAAAGGTCCAGGACGCCCCGTGCCAGAGTCCGCCCAGGAGCATGGTCAGCATCAGGTTGAGGTAGGCGCGAAATCTTCCTTGACGGTTCCCGCCCAGGGAGATGTAGAGGTAGTCGCGCAGCCAGCGCGACAGGGTCATGTGCCAGCGCCTCCAGAACTCGGTGAAGGTTGCGGCCTTGTAGGGCGAGTTGAAATTCTGGGGATACTCGAATCCGAGGAGCAGGGCCAGGCCGAGCGCCATATCGGTGTATCCGGAGAAATCGAAATAAATCTGCGCGGAAAAAAGCAAAGCGGAGAGCCATGCGGAGAGGAATCCTGGGGTGTGCAGGCTGAAGAGCGGGTCGCAGAAATAGCCGGCGGTGTCTGCGAGCAGTATTTTTTTGGAAAAGCCCATGAAGAAAAGCGCGATGCCTTCGGTCAGCCGGCTGAACTGGAAGGCGCGATGCTCGAACTGGTCTTTGATCTCCCGGAAGCGCACGATGGGTCCGGAGACGATGTGCGGGAACATGGTGAGGAACGCGGAGAAATCCCAAAGCGAGCGCGCGGGCTGGACCTGACCGCGATAGAGGTCAACCAGGTAGCTCATGCTCGTGAAGGTGTAAAACGAGATGCCGATGGGAAGCGCGGCTCTGGGCGCATGGAACTGGGCAAAGGGAGGCAGCAGCCTCAAGGTTTGGGCGAAAAATCCCAGGTACTTGAAGGAGCAGAGCAGGGCCAGGTTGAAAAAAATACCGAGCGCGAGCCAGAGCTTGCGCGTGCGGACGGCTTGGGATTGGGCTAGGCAGTATCCCAGGAAATAGTTCACCAGCGCGGCGAGGAGCAGCACGGGCAGGAAAGTCATATCGGCGAAGAAATAAAAAGCCAGGCTGGCGGCAAGGAACCAGAGGTTGCGAAGCCTTTGCGGAACAAGATAATAGACTGCCAGAACCATGGGCAGGAACGCGAACAGAAACGAGTAATCATAAAAGGCCATAGCCGGTCAGAAAATGATACTATGCCGCGCGAGGTTTAAGCAAGAGCGGGTTGGGGATTTTCGGTCGCGCTCAAGCCAGTCTGCGTTTGAGCTGGTCTGCGTATCGGGCCTGGGCCTGGGAGATGCTATGCGGGTCATCAAAGGTGAGCCAGACGCCTTCGAAGAAGTAGGCGAGGACCGGGTCGCCTTTTTCCAGGGCTTTGAAGTAACCATGCTGGACCATTTGGCTGAAGCCTTCAGGCAGGTAATCGAGCATTTTCGCGGAAAGGACCTGCACGCCGGTGAAGGCGCAGATGGAGAGGGTCATTTCCGGGGATATTTTTTCCGGGAAGCCGTTGATTTTTTTCACCCGCGCCAGGTTGTCGGCAAAGACGGGCGTCAGCTCTTCGTTTCCGCGCGCCAGCACCATGGTGGCGAGCGGGTTCATGCGGTTATGGAAGAGGAGCAGGTTTTTGAGGTTGAGGTCGATCACGGTGTCGGCGTTGATGGTCAGCCATTTCCGGGCGGGAAATAGTTGGTGGGCGTTTTTGACGCCGCCCCCGGTGCCCAGAATTTCCGGTTCCAGGATATATTTGATTTTAATCCCCAGACCCTGGCCGTTCCCGATTTTTTCCCTGATCTCCTCCCCGCGATGGTGAAGGTTGATGATAACCTCGTCAAACCCGGCCTGCCGGATCAGCGCAATCGGATAGTTGAGCAGGGGCTGGCCGGCCAGCTCCACCAGCGGCTTGGGCCGGTCCTCGCCCGCCTTCTGCATCCGGGTCCCGAATCCCGCGGCCAGAACCATGGCCCGGATTTCCTTCATGCCCCGCTCTTTGCTCTTTTTCACGGAAGCACCACCTGGCCGCTTGCGGCCTTGCGCTCGTATTGCTTCAACCCGGCCGCGATGCCTTTGGCCAAGGCTTTTTGATAGCTGGGCTGGGACAACCGCTTTTCCTCCTGGGGATTGGAGATGAAGCTCAACTCCACCAGCACCGAGGGCATGGTCGCGCCGGTGAGCACCCAGAAGGGCGCCTTCTTCGCGCCCAGGTTATTCACTGCTGAATATTTGGCTTTCAACTCCCGCACCAGGGACTGCTGGATGCAGTCCGCGAGCGGGATGGAAAAATTGACCTTGCTGGTCGTGGCCATATCCGCGAGAATCTGGTTGGTGTAGTCTCCGGACTTGTTCATCACCTCTTCGCTCACGAAGTTTTCCTGCGCCGCCAGGCGCAGAGCCGCCCGGTCCGTGGTGTTGTCCAGGTAGTAGGTCTCAACTCCCATGATTTTCCGGTTGGGGTTGGCGTTGCAGTGCAGGGAAATGAAAATCGCGTCCTGGGTGTTGGCAAAGTCCGAGGCCAGGGCATTGGCCTTGGCGGTCCGCTCCACCAGAGAGAGATAGCGGTCGTCCTTGCGCGTAAGCACGATTTGGGCATCGGGAAATTGTCTCTTCAACTCTTTTTCCAAATTTTGAGCCACCGCGAGCGTGACCTCCTTTTCCCTGGTTTGCTTCCGGCCCATGGCGCCCGGGTCCTTGCCGCCGTGTCCAGGGTCGATGATGAGGAGCAGGGATTTCTTTTCCAGTGGTTTGGGCTGGGGCTGCGCCGGCTTGGGCGCAGGCAGGGGCGAAGGCTTGACGGTTGGGCCGGGCTGGAGGGCCGGCTGGGGCGCGGTCGGAGAAGGAGGCGCGGCTTTTTGCTCTCCGTAGATGTCAATGATTATTCTCCATCCGGCTTCATCGCCTCCGGGCAGGGAAAAATATTTGAATTCGCGCAGAGAATGCAGGTCCAGGACCACGCGCACCACCTCGGGCTGGTATTGACCGGCGCGCGCCCGCTTGAGCAGGCCGTCTCCGATGGGAAGCTCATAGCAGTTGTCCTTGTAGGCATATCTGGAGCGGAAATCCGGGGTGAGGCGGGTGTGGTTGAGGTCGAAATAAATGCGCGGAGGGGTGTTGATTGCCGGGTCAGGCTGGAGCATCCGGGGAGCGGTGAATTCCGCGGCGCGGTCCAGCTCGATGACCACGCGGGTGTAGGTTCCCGCAGACCAGTAGCGGAGGTTTTGCATCTGCGCCGGCTCGGTCGCCCCGCGAGACGCAGGGCCGGGGCTGTTTTTATCGAGCAGGAGCGCGATGGCGTCATTCTTGCGGAGCGGCGCTTTGGCTCTAGGGGTTGGGGCAGTGGCTGATGGCTCGGGCGAGGCCGAGGCAAAAATTTGTTTCGGCTCGAAGGAGGTTCCCCCGGACTCGGCCGGCAAGGGCTTGGCTGCCGGGCTTTGGGGCAGTTGGCTCAAATATTTTTTCGCCTGGGCTGCGCAGTCGGCCTGGGGGCAGCTTGATATTATTTTTTGGAAAGATTGTTGCGCGGATTCTTGGTCATCCAGTTCCAGGTAGATTTTGCCGGCATAAAGCAGGGCGTCATCCGCCAGGCTGCTTTTGGGATATTTTCCGGACAGCTCTTCAAAGTCCGCGAGCGCGCTCTCCTTGTCGTCGGTGGAGCCGGAGATTTTCGCGCACTGGAGCCAGAGCTTTCCCGCGCGGAGCAGGGCGTCGTCGGCTTTTTCGCAGGCCGGATAGGACTTGGGGATGCGCTCGAATTTTGCGGTCAGTTTTTCCCAGTTGCTATGATATTTGGTTTTGGATTGGTCCTTGAGGAAGGCCCGGGATTCCTGGTCTGCAGCCTGGAAGGCGTTGAGGCACGGGTCAGAGGCGGACCCCAACAGCCCGCAAAGCAGCAAGAGCAAAACCCGCCTGGTCAGCTTCAGCATCAACCAAGATTTATTTTAGCAGATTATTTTCAGATTAACTAGTTTGCGGAATCGCGCATCCTTGGAGCCAGGCCCGACCGCGCATTTGGTCAACGCCAATTTTTCAAATAGGCACGGAAACCGAGTCAAGGATTTCGCGGATAATGGCTTCGGCCTGCTGGTTTCGTTTTTCCGGCTCAAACACTTCCTGCTTGAGAACCAGCCGGTGGCGGAGGGTGACCACGGCCATGCGCTTGATGTCGTCCGGGATGATGTAGTCCCTGCCTTCCATGAAGGCCAGGGCCTTGGCGGTCTGCTTGAGGCCGAGCCCGGCGCGAGGAGACGCTCCGGTCCTGACCTGGGGGCGGGTCCTGGTGGCGTGCAGGATTTTAAGGATATATTGGAGGAGCGCGTCGTCAATGCGGACTTTTTCCACTTCCTTCTGCAGCGCCAGGAGATGGCTGCCATCGATCACGGGAGAGAGCTGGTCGAGCACGATGCCGTAGCTCCGGGTCTTGAGCACTTCCAGCTCGTATTCCTCCACCGGGTAGCCGATGCGGAGGCTTAAGAGGAACCGGTCGAGCTGGCTGTCCGGGAGCGGGTAGGTTCCGTAATGCTCGATGGGGTTCTGGGTGGCAATCACGAAGAAGGGGTCAGGGAGCGGATAGGTCTGGCCTTCAATCGACACCTGGTGTTCCTGCATGGCTTCCAGGAGCGCGCTCTGGGTGCGGGGGGTGGCGCGGTTGATTTCGTCGGCGAGGATGATGGAATTGAAAATTGGTCCGGGCTTGAACTCAAACTTTTCCCGGGCCTGGAGATAGACGGCGACGCCGAGGATGTCGCTGGGGAGCAGGTCAGAGGTGAACTGGATGCGCTGGAACTTGAGGTCAATGAGCCGGGCGATGCCCTGGGCAAGTGTGGTCTTGCCGATTCCGGGGATGTCTTCGAGCAGCGCATGGCCGCGGGAGAGGAGTGCGAGCAGGCAGTGGCGGATGACCTCGGGCTTTCCGAGCAGGACCTTATTTAGTTTTTGCTCAAGCAGTTCCAGCTGCGCTTTCATCTTTCTTGTCCCCGATTTCCTCGTCCATCATTTTGAGCAGTTGCGCGCTGGTGAGGTAGTCTCCGGAATCAATCAATTTTTTCCGGTTTTTTCTCGGCTGGTCCTCTCCCAGGGTTCGCTTCCAGCGGTTGTGGAACCAGAGCCACTGTTCGGGATACTGGCGGATGGTGTTTTCCACTTCCTTGACGATGCGCTGGGTGACCTCGCGGATGTCTTTTTCCTTGTCGCCGGTGTAATCCATCTTGACCGGCTGGCGGTAAATGACATTAAAATAGCCGGGCCTGGTGCGGAATAACCAGAAGGGGTACATAGGGATGCGATGCTTCCAGGCCAGATAGCCTGGCACCACATGCGAGTAGGCGGGCAATCCGAAAAAATCGACCTGGATGCCCTGCTTGCGCCTGGACTCCTGGTCCATGTAAAAGCCGACCAGGCCGCCGTCCATGATTATCTTTTCGATGAGCTTGCCCGTGCCCCTGGTGCCGATGAAGGCGGAATCACCGTAGTGCTTGGCCAGGCCGCGGATGTAGGCGTCGATGTAAGGATTGCGCTGCGGGCGCATCACGCATGCGCCCCGCACATTGAATTTTTTCCAGCGCTCTCCCACCATGGCCAGCATCATCCATCCGCCCAGGTGTCCTCCGAAGACGAAAAAAGGCTTCTTGTTGATGATGTTCTGTTCAATGACCTCGTCGCCTTCAAAGGTGAAGTGTTGCTGCCAGTTTTCGGCGATGCGCCACATGAACAGGAATTCAACCGCGGAATAGACCAGGTTGACCAGGGCCATCCGCGCTGTGCGGTCGCGTTCCCGGCTGGTCAGCTTGTCGCCGAAGGCTATTTCCAGGTTGCGGAGCGCGGTCTTGCGGCGCGAGCCGAGCAGATAATAGGCGATGCGGGCGAGCCAGGCCGAGACCGCAAAAGTGGGACGCATGGGCAGCACACCGCCCAGAAGCACAAATCCGCGGAAGACCAGATAAACCGAATAATTAAAAGCCTTAAGCATTTTGGCTTGATTCCCTTGCTTTCGCAATCACCAGTTCGAGCAGCTCGTTTTCCCTGCCGAAAAAGTCAGGCTCGATTGCAAGCGCAAGCAGCGGCAGGCCCGGCGCGAAGCCGCGGATGCGCGCGAGGTCTTTTTCCGTGGTCAGCATTATCTCCGCGGCCCTGGCTCTTGCCTCCTTCTCCATCTGCTTGAGTTCAGCCATCGAATATCTATGATGGTCGGAAAAAGCCTTTTTGCCAACCAGTTCTATTTTAGCTCTCGAGGCGGTCTGGAAAAAATACGACGGGTCCGCGATTCCGGCAAAAGCAAACGCCTTCTTGCCCGCGAGTTCAGCCTGATTTTTCACCCGGTAGCGCATTTTGAAAATCCGCGCCCAAGGATTCAGCCGCTTAAGCTCCGATACATTTTCTTCCCCATCCTCCTCGCTGCGGCTCAAGATGATTAGGTGCGCGCGCTTGAGAGAGGAGGCCGGCTCGCGCAGTCTTCCGCGCGGGAAAATTTTTTCCCGGCCGAGCAGATTTTTCCCCTCAATCAAGACCATATCGATATCCCTTTTCAGTTTGAGATGCTGGAATCCGTCATCGAGGAGCAGGATTTGCGCGCCCATAAGTTCGGCTTTTTGTCCGGCAGCGAAGCGGTCTCTTCCGACCAGGACCGGGACGGTCTTGAGCCTTTGGGCCATGAGGCAGGCTTCATCTCCGACCAGTTCCGCATCCAGGTTTTGCCTGGACCGGACATCGATAATGAACAGCTCTTTTTCCGCGGCCGAGCCGTAGCCGCGGATGCTGATTGCGGGCTTCAGGCCTTTTTGCTCCAGGCTCTGCGCGAGCCAGATGGCGGTGGGGGTTTTGCCCGAGCCTCCGAGGGTCAGGTTGCCGACCGAGACCACGGGAATTTTCAGCCGGCGGCTTTGAAGAATTTGTTTTTGGTAGGCGGCGGTTCTTGCGGCCACGGCCGCGCGATAGACCAAGGCCAGCGCGGAGAACGGGCTGCGCGCGATTTTGCCGAGCAAACCGGGTTCGCTATGGAAAAGCCAGTCTTCCAATCTGGGCATGATTTATTCTAGTTGATTTCCGGGTTGAATTCCTGCTTAAGAGTTGGATGTTCATTGATGAGGAACTGCATTTCATAGAGCTTGCGGTAAAGCCCGGACCTGGTAATCAGCTCATCGTGCGTTCCCTGTTCCACAATCCTGCCGTCGCTTATCACGATGATGCGGTCAGCGTTGCGGATGGTGCTCAAGCGGTGGGCGATGGCGATGGTGGTGCGGTTCTTCATGAGGTTATCGAGCGCTTTCTGCACCTCGCGCTCGGATTCAGTATCGAGCGAGCTGGTGGCCTCGTCCAGAAGCAGGATGGGAGGATTCTTGAGCAAGGCCCTGGCAATGGCTATTCTCTGACGCTCCCCGCCTGAAAGCCGCACCCCGCGCTCGCCGATAGCGGTATCGTATCCGGCGGGAAATTTTTCGATGAAATCGTGAGCGTTCGCGGCCTTGGCGGCTTCAACCACCTGCTCATGAGTTTTTTCCGGAGAGCCGTATTTAATGTTGTTTTCCACCGTGTCGTTGAACAGGAAAGTTTCCTGGCTAACGATTCCAATCTGCCGGCGCAGGCTTTTGAGCGTGGCTTTGCGGATGTCGATTCCGTCAATACTGATTTTTCCCTCGGTGACCTCATAGAAGCGGGGCAGGAGATTGACCACGGTGGTTTTGCCGGCACCGCTGGGGCCGACCAAAGCTATTATCTGACCTTTCCTGGCCGCGAGGCTGAAATTCTTGAGCACCCACTGGTCTTCATACTTGAATTTGACATCCTCGTAGCGCAGCTCGCTCTTCAGGGGGTCAAGCTCAACCGCGTCCGGGGCTTCCACCACGGTCGGCCTTTTTTCAAAGGCTTCCACCACCCGCTCCACCGCGCCGTAAGTGGTCTGGATGTTGCCCTGCACGCGCGCCAGGTCGCGGATGGGAACGATCATCATGCCGAGCGCGGCGAAGAAGGCGAAGAAATTGCCTTCGGAGATTCGCGGCAGGAGTTCGATGGTCTGGCGGATGGGCGCTCCGCCGATGAAGAACCACCAGCCGCTATTCACCAGGGTGGGAGCCTCCTTGATGGCCCAGACCACAGCGATGCCCATGACGATGGCCACTCCCACCACGGAAATCATATTGGTGACCGGCCCTTGCAGATATTTGGCGCGCGCATACTTGAGCTGGATCTTGAGCATCTTGAGCATATTGCCCTTATACCGCTCCACTTCCTCGTTCTCCTGGGTGAAAGCCTTGACGATTCTGACCCCGGAATAGGTTTCCTGCATGTGAACATTGATGAACGCAGCCTGCTTCAGGCCGTGCTTGGTGTATTTTTTCATTCGCTGACCTATGGTGGACACGGGCCAGAGCGTGAGCGGGAGCACGATGAAAGTGATGCCGGTGAGCATGGGCTGCATGGCCACGCAAACCGCGACCAGGGCCAGGAACTTGGTCAGGTGTTTGCAGAAATCGATGGCCATGGGCACGGTGTTCTGCATGCTGGCGGTGTCGCGGATGGTGCGCGACATGAATTCGCCGGTGCTGATGCGGTCATAGTGGTCCACACTCAAATACATGAAGTGTTCATAAAGCGAGCACTGCAAATCCTGCACCACCTTGATGCTCAATTTCTCGCGGCTGTACTCGTAAAGAAAGGTGGTGCTTTCGCGGATGATGAAGAGGATGATGAGGGAAAAGGGGACCATGGCCGCGACCAGCGGGTTGCGGTCGATAAAAATGTAGTACATGAAAGGCTTGACTGCGAGCGCGAAGGAAGGCTCAAAGATATTGGAGAGTGCGGCCAGGACTGCGACCAGGACGGTGGAGCGCTTGTAAGGCTTGAAGTAAGGGAGGACATATTTGACGGCCTGCCTTAAGCGGGTGAAGCCTTGGAGCTCCTGGAGTCTGGTGCGCTCAACTTTCATTTTGCGTTCTCAAAAAATTTTTTCAAGCTCGAAGCGATTTCCTTGTTTACGATGAGGGCGGCCTCCAGCGCGCGCCGTCCTTCCTCGCCGGTCACCGGGGGCGGAACCCGGGTGGCCACGGCCTCGGCAAAGGCGGTTAGTTCCGCGTGGAGCGCATCCTCGTCTCCGATCGGGACCTGGCGGATTTTGATTCTGCTCATAGGGTCCTGGTCATCGCCCGGTCCCAAGGTGAAGATAGCCATCTCCTTTTTCTGGTAATCGAGCGAGATGTAATTTTCGGCCTGGAAGATGCGGATTTTGCGCACGGCTTCTCCGAGGTTGACCCGGCTGGCGGTGAGGTTGGCGACCGAGCCGTTTTCAAATTCGAGCCGGGCGTTGGCTATATCGATTTTATTACTAAGCACGGCAATGCCGGAAGCGCTGACTCTTTGGAGTCTGGCCTTGACCAGGCTGAAGATGATGTCGAGGTCGTGGATCATGAGGTCTTTCACCACATCGATGTTGGAGGCCCGCTCCTGGAAGGCGCCCAGGCGGTGGGCCTCGATGAAGGCGGGCCGGGTGAGCAGTTCCGCGAGCGCGCGCACCGCGGGGTTGAAGCGCTCGAGATGCCCGACCATGAAAATTTTCTGGCGCTGGCCGGCGATTTGCACCAGCTCGTCAGCTTCCTCCAAAGTCATGGTTATGGGTTTTTCGAGCAGGATGTCCTTGTCCAAGAGCAGGGCCTGTTTGGCCACTGCGTAATGTTCAACGGTCGGCACAACAATCGACACGGCCTGGACCTGCCGGAGCAGTTCTTCGTTGCTGGCAAAGGCTTGGCAGCCGAGCTCGTTTGCGACCTGCAAGGCCCGGCCCGGGGCCGCGTCGGCCACACCCACGAGCGTTGCCGAGGGCACTTCCTTCCAGCGCTGGGCATGATACCTTCCCAGGTATCCCACGCCGATCACGCCGACCTTTACTTTTTGCGCTTCACTCATTTTTGATTCCAAGCAGCGCAATCGCGTGCTGGTTTGCGAGAGCGACCATCTCTTCCTTTTCCACCACCAGACAGTGGCCGGCTTCCACCGCCAGGACCGCGGCGTGGGCCTGAATCATGGACTGGATGGTGCTCCTGCCCACCACCGGCACATCGAATTTCAGGCTCTGGCCGGGCTTGAGGATTTTCACGACCACGGCTCCGGGGCTGATTTGCCCGGCGCGGATGATGGTCAGGTCCGTGCCGTCAATGGCCTCGACCGCAAGCACGGCGCGGTTGAGCACGGCCACGGTCTGGCCGATGTCCAGCCGGCCGATTTCCTTGGCGACTTTAAACCCGAAATCGATGTCTCGCTTCTGGCTCTCATCCGGCTGTTTTTGACTGAAGCTGCCTTGGGGCGCGAGCCAGTCCCGAATCAGTTCCACGGATTCCAGGATTTCAACTCCGTGCTCTTCCAGGGTTTTGATAACCTTGAGCATAATCGTGTCATCTTTCTGGTCCGGAAGCTGCTTGAGCAGACGAATGGTCAACTCGTCCAGCTCCACCTCCGGCTGGTAGAGCCAGCGCTTGTCCAGCTTGCCAGCCATGACCGCGAGCTTGACCTTTTCCTCGTCAATGACCTTGAGGAAATCCGCGAAGCGGGCGAAGCGATAGGTTCGCACCTTGTCCGCGAATTTTTCGATGCCCGGCTCCAGCTTTCCCGCCGGGCCGATTACCACCACCTGAAAGCCCTTGTCCCTGGCGACCGCGGCCAGATAGAGCGGGAATTTGCCGGCGCCGGCAAGAATTCCGAGCTTCTGGTCCGGCGATTTCACCTGCTGATGACACCCCGCTCCGAGGTTTTGTAGAATTCGATGATTTCCTTCACTTCGGGAACATTTCCCAGTTCCTGCTCCACCTTTTTCAGCGCTTCCTCAATTACCAAATCCTCGCTGTGGAGGATGCGGTAGGCCTGCTTGATGGCCTCCACGGTTTCGTCCTTGAACCCGAGCCGTTTTATTCCCAGCTTGTTGAGGCTCACGAACTTGGCGCGCTCGCCAATCACCATGCTGAAAGGCGGAGCGTCCAGGGCCACTCCGGAGAGCCCTCCGACCATCACGGCTCTGCCGACGCGCGCGTGCTGGTGCACGCCGGCCATTCCTCCGAACACGGCGTTGTCTCCGATGCTGACCTGTCCCGCGATCTGGGTGTAATTGGCCATAATCACTCCGTTGCCCACGATGTTGTCGTGGGCGATGTGGCATCCGATCATGAGCAGGTTCCAGTGGCCGACGACGGTTTTGCCTCCGCCCTGCACCGTGCCGCGGTGGAGGGTGACATACTCCCGGGTCTGGTTGCAGTTGCCGATTTCCAGGGTGGTGTCCTCCCCGCGGTAGGCCACATGCTGGGGCGGGCCGCCGATATGGTTGAAGGCCCCGACCTTGTTCTGGGTGCCGATGACGCAAGGCCCTTCAATCACGGTGTGCGGGCCGATGATGGTTTCCGGGCCGATTTTGACTTTAGGCCCGATGATGACATAAGGTCCGACCACCACGGAATCCGCGAGTTCCGCCTTGGGGTCAACTATGGCCGTGGGATGTATCTGGGTCATGGCTTTACTTCTTGGCGTTAAAGGTTTTGATGACTTTGTCGGTGAGGTCGGTTCCGGGATTGATGTAAAGGATGGCGCCGGAGTAGTCAAAGATAACGGTGTAGCCGTCCTTTTTACCGAGCTCGTTAATCACCTGGTTCAGGGATTCGATGATGGGCTTGAGCTGCTCGTCTTCGCGCTTCTGGTAATATTCCTGGTAATCCTCGGCCTCGCGGGTGATGGCTTTGCGCTTGGCATCGATTTCGTTGGTCTTGGCCTGCTTGGTGGCCAGGTCCCACTTATCGATGTTATCGTTGAGGGTCTTTTGCAGGGCATCGATTTCCTTCTTTTTCACATCCAGCTTGGCCTTGGACTGGTTGACCTCGGCCTGGAGCCGGTCAATCGCGGCCTTGCCCTTGTCGCTTTGAGTCACCGCCTTGTGAACATTGATGAAGCCGATTTTCACCTGGCCGGCCTGCACGGTCTGGATGGCCGGGGCTGCCGGCGCCTGGGTCTTGCCGGCCTGGGCTTGGGCCTCCGCGTTTGCGCCGAGCATGAGCGCGGCCATTATCAAAATGAGAGCTATGGTTTTTTTCATCCCAATCCTCCTTGCCAGAAATTTAGTAGATGGTCCCGATTCCGAAATTGAACACTGAACTGTCCTCGTCCTTTTGCTTGTGAATGGGGAACCCGAGCTCGAAGCGCAACGGCCCGAGCGGGCTGGCCCACAAGATTCCGAACCCGTAATCCTGCCGGAACTTGTCAAAGTTTATGCCCTCATTATCATTGTAGGCGTTTCCGGCGTCATAGAAAAGCGAGAACTTGAATCCGCTGGTTCCGAGCGGGATGATGTAATCCGCGCTCAAGAGCAGGGTTTTGTTCCCGCCAATCCTGGTTTCGGACCCGTCATCCTCGGTGAAGACCGGGCTGATGGACCCGGGCTGGTATCCGCGCAGGGAGTTGGACCCGCCGAGGAAGAAGCGCTCGGTGATAAGGAGATGTTCGCTATCCGGGTTCCACAAATATCCCATTTTGCCCCGGAGCGATAGATAGTGTCCGATTTTGGCGCCCGGCAGCGGCTGGTAATAGCGCATCTCCGCGAGCAGCTTGGTGAAATCGTTTTCCCCTCCCAAAGGCCCGCCCGCGTATTCCAGGCTGGCCGTGGTGTAGGTCCCTTTGGTGGGGTCCAGGTAATTATTGAGCGCGTTCCGTTTCCAGGTCCAGGTCAGGCTGCTGGTGGGCGCGTCCGAGGGCTGGAGCCGGTAGATTTTCGAGCTCTCGGAAAAGTCGGACAGCTTGGCCACATCCCAGGTATAGGTTGTATACAGGTATGAATATTCGGTGTGGGGAATTTTGCGGCCGAGGGTCACCGCGGCGCCGGTGCGCTCCTCGTCAAAATAGTAATAGATGAGGCTGTAAGAATAGGCATTGAACCCCAGATGGTAATCGCTTCCCCAGAAATAGGGGTCTTCGAAATCGAAATACAGGTCGTTGGCCAGGGAGGAGCTGCGGACCGTGGCGTTGACATCATATCCCCGGCCCAGGAAATTTTTCTGCTGGTATTGCAAATTGACGAAGAATAATTCAAGGGAGCTGTATCCGGCTCCCACCATTACCGCGCCGCTCTTGGCTTCCTTAACCGCCACATCCAGGTTCATTCGGTCCGGCTCCGAGCCGGGATGGTCAAAGGTGTCCACCTCGTCAAAATATCCCAGCCGCATCAGCCGGGACTTGCTCATGGTGACCCCCGCATCGGAATAGAGATAGCCTTCCTCCACCGCCAGCTCCCGGCGGATTATGGGGTCCAGCGTGCGGTTGTTGCCCTTGATATTGATGCGCTCCAGATAAATCTTCGGCCCTTTCCGAATCAGGAAGGTGACATAAACCAGCCGCAACTTTTTTTCCAGCTTCAATTCCCGGTCAATCTGCGCCAGGTGGTAGCCGAGGTTGCTGTAATAGTTAGTCAGATACTGGATGTCCTTGCGGACTTTGCTCTCGCTGTATATCTCGCCTTCCCTGGTGAGCAGACCCTTGCGAAGCTCTTCCTCCGGCGCCACCAGGTCGCCATCGATTCTCACCTGCGCCACCTGATACTGCTCTCCCTCCTCTAAAAATACCGAGGCAAAAACCCGTTCCTGCTCCGCATCCAGGTAGGCCTGCGGCTGCTGGACCTTGGCCTCCAGGAATCCGTTGTCCAGGTAAAAGGCGTAGATGCGCAAGAGGTCCTCATCGAGCAGGGATTCCTCAAATTTGCTCGAGGTTGCGAGCAGCCATTCCTGTTTGGTGTTCATCACTTTGCGAATTTTGGGAGACTTGAGTTTCCGGTTGCCGAAGATGCTCACTTTCGCCACTGCCGGCTTGGGATGCTCGTCAACGGCAAAAATGATGTCCACCACGCCTTCCTTCACCTCTTCCACGCGCGGCTCGACCTGGGTGAGGAACATGCCTTTGCCGGCGTATTCGTCCCGAATCTTGTTCACGGACTCTGACAATTTTTCCGGGTTGAAAATGCTGTGGCCGGTGATGGTTGCGAGCTTGGTGATGTCTTCCTTGCTGATTTTCTTGTTGCCCTCGAACTTCACCTCTCGCACCATCCATTTCTCGGTGATGATATAGATGACCAGGCAGGACCCCGGCTCGGATTCGGTCATCTCCACCTTGACATCGTCCACCAAGCCCGAGCCGTAAAGCCGCTTGAGGTCCTCGTCAACCGTCTCCAGCGAGAAGTCCTCTCCCGGCTTCAATTCAATATAGGCCCGGACCGTGTTTTCCTCCAAAGCCCGCAGGCCGGCAAGCTTGACTTCCTTCACCACCTGGCCCAAGGCCCGACCCGGCAGGGAAAAAATACTCAAAAGGCCGATTAAAAAACCGGCCTTGATAAGTCCAGTCTTTAGCATCCCCCCAATTTTCATAATTAGACTAGCAGAGATTATCTTTGTCCGCAAATGCCGGCTATGTCCGCTATTAGAACCGGCGCATCAGCGGTTGAGCCACTGGGTTTTGAACCAGTTCACGGTCTTGTGCATATAGGACACCGCGAGGAAATAGGGAAAAGGAAGCAGCGCGGACAGGTCCAGATACGGGCTTTTCAGTCCGAAAATCAGCGCGCCCGGCATAATGAAAAACGGCACCAGCACCGGGCAGCCCGGGATGCGAATCTTAATCCCTTTGGACTTGCCCTTGACCTTGGCGCAGCTTCCGAGCATGATGATTGGATAACCCCGGCCGTCAACCTCCCCCTCATACTCGCCCACCACCACCGCCACCGGACGCGCCCGCTTCAGGCAGCCGGGGTCATAGGCGTTGAATATGGACAGCGAGGTATCGAGCATATTCAGGCATCCGACCTTGCATTCATGCCCGTCCTTGGCATACGCGCCCACATAGCTCCGGATGGGAGTGTCCAGCTCGCGCGGGTCGTGAAAGGTCCGGTCCAGAACCCCCACCCGCTCGCGCAATTTCTCCAGGGTAAGCTCTCCCCGGATATCGACCTTGTCGTCAGTCGTTGGCTCCCAGCCGCGCTCCCGCGCGATGCGCAGATGATTTATTTCCTCGGTCTTGAAGCCCATTATTCTTGCGGCCACCGAGTCAATCGCCACTCCGCTTAAGCCCATCATCACGCAGTTGACCTGTTTGACTTTGGGCACCAGCTCGGCCTGCTCGCCAATCTGAATCGCGTCCACCGCAATTAAATCCGGGTTGCCGACCTCGTAAAAGTCCGCAATCTGCTCCTCCAAACGCCAGTCGTGGCCGTAAAGCCGCGTCCTGGAATCAACAATGCCCAGGTTGAGCTTGAGCGCGCAGGTTATCTTCGCGGTCGCATGATGCTTGAGCTTGGGCGCCCAGACCTTGTAGTCCGCCTCGTATAAAGTCCTCGCCACCGGCAGTTTCTTGTGCACCGTGCCCTTTTTCAGCTCCACGAATATTTTCGGCTCTTCCTCAATGTAGCTGAACCTGACCTTGGGTATGCCCTTGAACTCGTTATAACCGGCCTCGCGGAAGGCATACCGCGTCGGAACCGTCACCGCGCAGTGCTCGCCCAGGATGATTCGCTCAACCTCGCTCCGCTCCGAAAGCTCCTCTAAAAGCGCGCGCAAAAAAACGCGGTTGGTGTATCCGTTGGTCGCGTAGCGTTTGTGCGCGAAAATGACATTGGGCTTGACAAAGACCTTGCCATGAGGCTTGGCCGACAGTTCAGACATGCCGGCGCGGAGCGTCTCTCGGATTTTGGCGTAATCGTACCCCACCACCTCCCGCAGCAGAATCGGATAGCTGTCCATCTCCAATTCCTCCTCTTTAGAGTCTAGCCAATATTCGCGTCTAAATCAAAATTCCGCAATCAAGAAATGCGCGCAAGCTCGCTTGCCTGGGAGGCGGGGAGACGAGAAAAGAGGAACAGCGGCGCAGCTGAACATCGAAGCTTTTCGCTCTGCGCGCTTGACCTGGATTTTCAAAAACGGGTAGAATGTGGGCATGGATGAAGGCGCCCTGGAAAAAATTGAAGCGCTGGAGAAGCGTCTGGATGATTTGCTCAAGAAGCTGTCACGGATTGCAGGCTTCAAGGCGAAGGCCGCGGAGCTGGAGCAGAAGCTGAAGGCGCTCTCGGAAAATATCTCGCGCGAGAGGGCGGTGCGGGAGGATGCGGGAAAATTGGAGGGGACGAAGCTGACCGAGCTGGAGGGCAGGGAGAAAAGTCTGGAAGAGGGCCTGGCGCGGGAGAAGAAGCTGCGGACCGAGGCCGCGAACCGCATCTCGGTTTTGATTCGTGAGCTGGAGGAGGAGGCCAAATCGGAATGAGCGAACTGGAATTGGACATTTACGGCAAGAAATACATCCTGCGCGGGTCGAGCGCGGAGGCGATCCGCGCGGTGGCCGGGTATGTTGACCAGCGGATGAAGCAACTGTTCGGGTCCGAGCCTCGCGCCATTGACCTGGCCAAGGCCTTTTTGCTGGCGATCAATTTCGCGGAGGAGATTTACAATCTCAAGCAAAAGGAAAACCGTCAGGCCGCGGAACTGAACCAAAAGCTGGAGGCAATTGCTTCCCAAATAAGCCAACTTGAAAAATTGGCGGAATTGTGAGAAAATATAATCAAGGGATTTGTGGAAACGAAACAGACAGGATGTGAACTATAACCAGGCAATTAAATCGGGGGTTTATCGAGATATCGATATGATAGAGGAAAGCAACATCGGTGCGAGAATCAAAGCCCATAGCGGTGCCGAGCCGCGAAGGCCGGGAACTGGCGCGGGTCGCGTCCCGGCTTCTCCATCAGACCATAACCCGAAATAATCATAGTCCTGCGTTCCTTCCGCAAGTCCCCGTAAGGGGAAATCGAACTGAATAAGAACAGTCAAAAAGCCGAGTTGCGAAAGCAGCTGGTCCGGCAAAGGCTGAACCTTAATCCTGACCTGGCCCAGAAATGGAGCGAGTGGGCGCAAAAACATTTGCTCGGCGCGCTCTGCTTCCAGCAGGCCCAAACCATCGGCCTCTATGCCGCGTTCGACCACGAGGTCGATACCAGGCTGGTCTTTGAGCGCGGATTGACCGACGGCAAGACGGTGGCTTTTCCCCGCGTGGCGGGCGTGGGCGCGATGGTCTATCTGAAGGAGACCAACTGGCAAAAAATGATTGCAAACGAGTGGGGTATTCTGGAACCGGCCGCGGCTTCCAGCGAGCTCCCCATCGCCGAGCTTGACCTGGTGGTGGTGCCCGGAGTGGCGTTTGCCAAAAACGGAGGCCGGCTCGGGTTCGGCGGCGGATACTATGACCGGCTGCTCGCAAAGCTCAAGCCGGACACGCTCACCGTGGGCTTTGCCTACGGCTTCCAGGTGTTTGAAAATCTGCCCTTGGACGAAACCGACCGGAAGGTCAAAAGAATCGTGACCGAGCAGGGATTTTTGAAGATGTGTCCCTGAAGGCATTGCCCTCGGGGCTTAACGCATAAAGAAGGGAGAAGAAAATGGACTTGAGAATGTTGCTCGGAGCAATTTTCGGATTGGGGATCGGGTCCGGACTCTGCTTTCTCCTGGTCTTCCTGGTTTTCAGGTCCAGGAGGCTGAAAGCCGCGGCCAAGGCCAAGACCATGCTGGAATCCTCGGAAAAGCAGGCCCAGGCCAAAATCCACGAGGCCGACCTGGCGGCCAAGGACTATCTTTACCAGGCGCGCGCGGAGTTTGAAAAGGAAACCAAGGCGGTGCGCGCGGAGCATGCCCAGTTGCAGGAGCGCATGCGGCACCGGGAGGAAACGCTTGACAAAAAAGTCGAGATGATGGACCAGAAGGAAATCGAGCTGAACCGGCGGGACCGGAAAATCCTCGCCTCGGAGGAAAAAATTCAGCAGCTGGAAAAGGAGGCCAGAGACAAACTGCTGGAGGTGACGAGGAAGCTGGAGCAGGTCTCGGGTCTGACAGCCGCGGACGCCAAAAAGATTCTGATGGACTCGCTGGTTGAGGAAGCCAAGCACGAGGCCGCAATCCGCATCAAGCAGGTCGAGGATGAGGCCAAGGCCGAGGCGGAAAAAAACGCCAAGCGCATTCTTTCCCAAGCCATTGACCGGTACGCCGGCGAATATGTCGCGGAATGCACGGTCTCGGTCATACCGCTCCCGAACGACGAGATGAAGGGGCGCATCATCGGCCGGGAAGGCAGGAACATCCGGGCTCTGGAGGCTGCCTCCGGCGTGGACCTGATTGTGGACGACACGCCCGAGGCCGTGGTCATCTCCAGCTTCAACCCGGTGCGGCGGGAGGTGGCGCGCATAACCCTCGAGCATCTGATCGTGGATGGCAGGATCCACCCGGCGCGCATCGAGGAGATGGTGAAGAAGGCGGAGAAGGAGGTTGACGACGCGATCCGGGACGCGGGCCAACGCGCGGTTTTTGATGTGGGCGCGCACGGCATCAACCCGGAGCTGGTCAAGCTGGTGGGCCGGCTCAAATACCGCACCTCCTACGGCCAGAACCAGTACCAGCACTCCATGGAAGTGGCTTTCCTCGCAGGCGTCATGGCCGGGGAGCTGAACCAGAATGTCAAGCGCGCGCGCCGCGCCGGGATGCTCCACGACATCGGCAAGGCCGTGGACCAGGAATACGAAGGCCCCCACGCGCAGGTGGGAGGGGAGCTGGCGAAAAAATTCGGAGAGTCGCCGCAAATCGTGACCGCGATCGCGGCGCATCATGACGACGACCCGCCCACCGTGCTCGCCAACCTCATCCAGGCCGCGGACGCCTTGAGCGGCGCTCGTCCGGGCGCGCGCCGGGAGATGCTGGAGAGCTATGTCAAGCGGCTGGCGGACCTGGAGAAAATCGCCATGAGCTTCGCGGGTGTGAGCAAGACCTATGCGATTCAGGCCGGGCGCGAGCTGCGCATTATGGTGGAGGCGGACAAGGTTTCGGACGAAAACGCCACGGTCCTGGCGCACGAGATTGCCAAAAAGGTGGAAACCGATTTAAGCTATCCCGGCCAGATCAAGGTGGTGGTGATTCGGGAAACCAGGGCCATGGCCATGGCGAAATGAATCGCTGATTTCAGAAGGGGTAAGTTTGCGGGTATTATTTTTCGGGGATATTGAAGGCAAGCCGGGGAGAAGAGCGGTTTCGCGCACGCTCCCGGAGCTGTGCGAGCGCTACCAGGTTGAGCTGGTGGGCGCCAATGTGGAAAACGCCGCGGGCGGCTTCGGCATCACCAAGGAGGTTTACGACCAGCTCCTGGAGATGGGCATTGATTTCATGACCTCCGGCAACCATGTCTGGGACAAGAAGGAGACGGTGCAAAACATCGACCATTTCAAGCGGATGCTCCGTCCGGCCAATTTTTCCGAGCGCGCCCCGGGCAAGGGGCAGCTGATTCTTTCGGGCAAAAGCGGCCCGCTCGCGGTTTGGAATCTCACCGGAAGAATTTTCATGGACCCGGCTGAAGACCCGTTTGCGCTGGCGGAAAAAATGCTCAAGGACCTGCCTTCCGAGGTCAAGGCCCTGTTCATCGATTTTCACGGCGAGGCCACCAGCGAGAAAAACGCCTTCGGTTGGTTCATGGACGGGAAAGTGTCAGCCGTGATTGGCACCCACACTCACATCCAGACCGCGGACGAGAAAATCCTGCCCCAGGGCACAGCATTCATCACGGATGTGGGCATGTGCGGGCCGGTCAATTCTGTAATCGGGGTTGACACGAGCCAGGCCCTGGAGCGGTTCACCACCGGCGTGCCTCATCGCTTTGAAGTGGCCTCCGGGCCGGCCCAGGCCAGCGCCGTGGTCCTGGACATAGACGAGAATACCGGCAAGGCCAAATCGATTGAGCGGGTTCAGAAAATCATAGAAAGCTGACAAGGAGGAAAAAATGGCGGGGAAAATCTGGACTTATGGGATTAGCGCGGTGTTCGCGGCGCTGTTGTCGCTCACGCCCCAGGAAATCAGCGACCTGGTCAACAAGGCGGACCTGGTGGAAGATGACGGGAACTACGAGGAATCCAACAAGATTCTGTTTGAGGCGCTCAAAGCCGACCCCGGCAACAAGATGGCCTACTGGATGATTGCGCGCAATTATTACAACCTGGGCGAGGAGATTCCCCAGTCCAGGCAAACCGAGGCCAAAAAACTCGCCTACTACGAGAAATGCAAGGAATGGTCACAGAAGAGCATAGACAAGAATCCCCAGGTGGCTGAAGGTTATTTTTACCTCGGCACCGGCATCAGCAGCGTGGTCCTGGTCCAAGGCATGGTCCGCAACCTGAACAAGTTCAAGGAGGTTGAAAACCTGTGGCTGAAAACCCTGGACATGCATCCCACCTATAGCACCCCGACTGATAACACGCAGGCCAACGCCGATTTCGCCCTCTGCCAATACTATCGCAAAGCCCCGGAATCCTCCATTATGAAGCTGCTCTTCGGAACCCGAGGCGACCTGGACAAGGCGGTCAAATATTGCGGAGACGCGGTCAAGATACTCCCGGACAGGATTGACCTGGTCAAAGAAATGGGCGTGGTGCTGACTTGCAGAGGGGGGCGCAGGGGCAGCCAGCAGGATATCGATGCGGGCAGGAAATGGCTGGCCAAGACCAAAACCATGGAGGCCACCACCAAAATCGACAGGATTGACCAGGAGGACGCGCAAAGAATTATGGACAATCCCAAGCTGGCCTGCGGCTACAGCCGGGTTCAGCAGGAAGAGGTCACGGAAATAAAAAAGTAATTGGCTGCATGGTTTCCGGGTTCGCGAAGATTCTGTCCGGAGGAGAACTCCGGATTTATCGCCCTTGGCAATAGCTGATGATTTCCACAAACCTGGGGTCGGGCGCGGGAGCGGAGCGGAGCAATTGCACCGCAGCCGCGCATTGCGCTTTTCTCAAAAGCGCGCCGGCCAGCTCCAGCCGCGCATCACTCAAGTTCGGGTCTCGCGCAAGCGCTTCCTGCAATTCCCCCAGGTATTTATCATCCTCGTTCAGTATCCGGTAGTTGAGCGCGAGATAGTAATGGGCCTTGGCGTTCCCCGGCTCAACCGCAAGGTCGGCAAGATGCCATTTCACGGCCTTCTGGTGTTCCCTTATCACGCTGTAAAAAAGCGCGAGATTGAAATAAGTGGCGGAGCATTCCCGCTCCGGACAGAGACCAGCCGCATCCAACAGCTCTTTTTCCGCGAGAGCGAAATTCCCGGTCTTGAAATAGCATAGCCCCAGGTTGTGATGCGGCTTGTAATAGCCGGGTCCCAGGCTGATCGCTTTCTGGCAGGATGGAATCGCGGTCCGGCATTTGCCGGCCTCGCCCAGCGCCGTGCAGTAATTATACCAGGGACGGTCATAACCGGGAGACTTTTTTACCGCATCCCTCCAGAGCGATTCCTCGCTAAGCCAGACCCGGTTCCTTTGAAAACTGAAAACGACGAAAAAAACCGCGACCATGATTATACAGACCAGGGCCGGCCGGAATTTTTCCCAGCGCAAAACCGGCCAGCTGACTGCGGGAACGATGATGCTCAACGAGGCCAGGTACAGGCGGTGCTCAAACGCGAGGTCAATGGGCAAGGGCAGGGCCTCAACCAGCACCTGGCCGAAAAACCAAAGCGCCAGAAACGAAAACAGCTTCCGGCCGCGCGCCTGCAGAATCATCCCGACCAGCGCCATGATGAGAATAAGAAAGCTGCTCGCGGTCGAAAGCGGGTGGAAGAAGGAGGTCGATGCTGTGAAATCGTGTTCAACCGCCAGGAACCGGGGCAGGGGAAAAACAGTTATCATCAGATACCAGAGCAAAACTCTCGGCTCGGTTAGCAGTCTCTGCCAGGGAGTGAACGGGAATTTTTTGAACCCGGAGGACAGCGCTTCCAGCATCGAAGGCCTTAGCGCAACGCCCGCGGTTGCAAGATAAAAAATGGCCAGGGCCAGAATCCATTTCCAGTTGCGGCCGAACCACCCGGGCTTCAGCCCGTCAAAGAAATAAAGTCTGTAAGCCAGGATGATAGCAGGAAGAGTCAACGCGGTTTCCTTGCTCAAGAGCGCCAGCGCACAGCACAGGCCCGAGCCTAAGAGAAAAACCCAGCTCCAGCTTTTCCTCTCCAGACCCAGCTGATAAAAATAAATGCTCCAAACCGAAAACGCCCCGGCGATGGAGGTGTGGCGCTGGACAATATAGGTCACTGCCTGGATATTGAGCGGATGAACCGTCCAGACCAGGGCTGAAAGCCAGGCGGCCAGAGCGCCGCGCAAAGGGTCATATCCCAGGCGCGAGAAAATTTTTCCAAGAACCTGCCAGATGCCGAACGCGGTGAGCAGGAAAAAGAAGAAATTGACCAGGTGATAGCCCCGGGGGTTTTCGCGGTTGAAATAATAATTCAAGGCCAGGGATAAATTGGTCAGCGGCCGGTTCTGTTTGAAATCCTGGAAGGCCGCGTAAAAGAGCGGACGCGCGCCGAGGCTGGTAATGCGGATGTACTGGTTCTGGACTATGCTCAAGCGGTCATCGAACAGGAAAGGAACCTTGAAACTCGGTCCATAGACGAGCAGCGCAATTATGAAAAGCAAAAAGCCGGACATAATGCGGAGCCGGACGCCGGGAATCTTGCCCCTTGGTTCCACGCTTTGATTTTAAGGTATTTGCCGGGCGAAGGGAACTTGCGGCTTGGGCCGCGTTCAGGGAGACCGGCATTTTTGGCCTCGGCCAAAAAGCTATATAATCATTTCCAGCGGCGAGGTTATGAGATGCACCCGGTTTTATTTCATATCGGCAAGCTGACTTTTTACACCTACGGTTTGATCATGGCCGTCGGGTTCATTGCGGCTTATTTTTATCTGTTGCGGCTGGCGAAAATAACAGGCCAGGACCCGGAATTTTATTCCAACCTGTTTTTCTGGCTCATGGTCTTCGGCATCCTGGGCGCAAAAATCCTTTACCTCATTGTGGGCTGGCGCAACATCGGAAACGAGCTTAAAGATATTGTGGGCTGTCTGCGCGGAGGTCTGGTCTGGTATGGAGGAGTGATTGCCGACCTGGTCTTCGTTTATTTTTACTGCCGCAGGATGAAGAAGGATTTTCTCAAGACCGCGGACACGCTTTCCAGCCCGGCCGCGCTGGGCCTGGCTATCGGCCGCTGGGGATGCCTGATGGCCGGATGCTGCTACGGCAAGGAGACTCATCTGCCTTGGGCAATTACCTATCCCCGTATTCCGGAATTTCCGCATCCCATGGCCGGGATACCGGTGCATCCCTCGCCCATTTATGAGTCCATCGCCGTCTTCATCATCGCCTTTATCTGCTACGAGGTTTTCCGGAGCTCCAACCGCAAGGGCCTGGCCCTCACTTTTCTCATCCTGCTTTACTCCGTGCTAAGATTTTTCCTCGAATTCCTGCGCGGAGATATTGAACGCGGATTTGTCATCGCCAACAAGCTTTCCACCAGCCAGTTCGTGAGCATCCTCATGTTCTTCCCCGTAGTCTATTTCCTCATCTATTTCCTGCGCAAGCCGGCAGAACCGGAAAAGAAAGAGGAGTCTGTCCGGTCCAAGAAGGGAAAAAAGAAGAGGGCGAAAGACAAGGCTAAATGAGAAAATTTATTCTCTGGCTGGTCGTTGTCGTGATGTTTATAGCCGGAGCTTTAGCCCGGGGCAAGGAGGCGAATCCGCTTGCGCCCTATCCGCCGCTGGAGGGGTTTTACCAGGAGATAAATTCGCTGGCGGCTTCCCGGCCGGTGCTGGTCAAGCTGGAGGAGTTCGGGAAGAGCGTGGAGGGGAGGCCGCTATATCTGCTGCGGTTCGGCGCAGGCGCGAGCCAGCGCAAGCCGCAGGCCCTGGTCGCGGCCGGGATTCATGCCGATGAATACATCGGCCCCATGGTGGCGTTGGCGTTTGCGAAAATTCTCGCCAGCGGCAGGGACCCGGAAGCTCAAAAGCTGCTCGCGCAAATAGAGATTGACATCATCCCGTCCGTTAATCCTGACGGGTATGCGAGAGTTTTTGCTGATGGCGGCAAGGGCGGCAAAATCGGCGGGCGCAAAAACGCGGACGGGGTGGATTTGAACCGGAACTTCCCGCTGGTGCCTGGCTCGAAAAGCCATCATCCGCTGGCCGGGAACCGGAGGCCCAGGTCCAATTATTACATGGGCCAGTTTGAGCTTTGCGAGCCGGAGACCAAAGCGGTCGCGGACCTGGTCAAGGCCGGGAGCTATTTTGTTGTGCTCAATCTTCACAGCGTGGCCGGGAAATTTTTGTACCCCTACACGCACAGCAAGGAAACCGCTCCGGACCAGAAGCTGTTTCTGGAAATCGGCAAGGCGTTCGTGGACGACCAGGAGCATTACCATTACAAGGTCGAGCAGTCCTACGCCTGGTATCCCACCCTGGGAGACCCGGATGATTATTTCTACATCTGGTTCGGCATCCCGTCCTTCACCATCGAGATTGGCCGTCTAAGCGGGAACCTGCTTGACCGCGGCCTGGTGACGCTTAAACTATTCTGGATGGCCAATCCCCATAAAAAGTATGACTACTGGCTTAGGAACGACGCTCCGGCCCTGGTCCCGGCCCTTGCCAGGGTCTATGAATTGACCGGCGGCAAGCCCCTGCCCAAGCCGGCGCCGGGAGACAGGAAATGATGCTCAAGCGTTTTTTGCTTATCCAGTTGTTCGGCCTGGCTCTGGTTGCGCAGGCGAGGGCCGGGGTTTACAGCGAGATACTCCTGGACTGGAAGATTTACCTGAACCCGGAGGGCAAATACGAGATAGTTTATGCGCCCACGGAATCCAACCCCTACAACTGGGAGATTAACGGCAAGGACCGATACAACGCCTTTGAGCTGCGCCGCGGCCTTTTCGGGTACCGCGCTTCCTTCAACGATTACATTTCCATGGATGCCGCGGTTCTGCTGGAGGATTCGGAAAAGGCCGGGATGGGATTGCGCATGGAGCGCGGCCTGGTGGAAATCAAGCGGCCGAAGAACCCCTATTACGATTTCAAGATGGGATATTTGCTCACGCCCGTGCTGGAGTGGGACCGGAAAAATTTATGGCCGTATGAAATGTTTGAATTCACGCCGCTTCAGTTCCAGGGAATTCTGCCCCGGAGCCAGGCCGGAGCCATTGCCGGATTCGGGTATAAGACCGATGAGGGAGAGGCGGCGCTGGAGGTTGATTACCTGACCGACCCGGTCAAGGAGGCGCAAAGTTCCAACCGCTTTGACGCTCGGGGCACGGCCGGAGCATCAATCGGGGAGTTCGTCATCGATGGCATTTTCAACTATTCGTTCCGGGGCCGGCGCGACCGGGAGGGGTTCCAGGAATTGACCCAGGCGGGCCTGGCCGGGCAGATTTTGCGGCTCAAGTTCGGCGGGGAATATTTCCAGGGCAATGCCTGGATTTCTGCCGGTGATGTTTATCTGCTGGGGAATTTCCCGGACGGCCTTGAGGATTTTCTCCTGGTCAACGGCCGGACCTATGCCGAGGGCGAGCAGATCGATTTTCACGGCTGGTCAGCCATGTTCAGCCTGGAGCCGGTGAACAGCGTGTTCCTGGTTTACCGCTATGACTTTTTTGACCCCAGCCGAAAATTTGACGATGACCAGCAGGATTTGAACCTGGCCGGAATCGTATATGAGGCCACGGACTCGCTCTGGATGGGAGCGGTCTTTGAGTTGCGGGATTTTGCCGGCCGCAACCTCCCGGACCAGGACAGCGAAGATGAGTTGAGACCCATCCAGACTTTTTCGCTCAATCTCCAGGCGCGGCTTCCCTGAAATGGTCTCCGGGGCAAGGGCAAAGCAAAAAATAGACTCATCGCCTGTAGAAAATTTCGGGGCAAGCGCTTGGTTCAGGCTTTTGGGGCTCGCGCTGCTCCTGGTTTTCACCCTGGTCATTTATCTGCCGAGCTTCAAGCCGCCTTTTCATTATGACGATATGCGGAACCTCCTCAACAATCCTTACCTCCGCATCACGAGCCGCAAGCTATTTCTACCGCAGCTTTCCAGGATTTCAAGCAGAACCGTCCGCTGTCCAACTTGAGCTTCGGCCTAAACTATTAGTTCAGCCCGGCCGACCCTAAAACTTATCTCGGGTTCCCGGCCGGGTCATGCCCCAGGTTGGGGGAGCGGCCTGGAATATCTAATAATTATAATATCTAAATATTATAATATAGCACCATTGGAAAATATTTCATATTTTCATGGGGAGGGAATTGCGAACCAGCTTTTCTATTTTCATCGGAGTTGAATTGCGAGCGAGCTTCTTCACTTCCCGGGCTGAATGCCGTAAAATCTAAATGTGCTGAAAGGCCGGCCGGCAAAGGAGTCGCGGTATCGATTTTTTGCGCCTGCGGAAATGCGCTACGCGGGGTTCATCCTGCTTTTTCTGGCGGTTCTGGCCGCGTATCTTCCGAGCTTCAAGGTTCCGTTCCATTTTGACGACCTGGAGAGCATAATCAACAATGCCTACATCCGGATTGCGAGTCTTGCCCCCTCTGGGCTTTTTTCCGCGGCGGTCCAGGATTTTGGCCATCTCCGGCCGCTGTCCAATCTGACCTTTGCGCTCAACTATTATTTCAATGTGCTGGACCCGTTTGGCTACCACCTGGTCAATTTTGTTTTGCATGTGGTTTCCGGGTTCTGCGTATTTTTTCTGCTGGAGCGGATTTTTTTCCGCCGGAGCGGGGATTTGGGATTGGCGCGGCTGATGGCTTTTCTCTCGGCGCTGCTCTGGCTGGTCCACCCTGTGAACCTCCAGGCGGTCAGCTATATTATCCAGCGGCACAGCTCCATGGCCGGATGCTTTTCGCTCCTGGCCTTGCTTTTTTACGACTTGGGCCGGAGCGCGAAGCGCATGGTTTATTATTTGCTGGCCGGCCTTTTCATGCTGGGCGCGATGTTATCGAAGGAGACATCATTTGTGATGCCGGTTGTGGTTTTCATCTATGACCTCTGGTTTTTCCGGGAGTTCGAGCCGGGCTGGCTCAAGAAGAGCTGGAACTGGCTTCTGGGTCTGGTGGTATTTTACGCGCTGCTTGCTTTGGTGGTTTCGCTGGTTGTGCTGCGGGGGGAAATAGCCGGCAAAATCAGCTTGTATTATTCGGAGTTGAATTTCACGGCCTTGGAGCGGGCCTATACCGAGGGCAGGGTGTTGCTGGAATATGTCGGGCTGATCTATTTTCCCACTGACTCGCGCTTGAGCCTGGACCATCAGGTCAGGGTCTCAAGCTCGCTTATGGACCCGGTCAGCACTGTGCCGGCCTACCTGGTGATTTTCAGCCTGATGGTTTTTGCGCTGGTTCGCGCCCGGAAATATCCCCTGTTAAGTTTTTCCATCCTCTGGTATTTCAGTCAGCTGGGGATCGAGGCGCTTCCCCTGCCCATTGACCTTATGAACGAGCACCGGCTTTACCTGGCCTCCATCCCGCTTCTGGCCGCGGTGCCGTGGATGCTGGGACTGCGGCTGAAGAACTGGAAGCTCGGCGTGGCGCTCACGCTCCTGCTCGGCCTGTTTTTCGGGATTTTCAGCTATGAGCGCAACCTGGTCTGGCAGACTCCGGTAAAGTTGTGGCGGGACACGATTATGAAATCACCCGGGCGAAACCGTCCGTGGAACAATTACTGCACCTCGTTGATTGAGGCTGATGACATCTATCGCGCAGGCTATGCGTGCAGTTATGCGATAATGGTCGACCCCAAGAAGGCAGACACGCACGCCAATATGGGCATTTGCCTCTTCAAGATCGGGAACAACGGGGCCGCGGAAGAGGAATTCAATAAGGCCATTGAGCTGGACCCGCAATACAGCGTGGCCTATTTCAATCTCGGCCTGGTTTATGCTGTGAGGGCCTTTCGAAATCCCGAGGGCAAGGATTTGGACCTGGCCAAAGCCAACTGGGAAAGGGCCATGGAGCTGAAGCCCACGGACGCCAAGGTTTATTACAACCTCGGGGCGATTTACGAGAAGCTCAACGACCCGCCGAACGCCCTGCGCGCGTATCAGATTGCGCTTTCGCTCCGGCCGGAATGGGTGGAGGCGAGGCTCAAGGTTGCCTCGGCATGGTCGCAACAAGGCAGGTGCGCGGAGGCGGAGAAGCTGGTGCAATCGTCTCCGGTGAGGGACCTCCGGTTCCAGAAAATCATTGACCGGTGCCGGTAGAAAGTTCAGGACCCGGGGCGGTTTCACTTCCGCGCCTAAATCCCTTAAAATTTAGGAGTGCGGAGGCAGAGGGTTTTTCATATGGGCGGGGCGATTTTGCTTTGCGCTTGGGGGTTTGTCATTTATGCGCCCGGGTTGAGAGGCTCGTTTCACCTGGATGATTTCACCAGCATCGTGCAGAACCGCTACATCCGGATTGGCGGTCTTGAGCCGCACTCCCTTTTTCGAGCCGCTTTCCAGGATTTCCGCCAGAACCGCCCGCTCACCAACTTGAGCTTCGCTCTCAATTATTATGCGAACCAGGGCAATCCGTTTGGGTATCACCTGGTCAATTTCTGCATCTTGCTTTTTTCCGGCCTGGGATTATGGCTTCTGCTCCGCAAGTTTTTTCTGCGCCTGGGATTTCCAGATTCGCGCTCCGGGCTTGCAAGCTGGATTGGCGCGCTGGCTTGGACCTCCCATCCGGCCAATATCCAGGCCATAACCTATATTACGCAGCGGAGCGCGGCGCTGGCCGGAGGCTTCAGCCTCTGGTGCCTTTATTTTTATCATCTGGCGCTGGAGCACAAGCGCCGGCGCTGGATATTTCATCTTGGCTGGGTATTTTTCTGTCTGCTCGCGCTTTTGAGCAAGGAAACCGCACTCACGCTTCCGGTCATGCTTTTGGCTTACAAAATTTATTTCTTTGACGAATTGCCATCAGGCTGGCTCAAGCGCAACTGGAAATGGATTTTGCTGCTCGCGGTTTTTTATATGCTAGCAGCCGGATTCATGCTCCGGCCGGGCTTGCGCGGAAATATCTTTGGATACAGCGCGGCCCCTTTCACCAGGCTCCAAAAATTCTTGAGCGGCCCACGGGCTTTTTTCTGGTATGCAGCGCTGGTCCTTTTTCCCCTCCCGGCACACTTGAGCTTGAGCCATGACTTCCGGGCGTCCACCGGCTTCTTTTCGCCTTGGAGCACATCTTTCTCCTGGCTCGCGTTGCTTCTGATGATTGCCCTTGCGATTATTCGCGGCCGGCGTTCAAGGTTATTTTCATTTGCGGTCATCTGGTATTTAGGCTCGCTTTTGGTCGAGGCCATGCCTTTGCCCATTGACCTTGTGAACGAGCACCGACTCTTCCTGGCCATGCTCGCGGTCATAATTTTCCCGGTGGCGGCCCCGGTTTTGAAATTCAAAAAATCATGGCCCGCGCTGGCCTTGGCGCTCATCATCATTTTGAGCCTGGGATTTTTTTCCCGGCAGAGAAACCGGGTGTGGCTGAACGAAGAGAGCTTGTGGAGGGATGTTGCACAAAAGTCTCCGGCCGTGGCCCGCTGGTGGAGCAATTATTGCGGGGCGCTGATTGAAGCCGGCAAGCTGAACCAGGCCGGGGCCGGCTGCAACATTGCGGTCAAGCTGGACCCGAAGCAGGCCGGCGCCCGTGCCAATCTCGGCATTGTTTTCTTCCAGGCCGGCGATTATCTGGGCGCGGAGGAGGAATTTGAGGAAGCGATAGTGCTTGACCCTCAATTCAGCCTGGCATACTTTGACCTCGGCCTGGTGAAAATCGCGCAGAAGGAGATGGAGGCCGCTAAAAAATATCTGGCCGAGGCGGAACAGGCAGGCTCTCCGGACGCGGTATTATATTTCAATCTGGGGCAGGTGTATGAAAAGCTGGGAGAACCCGAAAAAGCCATGAGGGTCTTGCAAAGGGCGGTGGTGCTTCGGCCGGAATGGAGTGAGCCGAGGCTGAAGCTGGCCGAGGCGCTTCTGGGGCAGGGCCGGTGCAGGGAAGCGGTTGAGCTGATTCGCGGCTCACCGGTGCCAGACCCCAGGTTCGAGCAAATTTTGAGAAGTTGCGGAGCAAGATAGCGGGCTTTTTTCTCCCCGCCTGCTTTGCGCAGTTCACAACGGGGGTCGAATCTTTTAAAATCTGAATGTGGACAGCGCAAGCGGGAGAAGTTTTCGTATGGCATGGTTGGTCCCGGGCTTGATTCTGGCCGGCGTCAGCCTGGTCATCTATCTTCCGGGGTTTTCAGCCGGATTTGTTTTTGACGACCTGCCGAGCATTGTCGACAATCGCGATTTTCAACGCGGCCTTCCAGGACTTCAAGCAGAACCGGCCGCTCACCAACTTGAGCTTCGCGCTCAATTATTATTTGAACCAGCTCAATCCCCTCGGCTACCATATCGGCAATTTCGCGGTTTTTCTTTTTACCGCCTTCGGCGTCTGGCTGCTTCTGCGCAGGATTTTTTTCAGGCTCGGTTTTGATGCCTTTCGCGCGGAGCTTGCGGCCTGGCTCTGCGCCTTGCTCTGGGCGGTCCATCCGCTGAATGTCCAGGCCGTGACCTACATCGTGCAGCGGCACGCGTCCCTGGCCGGCGGGTTTTCAATCTGGAGCATTTATTTCTATCACTGCTCGCGGGAGCGGCCGGAGCGGCGCGCTTTATCGGCGCTGGCGGCGCTGTTTGGTCTTCTGGCGCTTTTGAGCAAGGAGAGCGCAATGACGCTTCCGGCAATAATTTTTGCTTACAAGCTGTATTTTTTTGACGAGCTTAAACCGGGGTGGCTGCGAGGCAACTGGAAGTGGATGCTCCTGCTTTTGGCTTTTTACGGTCTGGCCCTCCTCTTCGTTCTGCGGCCGTCCATGCGGGCGGCGGCCTTTGATTTCAGCCGCATGCCTTTCAGCGCCTACCAGCGTTTTTTAACCGAGCCGATGGTTCTGGTCTGGTATGCCTTGCTCATCGCGCTGCCCTTGCCGCAATTCCTGGCTATTGAGCATGGCTTTTTCCCCTCCCAGGGACTGCTTGCTCCGCGCTACACGATGATAGGCTTCATCGTGGTCGGCGCGGCGCTCATTTTCGCGCTTTTCCGGGCGAGGAAGAACCGTCTGGGGTCTTTTCTCCTGCTCTGGTATTTTGGGCAGGTCCTGGTTGAGGCATTGCCTCTGGCCATTGACATCGCCACCGAACAGCGTCTTTACCTGGCCTCGCTTAGCCTGGTCGTCCCGGCCGGGGCCTGGCTCATTTTGAAGCCGTCCAAGCTCAAACCGTTTGTGTATTGCCCCCGGTTTCTTGGACACCATTTAAGCATCAAGCGGCCAGCCTTGTCAAGTAGTTTTTTCTGGCCTCGGATGGGCTCAAGAACCCCAGCCGCTCGATGCGCCATTCTGCGTTATATAGCTCCACGAACTTATCCACG
>Ga0315282_10000564_pt1 | contig 73001 bp, 52 predicted proteins | sample YL17G07_20_MG_FD_203693 | JGI IMG/M metagenome (GOLD analysis project Ga0315282, IMG submission 203693) | Sediment microbial communities from Yellowstone Lake, YNP, Wyoming, USA - YL17G07_20 | ecosystem: Environmental > Aquatic > Freshwater > Lake > Sediment | place: USA: Wyoming | collected... | reverse complement strand
GTCTACAGGATTGACATCGTCCCTTTTGTCCAAGCCCCTGAAAGGGGCGTTTTGCAACATTGTTGGAGGAGCTATAGCGAATGATATCCGCAAGCCCCGTAGGGGCGACAGAAAACAGGCAACGGGGGGGCGTCCTTCCATCGGGTGTGGTCAGAATCCGCCACCGAATACCGACCGCACCCTCCCCGTCTGAGCCGGCTTCCTCCATTTGACAGCCCCCGCCCCGCGCGGTATACTGCGTGGGACGGAATGAATCCACAGCTTTCGCCGATTTACCCAGATTTGTTCTCCGGGAATCTATGAAGTCTGAGTAATCTGCGGATGACCGGATTTATCTTGTTCAGCAGATCGACGGTTGCCGGAACCTGGGGGCGGGAGGACAGAAGATGATGCTATCGAGACACACCACAATCCTGCGGACGATTCCTTTCCTGCTCGCAATCTGCCTTGTCAGCCTTCCCGCCCAAGCCAAGTACAGCGGCGGCACCGGTGAGCCGAAGGACCCGTACCAGATCGCCACGGCCGCCGATCTGATCGCCCTCGGCGAGACTCCCGAAGACTACGACAAACACTTCATCCTGACCGCCGACATCGACCTGGACCCCAACCTCCCCGGCCGCAAGGTCTTCGACAAGGCCGTCATCGGCTTCTTCTATGGTGTCTTCGATGGCGGTGGCCAGACGATCTCGCATCTGACTATGCGGGGTGCGGACAATTTGGGACTCTTTGGCCAATTGGCATCTGGGGGCGAGGTCAAGAACTTCGGCGTGCTCCATGTCAATGTAACTGGTTCCGGCGCCTATGTCGGTGGCCTTGTGGGGTACAACGAGGGCATTGTCACCCACTGCTACAGCACCGGTTCGGCGAGCGGCAAGGTGGAGGTCGGCGGGCTGGTGGGGCAGAACGGCGGCCATGTGACGCAATGCTACAGCGCCGGCGCAGTGAGTGGGATCTTCCAGGTAGGCGGGCTGGTGGGGCAGAACAGCGGCCATGTGACGCAGTGCTACAGCACTGGGGCAGCCAGCGGCGAAAACTCTGTCGGCGGCCTGGTAGGGTTCAGTGGTGGTGGTCGTGTGGCCCAGTGCTACAGCACCGGTGCGGTCAGTGGCAATGACAGCGTCGGCGGGCTGGCGGGCTCCACTTATGATAGTATTGTGACCGACTGTTTCTGGGATACGCAGACTTCGGGCCAGGTCGAGAGCCGCCGCGGGGCCACGGGCAAAACCACGGCCGAGATGCAGACGGCTGACACGTTCCTGTTCTGGGGCGTTTGTGGCAACGAGGGAGTTTGGACGATCAACGAGGGCAATGACTATCCAAGGCTATGGTGGGAGAACCGGCCAGGCACACCCATTCGGAGGCCGGCACTGGCTGATCTTCTGCCAGGGACCGGGACGAAGAGCGATCCTTTCTGCATCTACACGCCTGAACAACTAAACACGGTCGGACTGTACCCGTGTGAATGGGGCAAGCAATTCAAGCTCATGGCGGACATTGGCCTGTCGGGTTTCGATGGTAAGGACGGCAAGCCTGCTTTCAACATTATCGCCCCAGGCGGGTTCGGTAGCGTTGGGGACTCGTGCTGCGACTTCTTCGGAACTGGCTTCACGGGCGTCTTCGACGGGAACGGCTATTCAGTCTCGCATATGACGGCGGAGGGTGTGGGGTGTCTGGGCCTGTTTGGATGCTTGGAGTCAGGTGAGGTTAGGAACCTGGGTGTAGTAGACGTCAACATAACCGGTTCAGGTAACTACCACGGCGGGCTGGTAGGGTTGAACTACTTCGGTCATGTGACTCAGTGCTACAGCACCGGCGCGGTCAGCGGTAATGACGCTGTCGGCGGGTTGGTGGGGCTCAACTGGAGTACTGTGACCCAGTGTTACAGCAGCGGGACCGTCCACGGCGCTGGAACGGCCTCTTTTTCGTTCGGGGGTGTCGGCGGCTTGGTGGGAAACAACTCGTACTGTGGCACTGTGACCCAGTGCTACAGCACCGGGCCAGTCAGTGGCAATTCCCTAATGGTGAGTTGCGGTTCGGGTGGGGACTCCTGGTGCGGCTTCAGCACCGTCGGTGGCGGGCTTGTGGGCGTCAACGATGGTACGGTGACCCAGTGCTACAGCAGCGGCGCGGTCAGCGGGGGTTGGGATGTGGGCGGGCTCATCGGCGGGGGCTTTGGCACCGTGACCGCCTCTTTCTGGGACACCCAGACCTCAGGCAAGCAGTGCGGGAGCGATGGTGGGATAGGCAAGACCACGGCCGAGATGCAGACGGCCAGCACTTTTCTTAACGCCGGCTGGGATTTCGTGGGCGAGACCGTGAACGGCACGGGGGACACCTGGTGGATTGTTGAGGGGCGCGCCTGCCCACGACTCACGTGGGAAAAGAACGCCGGCCCTCACACAGCTTCTGCTCCTTATCCACCGGATGGAGCCATCGACGTCACGCCTTCAGTCGTCCTACGTTGGGTCGATGGGCAACCCGCTTTGGCACACGACATTTATTTCGGGGAGGATGCGGGAGGCGTAGCCAAAGGGAAGATCGGGACGCCCGGTGTTTACTGCGGACGATACCCGGCCGAAGTGGCGACTTACGATCCTGGCGTGCTGGGGTTGTCCAAGACCTACCATTGGCGAGTTGATGAGGTCAATGAAGCGGACCCCAACGCCGTGTGGATGGGTAGTGTGTGGAGCTTCACCACAGCGGACTGGATTATTGTGAACGCGGTGGATGACTTCGAGAGCTACATTTTTCCTCCCCTCCTGCCTGACACTTGGATCAGTGGGTTCGGTCGGGATTCCTGGGAGCCGAACCATCCGGGCAACGGCACGGGCTCGTCTGTAATCCTCGCCGAGGAGAGTGTTGTCCGCGGTGGTTGCCGGTCGATGCCGATGGACTTCAACAATCTGAGCAAGCCATGGTACTCGGAGGCTGAGCGGACATGGGCTACGCCGCAGGACTGGACGATTGGCGGGGCGGACACATTGACGCTTTACTTCGTGGGCGATTGGTGGAATTCCTTTCAGACCGATCCCAACAGCAGTCCAGACCGGCTGTATGTGGGGATTGAGGATAGTGGCGGGCGGATGGCGGTGGTGGTGCACCCGGATGCGGATGCGGTGCTGGCGACCGAGTGGCAGAAGTGGCATATCGCTTTAGGCGAGGTGCGAGCGGCGGGCGTGGACGTGGCGGCGGTCAAGAAGATGGTGATTGGCGTCGGCGACCGCAACAACCCCAAACCCGGCGGCACCGGCAGGATCTATATCGACGATATCCGCCTGACGAAGCGCATGCCGTAGAACGAACAGGCGAAGTGCTAATGTCCCGAACGCGCGCGTCCTCGGCTGGTCTTTGAGCTTTTTGCGGCCGGAGGATTTGAGTCTGCTTCGGGTTCTGGGGCTTCGCACTTCGACTCTGTGGGCGGGGTTGTGGTTGCAGAATCGCTCGGCAGTTGTTTCCAGAAGACGACGATCGCCAGCGGCGGGAGCGTCACCGATAGGGTGAAGTCGAACTTGCCGTAGAAGGAACTCGCAGAGGCCTCGACGCCGCCCATGTTGCCCTGGTCGCTGCCGCCGTACTCTTTCGCGTCGCTGTTGAGGACCTCTTTCCAGAAGCCGCCCTTGGGGACCCCGATGCGATAATTGTGGCGGGGCACCGGCGTGAAGTTGCAGGCCACTGCTACGCAGTTGGCCTTGGCCTTGTCCCGGCGCAGGTACGTGAGCACGCTGTTGTCGGCATCGTGGAAATCGATCCACTCGAAGCCGCTGCCGGCGAAATCCACTTCGTACAGTGCCGGCTCCGAGCGGTACAGGCGGTTCAGGTCCTGCACCCATTTCTGCACGCCGCGATGCATGGGGTCGGCCAGGACGTGCCACTCGATGCTGTGGTCGTGCGTCCACTCGGGCCACTGGGCGAATTCTCCGCCCATGAACAGTAGCTTCTTGCCGGGATGGGTGAACATGTAGCCGAACAGCAGCCGCAGGTTCGCATATTTCTGCCAGGGGTCGCCCGGCATCCTGCCGTAGAGCGAGCCCTTACCGTGCACGACCTCGTCGTGTGAGAGCGGCAGAATGAAATTCTCCGAGAACGCGTACAGGATGGAAAACGACAGCTTGCCCTGGTGATATTTACGATAAATGGGGTCCTGAAGGAAATATTCGAGCGTGTCGTGCATCCAGCCCATGTTCCACTTCATGCCGAAGCCCAGGCCGCCGGTTTCGACGGGCCGGGTCACCATCGGCCAGGCGGTCGATTCCTCCGCGATCGTCTGGACGTGCGGGAAATCCCTGTACACCATCTCGTTGAACTTGCGCAGGAAATCGATGGCCGGAAGGTTCTCGCGTCCGCCTTTCTCGTTGGGGATCCATTCGCCTTCCCTGCGGGAGTAGTCCAGGTAGAGCATGGAGGCGACGCCGTCGACGCGCAGGGCGTCGGCGTGGTACTTGTCGAGCCAGAACATGGCGCTGCTGATCAGGTATGCCCGGACTTCATGGCGGCCGTAGTTGAATACGCCGCTCGTCCAGTCCGGGTGAAAGCCCAGGCGGGGATCGGCGTGCTCGTAGAGGTGCGTGCCGTCGAAGTAGATCAGGCCGTACTCGTCGGTCGGAAAGTGCGAGGGCACCCAGTCCAGGATCACGCCGATGTCGTTCTTGTGCAGGTGGTCGATCAGGCACATCAGGTCCTGGCACGAGCCGTAGCGGCGAGTCGGGGCGAAGTAGCCGAGCGTCTGATAACCCCACGATGCGTAAAACGGATGTTCCATGACCGGCATGAACTCCACGTGGGTGAAGCCCATCTCCTTGACGTACTCGGCCAGCGGGCCGGCGATCTCCCCATAACTGAGCAGCCGGCCCGGATCGCTGGGGTCCCGCCGCCAGGAGCCGAGGTGGACTTCATAGATGCTGATCGGTGCGTTGAGCGAGTTCTTCTCCGCCTGTTTCTGACGCCAGGCCTCGTCGCCCCATTCGTAGTCGAGGTCCCAGACGACCGACGCGGTATTCGGCGGCAGCTCCCAGTAGAAGGCATACGGATCGCCCTTGTTGACCGTGTAGCCGTTGTAATTCGAGACGATATGATACTTGTACACGGAGCCTTTGCCGATGCCCGGAATGAAGCCTTCCCAGATTCCCGAGCCATCCCATCTCAACGACAGGGGATGAGATTGTGGATTCCATTGGTTGAAATCCCCAACGACGGAAACCGTAGCGGCACTGGGCGCCCAGACGGCGAAGAACGTCCCCCGGGTTCCGTCCACTTCAACCGTGTGAGCCCCGAGCTTGTTATAGAGGCGAAAGTGCGTGCCCTCTTTGAACAGGTAGATGTCATGATCCGTCAGCAGGGAGAAGCCCGTCAGCCCTTGGCCCTGGTCCTTCATAAGACCTCCACAAGCGGGTTTCACGGCTTGAGTTTTCGGTTACCCTGGCCATAATAGCGAAATCCCTGCGGACGTAAAGGATCTGGCGGAGAGAATCCTGCCTGTGTGCATATCCTCACATGCAGGATTCGTCGCCGCGTGAGAGTATCAGCCTTCAGAAACCCTGCTGACGAAAAGATAGCTTGCCACGTGAGCCAGCGCCCACACGCCTGCCGAACAGGCAACCAACAGGACAGCATACCTGATCCAGTGAGTGATGGACGCTCGCGCACCGGTGACGGTGCATCCATCGAGGAACCTGATGTCCGCGTATCGGACCAGCACGAGACTGGCCACGCCAATCCAGAAGACCCAGTCAGCCGCGAGAAAAAACCTGCCCTGATTCTGAACAATAAATAGGATACAGAAGGCGAGAACAACGTTGCCCAGAAACATCCACCAGATCCTGGCCAGAAGCCCCAGCCCCGTGGTTTGCCTATCTTCGATCTGACTACTTGACGCAGGCATAAGCCATCTCCTACCAATCGCAACTCAGATTGATTAGTGGATGGCGGCCCGACCACCCCAACATGCCTGCAAGGTCCGTGCGGACCTCACACCCTTTCAAAAACCACTGTAGTGAGAGCGAATTTCGATGTCAACAGCGATTTTCGCTACTGTGCCCGTCAAAATCAAAAGTCGCAGCCTGCCGGTTCGCGGGGGCATATTGGGCCACAGGAGGCGCGATCCCGGTTTTGACCGTCAGGGCTTCTTGACGGCAAATGTAAAGGAGGCCTTCGTCAGTCCCGTGGTCGCCGATGGCAATCGAAACCGCTTTAGAGGAATTGGGCCGCAAGCAGGATGGCAAACGTACCGGTCATCAGAACCAGCCCGAGCGGGACGCCGACACGGGCCCATTCGCTGCTCTTGATCACCAACTTGTTGGCACAGATGATGTTGGGGATGTTGCCCGGGATCAGCATGCCGCCCGCAATCAATAATCCAAGCAGGACAGTCCTGATGGTCTGTTCAGACATCATCGGCGTGACCTCCGCAGCCGTCACAGTGGCGTTGTCGAGGACCGCAGAAACGATGTTGACCCAGTAGAGTCCAACGGCCGGGATGCGTGTCAGATAGCGATCCACGATCGGCGTAAAGGCGGTGCCCAGGAACACCAGGGCCAGGATGAACACGTAGACCTTCATCGCCCGGACCACGATGTCGCAAGTCTGTTCGGGCTTGTCTTCGGTGAGAGTTGGCTCTCTCTCCTCGTGCCTGCTCGGCAGCAGCACCGTCAAAAGCCCAAGCCCCAAGATCACAGGGATCACCCATTTGCCCAGCAGTCCCAGGAGAAAGAAGAAGCCCGCGTGATAGGGCTCGCCTGCGAGCTTGGCGACCGCGATTGTGGATAGCGGCTCACCCAGGGGCGTCAGGACGGCCCCGAGACCTATGGAAAAGCAGGCAATGACGACCAGGCGAAGTTCCACCCTTCTTGGCAGGCGCAGAGCACTGATGACCTCCGCCAGGACCAGGGCGGCGATAATCGCGGTGATGAAGCTGGAGAGCAAGCCAAGGCCGACGACGATGACGAAGAATAAAGGGGCGAATCCAACCCGCCTGGCGAGAACGTTCGCCCATGCGCCGATCTTCGGTCGGATCAGCCGGAAGAGCAGCCCGGCGATCAGGACCGCCAGTGTGATCTTGATCGGATCAATCAGGGCTGCGTGCACGAGGTGCCAACTCCACAGTCCGGAGATAGTCACGGAGAGAACGCCTGTAATGAAAAGGAACAGCTCGAGTTGCCTCTCTACTCTGTGGGAGAAAAACGGCAGTGTCAAGACCAACGCCATGATGGCCATCAACCCGCCGGTCACCCAGTGCTCACCCATAGAAATGTCCCCTGGCAATCATGTGACACCCTGCATCGACGCGGGTTCGCTTCACCGCCGAGCAGGCTCAGTCTTGCGTGATTCTACCGACAAACAGGTAATCCTTCGCGCAAAATGAAGGTGAGGGAAAGGGCACGACCATATTGCCAGGAGGTACGCACCAGAGTCTCGCCGCGGTCCTTGATGGCGTGTTTTGCCTATCTCCGACTTGACCATCGTGCACAGGCATTAGCCGTCTCCTGATAATCACAGCCCTGATTCGTCAGATGGCGGCCCGACCACCCCAACGTGCCTGTGAGGTTGCTGGCAACCTCACACCCTTAACGAAACTATCATGCAAACAGCCTGCTCGCGTGTCAAGCTTTTCAAAACCAGACGACCCAGTTCACTGGCCGCTCTCCAGCAGACGGTCCACGAGCTTGAGGACTCCCTGTTGGTCCTTGAGATTGTATTTGGCCAGGGAGGCCATGATCCCGATCTTGACGGTCAGGGCGTGCTCCGGCAGGGCACGAAAGAGGTCTTCATCGGTCTTGTCGTCGCCGATAGCGAGGATGAAGTCATAGGCGGCCAAGGCCAGCAGTTTCAAGGCCACGGTGCCTTTGTCGTAGCCGGACCTCTTGACCTCAATGACTTTGTGGCCCTCGATGACTTGGAGTCTGCTATCATGCGAGACCAGTTCTCGCAACTCATCCTTGAGTTCCTGAGACCGCAACAAGGATATCCCCGGGTCAGCGTTGCGGTAATGCCACACGAGCGACAGGTTCTTCTCTTCAATGAAGGCCCCGGTGCACCGGTCCGCATACCGCTGGAGCACCGGCAGCACTTGCTGTTTCCAGGCTTGGTCCGCATCCACCTCACTGGTCCAGTCGGCAGAAGGCGTCCGAATGTACGCCCCATGTTCGGCGACCACGACGATAGGCAGATCGGCGAACCAACTGTCCAAGAACTCCTGCTTACGGCCGCTGACGATCACGATCGTGTTCTTGACATCGGTCGCCAGACGCTTCAACTGCGCCAGGACTCGTTCGCTGGGTACGGCCATCTCCGGATACTTGGAGAAGGGAACCAGCGTGCCGTCGTAGTCAAGGAAGATGATTCGCGACGTTGCCTTGCGGTACATCTGCGCGATCTGGTTCTCGATTGATGGATTGATCAGTCTGACCTCCAGGACATGCTGTTCCTGCTTCACACGATCCATCGTGTCGAAGAAGTCCTTTGCCCAAGTGAAGACATCATAGGTCTGCAGACGCTTCTGCATCCGTTCGAGCACAGTCCGGCGGTCCGATACCGGCATGTCCAGGGCCTTGGCGATGGCATCCGCGACTTCAACCTTGTCCGTCGGGTTGATTAGAATTGCCTCGCTGAGCTCGGCCGCAGCCCCGGCCATTTCGCTGAGGATCAGCGTTCCGGGGTTGGTCCTCTGACAAGCTATGTACTCCTTGGCCACCAGGTTCATCCCGTCCCGAATCGGCGTGATCAGCCCCACGTCGCTGAGGTCGTACAGGGCCACCATCTCGGCAAATTCCAGCGACTGATATTGGTAGACCACGGGCCGCCACCTGAGCGAGCCGTACATTCCGTTGATCCGCCCCACGGTTGCTTCGATCTCCTTCTTCATGTCCTGGTAGCGACTGACGGACTCGCGGGACGGGACGACCACCATGTTGAACACGATCTTCCCGTGCCACTTGGGATATTTCTCCAGGAAATGCTCAAAGCCCAAGAGACGATGGAGAAGCCCTTTGGAGTAATCCAGCCGATCGACGGAGAAGATCAGTTTGCTCTTGCCCAGGATCCTGCTGAGCTTCTCACGCTCCCGCTGGACCTCCCTGTCCTGCGTGGCTTCGCTGAACCGGGCGTAGTCAATCCCCAAGGGAAACGTCTCGGCCTTGACGAACCGGTCCTCGACAACGACCGAGTTCATCGTAGTCTCCAGCCCCAAGGTTCGGCCCACAGCCTTGAGGAAATACTGCGTATAGTCGAAGGTATGAAAGCCGGCCAGGTCTGCGCCCAGAATGCCCCGCAAGATGGCCTCGCGCCAGCCTCTGGGCATCACCCGGAAAACCTCGAACGATGGAAACGGGATATGCAGGAAGAACCCGATGTTGGCATTCGGGAACCGCTCCCGGATCAAAGCCGGCAGCAGCATCAAGTGATAGTCATGGACCCAGATCAGATCCGTGGGCCGCAGCGTATGGGCCACCGCCTCAAGGAACAACTCGTGAGCGCGTTGGTATGCCTCGAGATGGCTTGGATCGAAGTTCGCAAGACCTGGCCGGTAATGAAACAGCGGCCAGACCGTGTCGTTGCAGAAGCCGCCATAGTACCTGTCGTCGAGCCTGTCCTCGATATGGACGGACGCCAGCTCGAAGGCGCTCGCCTGCTCCTGGACCCGAGCCAGTTCCTCCGGCGTGTCGTCAGTCTTGCCGATCCACACGATCCGCCGGCCAAACCGCCCTGTCACCTCCGGCTTCTCAGCCAGCGCCAAAACCGCTGATATCAGGCCGCCGGCGTTTCGGACCACCTTGTTTCTGTAGAGTTGAAATGGCAGACGGTAGGAGACCAGAACCAAGCGGTCAAAGTGCCGGGAATTGGTATTCATCATGCCGGGGTCTCCATGTCAGAAGAAAATCGGCCGGTCCAGTTTGCGGGCGATCCGATAGACGGCGTTCATCAGGCCGACATGGCTGTATGCCTGTGGGAAGTTGCCCCACTGTGACCCATCCGGCGTCACATCCTCGCTGAACAGACCGAGGTGGTTTGAATACGTGATCAACTGCTCCAGTGTTTGGACGGCCTCACTCACGCGACCAACACAGGCCAGGGCTTCCACGTACCAGAAGGCGGTCGCCAGGAACGAAGCCTGGGGCTTGCCGAAATCATCCTCATGGACGTAACGGTGGAACAAGCCGTGGTCCGCCTTCAGTTGACCCTCTAGGGCAGCCAGATGCCGCCGTGCCCGCTCGGATGCCGGGTCGAGGTAGTTGAGGCTGATGAGCTGAAGGCCGCTGGCATCGAGGTGCTCCACGCCGACAGCCTGCGTGTAGACCTGCCGAGCGGGGTCGAAGCATGCCTCGATCTTTTCAGCACTTCGTTGGATGAGCGACGCCGCTTTGTCTCGCAGTGCCGTGTCTCGCAACGACTCACCGATTTTGAGGGCGGCGCGGCTGCCAACCCAGTGGAAGAGGTAGGTATAGCAATTGTACTGGAGCCGCTTTCGAAACTCCCAAATGCCTGCGTCCGGCTCGTCGAATACCGCTTCAATCCTGTCCAGCAGCGTATGGATCAGATACAGCGTGTTACGTGTGTCGTGATAGCCGAGGCGTTTGTCGATATACAGAGGCAGCAGACTGACTAGAACCTGGCCGTAGACGTCGTGCTGACGCTGACCGACCGCATCGTTTCCAATCCGCACCGGCCGGTTGCCGAGATACCCGGCCAACGGCAAGTGATGTTCCTGGGGCGCTGGGTCCCCCGTCACGGTATAGACCGGGCGCACGGCGGTTGTCTCATCCAGGATCAGGTTCTGAACGTAGTAGAAGTACTTCTCCAGCTCCTCAAAGTGACCGACATGGTTGAACGCCGTCAGGGTGTAGTACGTGTCACGGAGCCAACAGTAGCGGTAATCCCAGGTCCTGCCGGATTGAGGAAATTCGGGCAGGCTTGTGGTGGCCGCCGCGATGATGCCGCCGGTATCCTCGAACTGGTGCAGCTTGAGCACGAGGGCCGACCGGATGATCTGCTCCTGGAAGATTGAGGCGATGGAGGTCGTCTTGATCCACTGTAGCCAATAGTTGCGGGTCTTGTCCAGGAAATCCTCCGCCGTAGCCGCCAACGGGGCCTCCAGCGGCGGACCGTAGGTGAAGACCAGATAGCGTGGCTCGTTCAGGACAAAAGACTTGGCCTCGGCCACGTAGCTGAGAGGTATATCCGTCGTCAAACGCGTGTGGCCGCCGAGGTTGAGATATCGCAGGTGGTTGCTGCCGACCACGATCTCCGGCTGAATGCGCCCGTAGTCGCCCACGGGCATGCACCTCACGGCGACTCGCGGCTGGCCCCGGATAGGCTCGATCTTGCGGATCAGCATCAGCGGGCGGAAGTAGCGGTCATATTGGCGGAACCGCGGCGCAAAATCCGTGACCCTAAATGATCCATCGGCGGCCCTGAACTCCGTGCAGAGAATATTGGTGTTCTCGGCATAGGACTGATGAACGGAAGATGGTCCCACCGGCTTCACCGAGAACTCGCCGCCCTTGTCCGCATCCAGCAGCGACCCAAAAATGAAGCTGCTATCGAACCGCGGCATGCAGAGCCACTGGACAGCGGCCTTGTCGTCGATATAGGCGATGTAGGAGCAGTTGCCCACTATGCCCAGCCGATAGCGATGAAGTCCATTCCCAACCATAGTGAGGTGCATGGTACGGCCTGTTCGGCAGGTTGTCCACCGCATATTGATTCCCGATGCTGTCAGCGTGAGCATGTCGGGGTGTTTGGCCAGTGCATATGTCTTGCGGGGGCACAGTCGCGGAACGGCGGGTTTGGTGCATTCCGTAACTCGCATTCGAGATCAAGTGAGGCGGATGCCCGAGGTGATGAAGCGGTAGAGCGTCCAACGATCAGGGGGCGTGCTCGTCAGTATACGGCCTGGGATGGTGAAGAATGGGCAAGGCGTTCTTCATCGCTGAACTGGTAGTCATCGAGGCTGTTTCCGGAACCCTGGTCGTGATCTCCGGGCCGTGACGACTGCGGCCTTGCTTGCGCCCGCGAGATCTGGTATGCTCCTGCTTTTGCATGAGGTCTAAGGATAGGCAATATGGGTAAGGCCAGGGAGTCCTTGCGGCTGCTCGCGCCGGGCGCGACGGTCTTCGTCTCCAGCGCGTGCGTCATGGTCCTCGGGCTGGTCGCATCTCGGCTGGTGGCCCGGGACCTGGGGTCGTCGCTGTATACGTGGACATCCGTTATCGGGATTATGCTCGCTGGGATTTCCGTCGGCACGTATGCGGGCGGGCGGATTGCAGATCGTTATCATCCCCGTCGGGCCCTGGCCGTCCTGTTCGGTGCATCATCCGCGGCGTGTGTTGCTGCTGTGATCCTGAACAACGCCATCGGTGGCTGGCTTTGGCTGTGGCGGCTGAATTGGCCACTGCATACTCTCATCCATGTCTCGCTTACATTTCTCTTGCCTTCAGCTTTGTTGGGGACCATCGCTCCGGTCGTCACGAAGATAGCACTGGACCGGGGCCTGTCGGCCGGGCGAACCATCGGGATCCTCTGCGCGTGGGGTGCGGCGGGGGGCATCGTCGGGACCTTCGCGGCCGGGTTCTATCTGATCCCGGCGTTCGGCAGCACGATCCTCCTTTGGTCGGTCGGGGCAGCGATGCTCGTGCTGGCCGTCCTTTATTGGGTCAGTTGCTGGACGGTGTACCTGTGGGCGGCGATCTTCGCTGCACTGGCGACGATGGGCGTGGCGGGCAGCGACTGGGCGCAGTCTGCCGGCGCGTCGATGCTGCTGCGGGAGCGGGCGGACCCGAACACACTCTATGCGGCCGAAACGCCGTACTGCCGCGTGGCGGTCAGACGCATCTCCTGGCGGCCCGACAGGCGGGTCTTGCTCCAGGGCAGGCTCGAATGTGGCGAGGTCGTGATGGGCGATGCAGCCAGCCTGCACGCTTTCTCCACGAGAGTCTTCGCTGCCCTGACTCACGGCTTGGCGGGCGACCACAAGAAACCATCAATGCTCCTGCTCGGCAGCGGAGGATATGTGTTCGCGCGGCATCTCGAGGTTTCTTGGCCCGACAGCCTTGTCGAAGTGATTGAGCCCGACCCGGGCGTGACCAGGGCGGCGATGGCGGCCTTTGACTTGGACCGCAACACTGCGATTCAGATCGTCCGCATGGGCGCGAGAAACTATGTAGACCAGCTTCTGAGGCAAGAGCCAACCGGAGGAGTCGCAAAACGTTACGACTTCATCTATGCGGACGTGATGAATGGCGGCTCTGTCCCGACGGAACTGGTGACAAAGGAATTCAATGACCGGATCGCGAGCCTGCTTTCCGCGGACGGTGTCTACATGACGAACCTCACCGATACGCAGGAGAGCGGCCGATTCCTCGGCGCGGTTGTCAACACGCTCGGACGGACCTTTGCGAGCGTTTGCGTAGTTGCCGAGGCGGGGAGTCTTCGGTCGGTGCCGGAGTCCTTTGTCGTCGTGGCGGCAAAACGGAAGCTCGATGTCGCCGCGATTCTCAACGGCCAGGACAGACACGTGAAATCCCTGCTCCTCAACGAGTCGGAGATGGCAGATCTGAGGGACAGATGTGACAATCTGACGCTCACTGACGATTATGCGCCGGTGGAGAACCTGCTGGCACCCGCCGTGCGGCAAGGCGAGGATGAAGCTCTGTCGCGCAAGTATTTCGATAGGGCCCGGGCCCTGCAGGCGGAGGGCCAGGCCGACCTGCGCCGGGCACAAGCCCTCGCTCGCGACCACCGCGACAGTGAGAACGCCGAGGCTCGCAAACAGGGAGTCGAGAAATATCGGCAGAGTATCGATGGCTACACTCAGGCTGCAAAGTGGAGCAGTTCTGTCGCGATCAGGAGTTGCTATGAGATTGGCATGATGCGGATGGAGATGGACGAGCCGCAGGAGGCCGTGCGTGCCTTTGCCGACGCCGTCAAGTGCCACAAGGAGGCTGGCATGCAGGATGGGGACATTGCCGTCGTTCACATGCAGCTCGGCTTGTTGCTGCGGCGGGCGGGCAAGGCCAAGGAAGGGCACAGGCAGTTGGAAGAGGCCGCCAGGTGGTTCCGGATCGAGCTGGAAAGAGATCCCCTCGCGGTCACGGCCTGGGAACAGCTTGGCGACACGCTGGCGTTCGCCGACGATATGAAAGGGGCGTCGGAGGCGTTCGAGAAGGCCCTGTCCCTGGAGCCTGGGTATCTTCCCCACTACGAGAAGCTGGCTCGGTCGCTGGAGCGCCAGGGGCGGTATGCCGAGGCACTCGATGTCGCACGAAGACAGATGACGCTGCTGAAGAAGCTGGGTCGGCGGGAGGAGATCGCTCAGCTCACTCCCTACATCGAGCTGCTCGAATACCGCAAGGCCAAGCAGCGACTCTGACAGCGTTCAGATGAAGGCAATATCGCGTTGCAGCCCGGAGGCTACTGCTGATCCGCTGTTCTCGTGAAGGCCAGCGGCAGGGTTTCGCCGTCTTCGGATCGTGTGGACAGGTCAAAGGACGCATTTGGGGCTGTGTGGGCGGTGTACCGGGTAAATGAAGTCCACTGCACCTGCCAAATGCCATCGGCAGGGCGGATGGGGCCGCTGAATACGTCCGTGCTCGTGCCTTCCAGGATATCGCCGGCCATCTCGACGCGAACGTGCTCCATCGCAATCTTGACAGTGAGCTCGCTCGTGTCCGGCAGGTAATGCACCGTCCAGCGTCCGGGGGTAAAGACGGCTTGATTGCCGCTCTTCGTGGGCAGGGTGGTCGTTTGGCCCGGGACGACCCGGACCCTGCCGAGACCGATGACGGCCGACAAAAGCTGCCCGTCCGGCGCGAAGACAAACTCCCACCCGTGCTGGTCCGCTCGCCACCGACCAGCAATATCCTGCGGAAACGGTTTGTCCCCCTCGACGATGACATCTACGGCCCTCGCTGAATCCTTCAGCGGCCGCTGACACCCGGCGGCCAGCACCGCGAGCGTGAATATCACCAACGCCCATCTCGTATGCATTCCGAGAAACTCCCTGGCTACAAACTGTGTTGTCACCGGAGACTTTGGCTGCGCATCTCCTTTATCGTCCGGCAGGGAGGTCTGACAAGAAAAAAGGCAAGTCCGCGGACTTGCCTTGTTCATCGTTTGCCGGCGGGCACACCCGCCACGTGGGCACACACCGATTCCGCCCTTGGCGACCAGCGCATGCGAGATTCGCGTGCACGGAGTGCCCGATGAGAATGGATTATACCTTATTTCAGCGCTGCGCCGCAATCTGCGGGCACACCGGGCCCTGCCGGAGGCTCTTTAACCAGCCAGTTTTCGATCAGAATATTCAGATCGTTGGTGCCGACGCGGTACCATCCGGTCGTCGCATTGCCTTCCGCGCTGTGCGTGAAGTCGGCGCAGATGCCGTTCTGGATGGACGCAATGCCGGGGCCGAACGGCGGCTCTTTCACTTGCCACGCGTTCATCAGAATATTCAGATCGTCCGTGCCCACGTAGTACGTGCCCGTGGAGCCGGCAACCGCCTTGCCGTCGGCATCGCCGTGGCACTGCCTCGAATAGGTCCAGCAGATGGGCTTGCCGACCGCGACCCATTCGGCGTAGTCCGGGCGACTTTGTGCCAGCAGGTTGCTACTGCCAACTGCCGTCGCCGAAGCCAGGCTCAGATCGACCGTCGCCGGGGTCTCCGGGTTCGTCAACACGACGCCGCCCCGGATCTCGTTGAGCGTCACGGTCATGGTGGCCGGCTCGCTGAGTGACAGCCTGAACAACTGCCCGCTGTTGGGCGGGGCGTTCGGAGAGCTGTCATCGGCGGGATAGTACAGGGCGCCCATCTCGATCGTGATGCCCTTGGTGCCCAGACCGCCGAGCGCGCCAGGGTCACAGGGATCGGCGATCGGGGTATAATCGTTGACGTCCCACTTGGCCACGTCACCCGTATCCGCATTGACGGTGATGTAGCGGGCGAAGTTGGCCGGGAAGATCCCGTAGCCGGGATTCTGAGCGGTGCTCTCTCCTCGGGCAAACTCGGAGATGCCGGTGATACTGCCTTTGTCCACGACGATATCCAGGGCGAACGCCCGGATCTTCTCGCCATCGGTCTGATACTTGACGGCCACCGTCGTGCCCGCGGGCTCGACAATGATTTTCACAGCCGCCAGCGCCGGAGTAGAAACCAGAAGCACTGCCAGCAGCAGACTCAGCTTCCTCATAGTTGTTCGACCTTCCTTTCTCTCTTCTTTTCCGCAGGGCGGCATGCCCCGCACTCTTGGTTTCGTTCTTTTCCTCTCAGCATCGGCCAGAGATGCCTTTCGCGCATTCAGAGTTTCTCCCCTTTGTGGAGAACAGGAATGCGGCCGCCCGGCCTGTCGGACAAGCCGGTTGATGTGGTTTTCCTTGTCTTCTCATCCTCCTTTCCCGCCAGTCGGCGATAGCGCGTGCCACGACACGACAGGCGCCGATTCATGTACGGTAAAGATCAACTGTAACATACCACAAACCCCCATAAAGATCAAGGGCAAAACCGAAAAAAGGGCGAATGGGTCTACGACAGGATTGTGGCAGAGCAAGCAGGAAGCCCCGGGTGGCAGCGTCAAGCGAAGCTTGGCGATGGCCCTTTTGGGATGCGTTGGAGCCACCGCCAAGGCCTTTGGCCTTGACGCGCCACCCGGCCTGACTGCTGCTTTTTTGTCGTGCGGACGGCGTTTGGAGAGGGGGCGCCGGCCGGCTGAAGCCGGGACTCCGAGCAGGAAGTCGGAGCAGGTTGCCAGCGCGGAACCGGCGGCTGTCCATGAAAACCAGTCGCACACAAAGGGTAAGTTGGGGCGTCCGGTGAAGGTTTTCCGGGGATTTGGGGTTTGCCCTGTGTACGTCGCCCCGTCGGATTGGTATCCTGTCGGCATGTACAATTTTCTCAAAGGGAGGCTCTTGCTGGTGCGGGTGTGCCTGCTGGCGGCCACCCTTCTGCTCGTGATGATTGGGGTGGCGACGCTGTACGCGGTGGGTCATCCGGCCGAAGCCAGTGCGGGCATGAACCCAAAGGACCTGGCCGAGCTGGCCGGGTATTGGAAAAAGCAGCTTGTCTTCGCCTTCGTCGGCCTGGGCGGCTTCGTGGCGGCCAATCTCGTCAACTACCGCAAGCTCGGCGAGATCAGTTATGCGATGTATGGCGTCGTCCTGGTCCTGCTGGCGCTGCTGCTGGTAAGCCGGTTCTTCGGCGGGCTGCCCTTCATGGAGCCCTCGCATGAGGCGTATCGCTGGATCCAGGTGGACATCGGCAGTCACCAGCTTCCGGCCCTTCAGCCGTCTGAGCCCTGCAAAATCGTCTATATCCTGGCCCTGGCCTGGTATTTGCGGTTCCGGAGCAACTACCATAGTCTCAAGGCCCTGTTGGGCCCGTTTGCCCTGACGCTGGTGCCGATGGTGCTGATTTTGCGTGAGCCGGACCTGGGGACGGTGATGCTGATGCTGCCCGTGCTGTTCTCCATGCTGTTCATCGCCGGAGCCCGGACCAAGCACCTGCTCCTGATCATCCTCTTGGCGGTCCTGGTCAGCCCCGCCTTGTGGTTCAAAATGGAATCTTACCAGCGCAGACGCATCAGCAGCGTGGTGCTCCAGAGCGACTGGGTACGCGCCAAAGTCGCCCAGAACCAGACGCTGAGCAAGATCGTCGTCGGCGGCGACTTCAGCGAGCGGCTGTGGCGGAGCCACTTGGGCTATCAAATTATCCGGTCGAAATACGCCATCAGCTCCGGGGGTCTGACCGGGGCCGGGTACGGCCGGGGACCCTTCATCAAGTACAACTTCCTGCCCGAACGACAGAACGACTTCATCTTTTCGATTGTCGCTCACCAGTGGGGTTTCATCGGCTGCATGGGTCTGCTGGGGCTCTACACACTTCTGGTCATCTGCAGCCTGGAGATCGGGGCCAACAACATCGATCCTTTCGCCCGGCTGATCGCCATCGGCATCGCCGCGATGTTCGTCATCGAGGTCCTTGTGAACGTCGGCATGACGCTGGGCATCATGCCGGTGACGGGCCTGACCCTGCCGTTCATCAGCTACGGCGGGTCCAGCCTCCTGGTGAACATGATCGCTGTCGGCTTGCTCAACAACGTCGGCCGATGTCGCCCCTTCACCGTCGCCCCGAAAAGACTGTAGGCGCCACGAACGCAGCACGGGCATCTTGCCCGTGTGTCCCATGGGCGTCCCGCCCGTGAAATAGAAGACAATGGCGTGCAGGGCCAAGATGGCCCTGTGACTCATGGGCAAGATGCACATGCTACGGTACGCCGTCTTTCTGTCACGATCACATGCCACTGCAAAGCCCCTGTGCCAATTTGCGCTCAATACGCCCGGGCCGTGGTATGATAATGGTACGCCACCCGCGGCTAGGCCCGCGGGATCGCCTCCAGGGCCGCCGCCTGTTGGCTTTGTTTCGCACAATCCCCCACGCTCGTAGTGACGCCGTCAGGCGTTTCTTCTTCGCTTGAGACTTCCTCTGCCATCGATTGGCTTTGTTTTGCACATTCGCCCGCGCTCGGAGTTCCGCCCTCAGGCAGGTCGTTATCGGCGTTCGCGTCCCCGCTCTCATAGGCTGTGCCGTGCACACCATCCCCTGGCGGCGATTGGCTTTGTTTTGCGGAATCGCTCATGAGCTCCCGGTCGGCAGGTGGCTGTGTCGCGGGCATCCCGCCCGCGATCCGAAGGCGGGATGCCTTCGACGCGTTTGCACCTTTGCCGGGTTCCTGGTCTTGTGTACGCTGGAGTTTTTGAAGCTCGTTCATGGTCCTGTACAGGCTGCTCTCGATCCGGCGCTCATACATCAGCAGCCGGTCGAGGACCCTGCTATTGGCGAAGTCCCTGACGACCGTCTGCGCCAGGGCCGGATCGCCGTCGCAGCCGCCGGAATCGCCCGCGTCCTGCTCTTTGCCCCGCAGCGACCGCGTGAACATCGCCAGCGGGCTCGATGTCTCCTTCGCCAGCAGGGCGTCGAACGCCTCATTCTGGAGTCGTTCCGCCCGCCGCAGCCGCCAGGCGAGGCTGACGATCCGCTCGCTGAGCCTGGACTGCATCACCCCAGCCGGGTTCAGCTCCCAGAACACCTCCTCCCGATACTGGTCAAACTCCTCCTGATCCTCCCCCCGAATGACATCGCACTGGGCCGACAGGCCGTGCTTGACGGCATTCTGCGCCACGGCTGCCTTCCCCTCGGCCGTACGAGGCCCCGTGGACTTCTGCGCGTTGAGACGATTGGCGACGATGCGTGCTTCCGAACTCATGATCCGGCCCTCCAAATCTATGATTTACCATTTCCGATTTTCGATTGAGTTGCATGATTAGCATACAGCCTTCATCCATTGCTTGTCAAACACAATATGGAATTATGCCCATATTTTTCCGCCGGTCGTGTGACACAGGTAACTCCTTGTCGCACAATCCTTTACGACTGACAACCGACGACTCGTTCTTCAGACACGGATTTCCGCGGATTCACACCGATTCGACCTTGTCATTCCGGCGAACCTTGTCCTCGACCTGATCGAGGAGCGGGAATCCAGGAATCCATCGCGTGGACTTTTGCCCTCTTGTCGCTGAACCCCTCGCCATGATTTGGATGCGTGTCTCGCATTAAGGCTGCCAGCACCATTGCAGAGATGCCGGCAGACGTTGATGGCCAGATGGCATCCGGTCTGAGACCTGCTGGCAGCCGGTGACGCGTGAAACGCCTTCTCCTGGTATGCCGGAACGCAGAATCACGCGCATCGGCAGCGTCATTTCTCGACGTGTCCGTTGACCTGATCATGTCGCGGCGGTATCTTGGCTTCTTGATCGTGTGAGCTTGAGACATCGGGAACGGGTAAGGATGAGGCACTGACGTGCAAGGCAACCCTCAAAAAGACCTGAGCCGGGATCGCCAGATACGCGTGTTCGTATCCTCCACCTTCCGTGATATGAAGGAGGAGCGCGACTACCTGGTGAAATTCACGTTCCCGCAACTGCGCAAGCTGTGCGAGTCGCGGGGCGTGGTCTGGGGCGAGGTGGACCTGCGCTGGGGCGTCACCGACGAGCAGAAGGCCGAAGGCAAGGTGCTGCCGATCTGCCTGGAGGAGATCAAGCGATGCCGGCCGTACTTCATCGGCCTGCTGGGCGAGCGTTACGGCTGGATTCCCGATGCGATACCCCCCGAAGTGATCGAGCGGGAGCCCTGGCTCACCGAGCACGTCCACGGCCGCAAGTCCGTCACCGAGCTGGAAATCCTGCACGGCGTCCTGAACAACCCCGACATGGCCGAGCACGCATTCTTCTATTTCCGCGACCCGGCCTATGTGGACTCCCTGCCGCCGGATAGAAGGAAGGACTTCGCCACAGAGGACCCAGAGAGCACAGAGAAACTGAAGGACCTGAAAGGCCGGATTCGCACCAGCGGCTTTCCGGTGCGGGAGAACTACCCAGACCCCAAGGCTTTGGGCGACCTTGTGTTGGCGGACTGGACGGCGGTTATCAATAAGGTCTTTCCGGAAGGTTCGCAGCTTGATCCGCTCGACCGCGAAGCGATGGACCACGATGCCTATGCTCAAAGCCGCGAACGAGTCTACATCGGTCGGCCCGAATACTTCGCCAAGCTCGACGCCCACGCCAACGGCGGAGGCGACCAGCCCCTGGTCATCCTCGGCGAGTCCGGCTGCGGCAAATCCGCCCTCCTGGCCAACTGGGTGACGCATTATCGCCAGGTGCACCCAGACGTGCTGATCCTCCAGCACTACATCGGCGCGACGCCTTACAGCGCCGACTGGGCAACGATGCTCCGCCGAATCCTTGGTGAATTCAAGCGGCACATGGAGATTCGCGAGGACATCCCCGACAAACCCGACACCCTGCGAAGCGCCTTCCCCAACTGGCTGCACATGGCCGCCGCCAAAGGCCGCATCGTGCTGGTCCTGGACGCCCTGAACCAGTTGGAGGACCGTGACGGTGCGCCCGACCTGGTCTGGCTCCCGCCGGTGATGCCAGAGAATGTACGCCTGATTATCTCAACCCTGCCCGGCCGTCCGCTCGATGAGATCAAGAAGCGAGCCTGGGCTGCCCTGGAAGTCGAGCCGCTAACGCAGCCCGAGCGCGAGAGATTGATCGGAGCATACCTGGTTCAGTATGCCAAGACTCTTAGCCCCGCTCGTGTGCAGCGCATCGCCGCCGCATCACAATCCGCGAATCCGCTCTACCTACGCATCCTGCTGGACGAACTGCGCCTGTTTGGTGAGCACGAGCAGCTCGGGGAACGCATCGGTCACTACCTGAAGGCCGAGTCCCCCCGGGACCTTTACCGCAAGGTGATCGCCCGGTGGGAGGAAGACTACGGCACGAGAGGAGAACAAGTGAGCCGCAACTGCTCGCTGCGAAAGCCCGGTGACGCTATCCGCCGGTTTCTTTCCCGGCGAAGGGAACAGAACCTGGTAGGTAGCGCGCTCTCGCTGCTATGGGCTGCGCGCCGTGGACTGTCCGAGACAGAACTCCTCCAGGTCCTCGGCGAAGATGACCGGCCCTTGCCGCACGCCGCTTGGTCGCCGCTGTACTTGGCTATGTCCGACGCCCTAGTCAGCCGAGGCGGACTCCTGACCTTTGCCCACGACTTCCTGCGTACAGCAGCACAGGACGCCTATCTGTCTACGGAGAAACACCAGGAGCAGGCGCACCTGCGCCTGGCGGACTACTTCCAGCGGCAATCCTCCGCCCCGCGCCGAACTGACGAATTGCCCTGGCAATTAGCACAGGCGAGAGCCTGGGAGTCATTACAGGTACTCTTGACGGATCGTGCTTTCTTCGCGGAAGCATGGGACCATAGTCAGTTCGAGGTCAAGACCTGTTGGGCGCAGATCGAAGCCGCTTCACCCTTGCGCATGGTGCAGGCATACCGCACACTGATCGAAGATCCAGACTCAGAGCTGGATAAGGTGTTCTTAAACCGGATCGACACGCTGCTGGCCGACACGGGCCATCCGGAGGAGGCGCTTGGCGTACGGTCGGCGCTAGTGGACCATTTTCGAGCCGCTGGTGATCTGAACGGCCTGCAAGCGACCCTGGGCAACCAGGCGTTGATCTTGGCGGATCGCGGGGACCTGGATGGCGCGATGGCCCTGCACAAGGAACAGGAGCGGATCTGCCGACAGTTGGGCAATCTGAACGCCCTGCAAGCAACCCTGGGCAACCAGGCGCGTATCTTGTATGCGCGCGGGGACCTGGATGGCGCGATGGCCCTGCACAGGGACGAGGAGCGGATCTGCCGACAGTTGGGCAATCTGGAGGGCCTCGCGAGATCGCTCATCAATCAGGCACAGGCGCTGCGGCAGATGGGTCGGGCATAGGAAGGTTTGCCGTTGGCGGAACAGGCGTACAAGATGGCCGCCAGTCACGGCTATGCGGCGCTGGCCAAGCAGATCACGCCGATTCTGAGCGAAGTGCGGCAGGCGGCGCAGAGAGGGCGGGACGAGTGACGCGCGACACGAACGGACGTGAAAAGTGATACGTGACAAGTAAGGGCTCGGCATTCGCGCGGGTGGGACCGACAATGGGGAACTGTCGCGCGGGGTGGAACTTATGGGACTTTGGGGGGTCTAAAGGGGTAGGATCGTAAGTCTTGTAGCGATAATGGCTAAAGGACGGGGGGCGGCTGCCCGAAGAGGATAGTACTGGTTTGTGTTTCGCCAGGTCTTGGGTAGTGCGTTGCTGTTGTCGCAGGTTCAAGGAGAAACGGATGCTCAAGGACACGTCGGTAAGGGCATTGCTGGCGGTGGTCCTGTGCGCTGCGCCAGGGTGGGCGCAGACTGTGGCTCCGCGGCCGTCGGCGCCTGAGCCGGCGTCGGTGCGTGCGAAGGGCCTGCCGCAGACGCTTTCCTCCGCCTCGGCCGCCGACCGGCTGTGGCAGATCGGCTACGACATCGCGAGCACGCCGCACATCTCCGGCCCGCAGGCCGACCAGGCCATTCTCCTTCTGACCGCCGCCAAGAGCCTCAGCCCCACGATCACTCCCGTCGAGCCTCTGCTTCTCAGACTGGCGACCCAGCGCGCCGACAGAGATTACTCCGACCAAATGGTGGGCTGGCTGCGTGACTATGTCACCGAGTCCGCGGACCGCACGGTGGTCCGCAACGCGATCCAATATCTGCTCGACCGGCTCAACTCGCGGGAAGACCGCAAGGGGCTTCTGGAACAGTTGGTCAACGTCATCGGCAACAAGAACTCCGCGGTCGATTCCGACCTGGCGATGCTGCTCGGCTTCATCATGGGCGAGCGGGGGGACCTCGAAGCGGCCAAGTTCTACCTCATCCAGGCCTATCAGAACAACCGGTACAACAAGATTTCCTTCATGAAGCTGACGGAGCTTGCGCCGGACGAGATCGGGGCGACGGTATACCTGGAGCATCTGCGGCTCGTACTCCGGGAGAATCCGCTCGATCTGAACGCCGCGATGAATTTCGCCCAATATGCGGAGCGGCTGCAACTCTACGATGTCGCCTCCCTGTCGTACCAGTACTGTGCAGAGCTGTTCCGATACCTGTATCCGAGCGAGCCGCTGCCGCCCAATATCTATCTGCCCTGGGCGATCAGCAGCTACAACACGGTGCGCGGCCAGCCGGTGGCCCGCCAGATCGCCGAGAGCGTCCGCAACGCGGGGCGGTTCGACATGCTCCTGGATGCCATCGCCGGCCGGGCCGCCGCCAAGAGCGGCAATCCGCAGGAAGCGGAACGCATCTTCCGCCAGGCGGAGCAGCGGGCCTTGCAGGCGCTGCAAGCAAATCCGCCGCAGACGCAGGGCGCCGGCGGCGCCAGGATCGTGACGCCCAGGCAGTTCGCGTGGTTCTACTGCTTCGCCGACCCGAATCCGAAGAAAGCGGTGGAGTGGGCCAACCGGGCGTATGCGACGGAGCCGAACGCGCCGTCAACCGCCGCACTGCTGGCCTACGCACTGGCGATCGACAACCAGGTCGAGTGGGCCAAGCCGCTATTGCAGCCCTCCGAGACGAGCCAGATCGCAGACCTCGTGCGGGCGAAGATTCAGTTGTCCGGAGGTGACAAGAGGCAGGCGATTCAAACGCTCAGAGTCGTAATCGCCAAGGACGCCGGCTCGCTCGCGGCCGAGCGGGCAAAGGAAATGCTCCATGAGATCGGCGACGACTACATTTGCCCGGTGGACACGCAGGCCCTGATGGGCTACCTCACGGACAATCTCGGCAAAGCGGTCATCCCGCAGTTCCTGGCCCCGGACCGGCTGGTCCAGCCGCAATTCATGATTCGCGGCAGCGAATTCGCCTACGGCAGCGAGATCGAGGGCACCGTCTCTGTCACGAATCAGGGGTCCGAGCCTCTGGTAATCACGGGAGACAGCCTTTTCCGGGGCGGCATCCGGGTCGATGCGAAAGTCAGCGGAGACCTCAAGAAGGAGATTCCCGCCGTGGTTTCGCAGACGGTGCATACGCAGTTGACGGTGGCGCCGCAGAAGAGCCTGGTAATTCCGGTGCGGCTGTCCGCCGGTGCGCTTCGGCAACTGCTGCAAGGCTATCCACAGGCGTCGTTCGACATCGAATTCACCCTGTACCTGGACCCCGTGGTCGTGGGCAACGGCTCGGTGAGCAACCGGCTGGTGGATATCAAGCCTGTCACCGTCTCGGTCAAGCGGCCGCGACTCGATCTCAGCGTCAACTACGTCCGCAGCCGATTCAACTCCATCTCGTCGGGCCAGCAGGGCCAGAAGATTGTCACGGGCCAGTTGTTTACCGGCCTGCTGCAAGAGCAACGCGTCATGGCGGAGCAGGGGACGCTTTATCCATACCGGTACGCCGACTGGATGCCGGGCTTGCTGAAGTCCGCCCTGACGAGCGATTCCGGGCTGCTCCTGGGACGCGGGGAGGACGACTGGGTCGTCGCGGTCAACGCGATGGCCGACATGCTCTCGCTGCCGGTCGACGACGAGTTGGCGGGGACGGTCGCCAAGGACCTGCGTCACCCGAAATGGCCCGTGCGTCTGATAGCCTTGTACCTGCTGGCCAGCCGGACCGATGGCGGTTTCGAGAAGGTCCTGAGTTGGTTCTCGGAGAATGACACGAGCGATCTCGTTCGGGGCATGGCCGCAGCGTTGAAATCGGCCGGCCCCGCCGCCCCGGTATCGGCCGGACCTGAAGCCTTGACGGAAATCAGGCCCGCACCGACCCGCTGATCGATCCAGCCAGCACGGAGAGGGGGGCACGCCAATCCTGCGAAAACAGCGTGTCCCACCCTGCAAAGCCGGCATCTTGAACCAATGAACCGGGCATGTCCGCACAATCACAGGTCTGACGCACTTGCTTCTTTGAGGATGTGTTGAGAGCTGGCTCACCGTAGCATGGGCATCTTGCCCATGGGTCGCAGGGCCATCCTGGCCCTGCCTTCACGGGCGAGACGCCCGTGGTACACACGGGCAGGATGCCCGTGCTACTCGTCAAATACCCTCTAAGGGGGACAGATCACTTTGGCACAGAACCTTGCCGCCGGCGGGGCGTACAGACTACGGAGATGGGGCCCCTCTGGTCTATTCGTGGGGGCGTCCGCTGCGTTTTTGAAAGATTTGGGTTGTAATCATGGGATGATCCGTTATGATTCCGTGTTTCCCGGAATCGTTCGGAGTGCTTTTGAAAGGGTATGTCAATGCCGGCTCAAGTCGACAACGGAAAATGCACGGGTTGTGAGTCCTGTACGCAGGAGTGCCCGAGCAATGCGATCACTATGGACAAGGGCAAAGCGAAAATCAACCCCGACAACTGTGTGGACTGCGGGGTCTGCATCGATACCTGTCCCGCTGGCGCGATCAGCCTGTAAGGATTGATTATTGATGATGGATGATTGATGATTTGGCGAGCAAGTGACCGCTTGGTGTTTGATGCGGCAGGGGATGCCTGCTTCCAATAATCAATCATCAATTGACAATCATCAGTTGGGCGTGGCCCCATCGTCTAGGTCGGCCTAGGACACCGGGTTTTCAACCCGGCAACAGGGGTTCGAATCCCCTTGGGGCTAGTCTGTGAGTGATACCTTCTATGGTGACTGTGTACGTATTGCAGGGAGAAGAGAAGCGATACGTCGGCATAACTAACAACCTGGACCGGCGTTTGGCCGAGCACAGGTCGGGAAGCACAAAGGGCGGACAAATCATCGGCCAGTTCAGGCTCCTGCATACCGAAGAATTCCCTGACTACACGTCCGCAAGAAAGAGGGAGAAGTTCCTCAAGAGCGGACAAGGAAGGGAGTTCTTGAGCAGTCTGTATCCGGCAACAGGGCCCGCCTCCGGCGGGTAAAGCTTGTCCGCCGTAGGCGGATTCGAATCCCCTTGGGGCTAATAGGATTTGCCATTTCTCATTTACGATTCGGCCACCGGTGCGCCTTCGCAGGTCCGTCGTGCCATGCACCGGGGTATCCCCTTTGAGGTCAAGATCCCCAACGAGTTGACCCCCAAGACGGTCGCGGAGTTTGAGAAGCGAATCGCCCTGCACAGGGTGTCCGGCGTGGACGAGCCTCTTGAGCAGCTCGAAACTTGAACATCGTCTGGCACAAGCACCGCGAGTGCCACATTGCCCCCGACTGGCTGCTCATCTGCCGCATCGACGCCGACGATCTGATCCTTGAACGAGTCGTCTCCCACTCCGAGCTATTGCGGTAGTCCGCGTTGGCGATTCCCTGGCTTGTCGTCATAGCTGCGCGAGAGTCTTGGCGTATCAGGGGGACGCCACATTTGATAAGAGGAAGAAACAGGTAAGGGGTTTGTGGAATCTTCGATCTACTTGCCTATTTTCCGAGCCGCTGCAGGATCAAATCGCCAATCTCCTCCGGCGGGCGATTACCAATAAGAAGACAGCCGTCTATGGAAAAGAGCCCCGGGATGGTCGTATCGTCGAAGCGCACCAACATGATGTCTGACTTGCGTGGACCCTTCATCAGGTCGCGAATGGCTCGCCATTCGAGGCCACACCATTCCTTCTGCTGGTAGTCTGCACACAGGAATACCACAACAAGTTCCGATTCATCGTGATAGAGTCGCTGAAGGTGAGTGTCGAGATCTGGTCGAGCAAACTCAGCCTCATGGTACTTGTCGTACAGCACTCGGTCTTGCCCGAGTTGCATGGCTAAGCATGCGGCAACTTGCTGTACGAAGCGCCGACGCTCACCCGGAAAGGAAAGGGCAGTCGCGAATCTTCTCGTGGAGTTATCCGCCGCTCGCGGTCCGCTCGGTTGCCTCTGCCTGTTCGATTTCTGGTCGGGCTCCTCCAGGTCGGCTTCGACTTCCAGTGAGCACCGGATTCTGTCAAACTCGTGGATAGTGCCCTCCAAACCGACCCACCCAGATTGAGATAGTTGATAAGTCGTTGGCCACCATTCTTTGTTACCGGTTCTCTGTGCGAGAAGCTCCTGATATGGAGCGAGCATACGGTCTACGACCTTGAAAACCCTCCGGATGCGCCTCTTGCCGACCTCATCAGCTTTTCCTTTCTTCCGCGTCTCGGCAAAGATAATGTCGCCCTTCAGGTTAGCCACCGAATAGCGCGTCGTAAGCCTCTGGTCGTCTCCTATGGACAATTTGGGAATCACTTTCTCTCGGAGATGAACCAGGTGGGCAATGGGGAGCGACTGGAATTCGCTCCGGAAGAGTGTCCCATCCACCTGTTCCTTGGCTGTTCGCTTCTGGGCTTCGGTGGGCGGACGTATCATGTTTCTTATCTGGCGTTCGATCCACCGGAGTTCCGGCGTCTTGTTCTTCAGTTCGGTCAGAATTGGCGGGTTCGCGAACGCGCGACGAAAGAAGTCTTCCACCCTCTTCAGTTCCTCGCGTGCCCTATGAGGGCTGAAGCCGTGGTTCGCGACCCGTTCGATAGTTTTCAGTTGTCCCTCTAAACCTTTGAGCTTCTTGATAACGTCAGAAATTCTCTCGATGGTCAGGGCGTTCACGCTTGCACCTGAAATGGAAAAAGCCGGGGGTTGATGACGCTCGGTAATCGTGCGGCCAGCCTTGCGGCGTGACCATCCCCGGCCGGATAGTTGCAATGATACCTGTGACTTGGGCCTACCGATTTCATCGCCGTCCATTATCCCAAGATTGGACAGAATTTCAAGGTTTCCCCTTGATTCATGGGACACAAGGTGGGATGATTCCCATGCTTGCCTACCATCCGATTGCGGCTATGGTGACTCTTGCAGAAGGAAGGGATCGCCAATGAGGTTCTTCAAGGTGCTGTTTGGGCCCAAGGAGGTTCGCGCGGCACTCGGCGTGCTCGATGAGGCGGAATACGCCTTCTGTGGCGTGGATTCTTTCCGCTCTGCAGCGTTTGACCCGGTGAAGCAGCACGTTCAGAGACTTGTCTTGGCACGCCCATCCGAGTTTGCCGCTGTCATTCGGAAGGGCACGTCTCCACGCGAATATGTATATAGCGCAATCGCAAACCGAGCAGGGGACCTTTTGGAGAGCGGCGATTACCACATTCGCCGAGGACACCTTAATCCGGTCGGACCAGCCGAAGATCTGTACACGCTATTTTGTAAAGCCCTTGATGAACTCGTCCGGATCGGCGCTATGGATGCTGCCTTCTTGGGGCGGCTTCGCTTCGCTCCGCCGCAACCAAAATCATCTCGCGCAGAGACGCTGAGGCGCAGGGAGCAGCCGGATGGAATCGTGTTTTCAACTCCGCGTCCCCGCGTCTCTGCGCGCTACAGAACTCCTTTTAGTGGCTGGACTTATGCCGGCTTCGTTGAAAATGCTTGCTAAAAAAACAAGATGTTGCGCCTTTGCAGTGCAGAAGACCAGAAGGGTGCCATCGCAAAAAATATCCGTGATGCGGGGTAGCGATGCACCTACTATTGCATTTCCTCGTATCCCCGCCTACGCTACCTCGATGTCTGTGCCTCCCCCTCATCACCAAGAGCGGCGTCTCAGACACAGCACCAACCGCGTAACCAAGAAACAACGGAGAAGACTATATGTGCACAGAACCCGCAGACTGGGATGCTACCCTCTCCGTGCCAAGTGCCGAAGGACTAAAAGCTCGGATTAGTCCACGGCTATTCACATCACATTGCGAGGTTGCCGTATGAGCAAGAAAGCGGACCACAACAGCCTTGGGAGCATCGAGAAGACCGTCGTCCTCTATGTGCCACTCCCAACGCCCTGTTGGGCCAAGGTCGTCATGGGGATACTGCTTCTCGTAAGCATGGGCTTCTTGAGTCGTTTGTATGATTTGCCAAGTTCCAGATTCCCGTATCAGGAGGCTGGCGATTACGAAACCTACGACACGGAGGTTGATGGTCACGGATTCCATGCAGTCCCGTCCGGCGAATGGGAATGGCTGCCAGGCGGTTCTTCGGCACCGGTCTATCAAGGATTGATTCCCTCGCTGATCCTGGTATGGTTCTCCTTCCAACTCGGCCGGGGGTATGTCGTCGGCCACGGCATAGATGTTTGTTTCTTCCTTGGTCTGGGTTGCTTCTGCCTGATCTGCTATTGTACTGGCTGGCTTGTTCAGGACCACACCTTCCCTTTCGAACTGGTGAGATTAGCTGCCTTTGTTGTCGCCGGGATGAGCTTCGCCCTGAGTCTGGCTGTTAGTATCCTCTTTTCGTATACGAAGTACCCATATCAAGACCCAATGGTACTACCGCTCGTGGCTCGTTGCGTCTCCAACCTCCAATCTCGGGAACAGTGAGGCAACGGAGAGGACTATATGTGCACAGAACTCGCAAACTGGGATGCTACCCTCTCCAATGCCCAGGGCATAGACGCGTGGCTTGCTGGCTGGATAGTCTCTGCGGCCGAAGACCCCGGGAGCGTAAAAGCTACGATTGTGGAACGAGAGGGTCGCGGCATTGTCGTGGAACTCACAGATTCTGAGGGCATAGCCTCGGGTGGTGTCATCTTGTTCACTGAGGGCAGCATACATGTGCTTGGTGCTGTGGACCGGGCCAACGAACCGCGCACAAAGAGGCGAACGGTTGACGAGATGATTGTTGCTCGCGGGATCGCACTTCGCAGAAAGCGGTGCAGTAAACGATGGGAGACATTCGGCAAGTGTTGCGCAGGTGCGCTCGTGTTGCTTGCGATACTTCTGCTCCGCCGGGTGTTGGTTTGACTATCCCGTCGCTCCCACCCCCAAGCCCCTCCCCGGCGCGGCCCTGCTCGGTGCCATCGGCGTGAGCCTCGTCGGCTGGCTGCGGAGACACAGAACACTGTAGATGATGCGGAAACCGATTCCAAGAAGGGCTGCGGCCTACGTGTCGCAGCCCTTTTTCATGCCCTCGATTGCAGTCGTTCCTCTATCGCCTCAATCCGGCGGGTGAGATCGCTAAGCTCACGGAATTTAACGTGCTGATCGAGAATGTCTTTGGCTGCCAGCCGCTTCAATCGGTCGTCCCCGGCGTCCAGAAGCCCCGCCAGCGTCTTCCACGGCCTTCACCACGCTCTGCGAGAGCAGGGCAAGGCCCTGGGCGCGGCCAGTTTAGCCCTTTGGCGGTCAATCGCTGCTCCTGAATCAGTGCCAAGTCGGGAGTCAGAAGGGGGGGTGCCTGTGGAGAGTGCGGAACGCGCGTACGGAGCACTTGGGGCGGCCAAACGCGGCCCGAGCCTACTCCGGGACGGGGTCAGGGGCCGATCTGCCTGCCAGCGTACGTTTCTCACCCTTGCCCTTGCGCCCGGACCGATGCCAGAATCGGCGTCGGGATTTTCCTTGCCTTTCCCCGGCAGAAGGTGTAGAATTCAGGGCATAGGGACGAACAAACGGACGACCACAACTCAACACTGGCATTTTCACCTCCATTGCCCCCGCACGGTCTCCGTTCCCTCAAGCTCCGTTATGTGCGGGGGCACTCTGTTCGCAGGTGCTTCGGACCAGCGCCAGGACCGCCGCCTTGATATGCTCCGGCAGCTTCGGCCATCGTTCCTGAACGAGTGCCAAGTCGGGGTCCAGAGTGGTATTTTCGGCGTTTGGTGCGCCGGATTTTGCGCTCGGGGTTTCCGAAATCGGCGTTTTCGATAGCGCCAGTGGGGACTGTTCGGACCCCCTTGGGGCTAATAGGATTTGTGATGTGTGATTTCTTATCTATGATTTCGTGCTTTGCCCGTGGCATTCACCAAATCGTAAATCATAAATGGTAAATCTCAAATCTTCAGACTTTCAGGCCGGCTATCGTCGCTTCAAACGCGAGGGTCTCTCCGACGACCCCCTGGACGTCGCATGCATACTTTCGGCCCCGCCTCGCCTCCGTGATGTGTCCGAGCAGGTACAGACGGCACACCGGCTCGATGGCGGACCGGAACTTCGCCCTTTCGATTCCTCCGAACCCGACGAACCCCTCCTCCTCGTATACGAGCTTGACGAAGAAGCTGAGCAACTGGGCCGCCGCCTCGATCTGAATGACGCCCGGCATGAGCGGCCGGCCCGGAATGTGCCCGCGCACCCAGAACTCGTGCTCCGTGACATCCTTATAGCCGAGGACCATCCCCTTTTCCCTGTCGTACCACTGGATGCCGTCCAGTTGCTGCATCTCGAACCGTTGGGGATTGATCTTGCAGATCGCCTCCCGATCGAAGATGGGTTTGCTCGTCAAATCGATAGCGGACAGGTCAAATAGCAGTGGCGGCGCCATAGGCGACCTCAGTATGCATATTCTCTGTGCATGGTGCTCCGGTGCTTTTGCCGCACAGGCAAAGCCTGCAACCCAACCCCAGTCCCGCAATCGGCGGTGCTCCTCGCCTGCGGAGGCAGCTTGTCGATGGTGCTCCCGGATCAACTACTCCGTCGACCTGATCTCGAGAACGCGGTTGCGCACGATCTGGGCAGCCTGCTTGATCTTCTGCATCTGCTTGCGGACGCGCGTCCCGGCGGCCTTGTTGCCGCCCTGGGCCTTGTTGATGTCCGCTTCGATCTCCGCGACCAATTTCTTCAACTCTTCGTACTCTTGCATCAAATTAGACCTCCATTTGTCCGACCGAAATTGCGGAAAATCTAACAGGCGGGCGGCCCCTTGTCAAAGAAAAATGCCCCTATTGCGCAAAAAACGCGTCCCCGGCCAAGTCCCCGCCGAGCCTCCCTTCGCCAGGAATCCGACCGCCCCCGTCGGCCAACTGTCCCTTGTGTCTTGCTCCCCGCTTCTGGCGACACTATCATGGAGCCCATTCGACGGCTCAGGAACGTAGTGGGTACGTGTCACGGAAGGGCGCTATAGTGGCTTCCTCTGGGACCCGAGTCTGCGGGATCAGCCGTTGCTGGACCGGCGTCTCTGACGTCGAGTTCTCTCCCGCCGCGGCGGTTTTGGCTTGAACGAGAACCGTCGCGAACATATTCTTAGGGGGTGTCAGGTTTTGGAGTAAGCAAAGACGTAGGCGCATACAGGAGACGCGGATGCCCCAACCGAGAGAATATGACGATCTGAAGGGTGAGGCTCTATGTTGGTGGCCTGATGCAATCCTTGAACGTCAGCGGGACGCGAGTGTAATACCAAGCCTCATAGGAACGCAGGATAAGTTCATAAGTCTGCTTCATGTTGCAGACAGCGCACCTGATGCGTGAAAGGCAGTGCTGCCAAAGACGAAGGGCCTTCCAGCCAACTTATTCCTGAAGCACTTGATGGTGCTCTCTGACCTTGGCGGTGAGCCTCTTAAGCGGTTGAAGACAGAGCTTCCCAGCAGTCTTCAAGGACCGAAGATGCGCTACAGGTGGCGTGGTGAGGATTATGAGTATGAATTCAAGACCTTCGGCCGGCGAGCACCATGGAGCAACAAGGCCCTCGGCATTGAGGGACCCGATCTGAAACAGCCTGCGGCACTGAACGATGCCATGGAAGACGTGATTACTCTAATCATGCATGGAGGAGCGTCAATTGAGCCTGGGATACCGACGGAGGTCGCGGAAAAGTGCATGATCGGGACGCTCCTTGGAGAAAAAAAGGAACTGGACGTGTTTGTCCGTCAGCGCTACATATGGGTAAGCAGGATCACCGGGGGCGAGACAGCAAATGCCCTTGGCTATCTTGCTGAGACATACGTCAAGGAGCGATTGCAGGGTCTCCTACCTGACTGGAGTTTCTCGCGAAAGACCATTCCCGGCATAAGTCAGAACGAGGGTCGAACGGACATGTCTTTCGACATGGTAGCGGAATCACCTGCTAACGCATACTGTGCCATAGAACTGAGCTTCCAAGTCACAACAAACAGCACAATAGAGAGGAAAGCTGGACAAGCACGTTCCCGCCAGACCTTGCTCCACAAACGGGGCCATTCTATTGCATACGTAGTCGATGGCGCAGGTAATTTCGAGCGGAAATCAGCCCTGCTAACGATTTGCCGGTACAGCGACTGCACCGTGACGTTCAAAGATGCTGAGATTAGCAAGCTTGCGGCGTTTCTGAAAGCGCTGTAGGGTCGGGGTACGCTTGGATGCATTCTAGGTAGACATAGGATGGCCCACCTTAGTGAGAACAGCACGAGACTGGAGATCAGTCGAATCGAAGTGATGTCGCCCGCCCAGCTTTCCTGTGTGAGCGCATCGGGAGATGAGACGTGGTTCTTTGTGTGTCCGTTTGACCCGGCACAGGACGCGTCCGCCATGCCAAGTGCCTGGGAGGATGCGCTCGACGACTTTGCTGAGAGGGCGAGCGCACGGACAACCCTGGCAATCTTGACGGCACCCTATACTGCTGCACGACTTTATCTTGCGATGGAAGGCCACGTGTACTTCAAGTTGTGGATCGCTGTAAAGGTTGCCTGTGGTTCCTGTGGTCCTGGAAAGCTGAGGCAGCAGCATGCGGCGCTCCTCATACTCACGCGTTACAAGGAATCCCTGATCCACACGAAGACGAGAATAGGCTATACGTACTGTCCATCTTGCGAGAGGACCACAAAGGACTACGGGGGAAAGAAGCACACGTATCACGAATATGGAACGCTGATGTCCGATGTTTGGCGTGATATCTGCCCCGATCCACATGGGGTTTTTCCCAAGGAAGTCGCAGAGAGACTAGCGGATGTCTTTGGTACAGGACCCTTCACGAAGCTCCGCTGTATGGACATTCGTAGTGGCGTGAGAATGGCTCCATGCGACGAGGGAACCAGGCGTATCGCCCCGATCAAAGAAGGTTCGGCATCCAATGTGGATGAGCCGCACATTCTGCGCATGGGTGACTGCCTGGACCTCTTGGCTGATATCGAAAGCGACAGCGTCGACTTTTGTTTCGCGGACCCTCCATACAACCTGAAGAAGAAGTACGAGAACTGGCATGACACGTTGGAGATTCAGACCTATTTTGAATGGTGCGACAGATGGCTGTCCGGGCTCGCCCGCATCATAAGGCCGGGATGCACGGTCGCCGTGCTCAACATCCCCCTTTGGGCGATACGTCATTTTGCGCATCTTGACAAGATGTTGCGATTCCAGCACTGGATCGCATGGGAGGGTCTGAGCTTGCCGGTGAGAATGATTATGCCCGCTCATTATGCGATTCTGTGCTTCTCCAAGGGTGAGGCTCGTGCGCTACCTGGCCTGCGGAGCGACCTGCCCTCCGACGAACGAGAAGAGCTGTTGAGCCTGAAGGAGTCTTACTGTTTACGGCAGACCTGCATCGAATCGCGCCGGTTCCAGGAAGATGATAAGACGCCAATCACTGATTTGTGGTGGGATATCCACAGACTGAAGCACAACTGCCACCGCGTTGATCATCCATGTCAGCTGCCTCCATCGCTCATGCGCCGGCTCATAGCGTTGTTCACCTATCCGGGCGAGCGTGTCTTAGATCCCTTCAATGGCGTTGGAACAACGACTCTTTCTGCTGAACAACTCGGACGCCGGTTCATCGGCATGGAGTTGTCAAAATATTACCATGAGATAGCAGAACGACGGCACGCCGAATTGCGCCGCGGCGAAGACCCGTTCCGGAAGACAAATGTAACACCCAAAGCGAAGAATAGCCCGGTTGCACGCCTGAAAAAACAAACCTATGCGGTACCGAAAAAGGTCCTCCAAATGGATGTCAAGAGGATCGCCGGAGAGTTGGGGAGACTGCCGACGCGAGCAGAGGTGGAGCGCCTCAGCAAGTATCCAATTCAGTACTTTGACGAGTACTTCATAAGCTGGGGAGAAGTGTGTGCGGCCGCGCGCACTACCGGCATGATCGAGGTCAAAAGGGCAAGGGAACAGACCAAGGCCATGCAACAGCTTACTCTATTCTCGGACGACAGTTAGCAGAGGATTGGCGAAACCGGCCGGCTTACGTATGAGTTGCGTAGTCTGACGAAAGTGGAAATCGAAATCATCGAAGGAGCATCGGGATGAGGCCCGAAGTCATCTGGATTCGAATGGGCGATATGGGGGACTACGAATCGCTGGGGGATGACTTTGATGCGACCGGGGGATACTTGGCCATGTGCCAAGTCCGACCCCCATTCACGTGGATGGACCGGGGCTTGGTGGCTCGCCCCTTTGGCCCTCCGCAGGATCATATCTCGATCTTCTGGGGTCCGCCCGACCAACCAGACTTCTCACGGAATCTCACGGCCGAAGAGCGAATGTGCGTTGAGAAAGCCGTCAATCAGGAGCGAGAGGGATGGCTTGGCCGCCGAGCTTGAGGACGCTACACCGCTGGCTGAATGGGTCGAGCAGTGGCCTGAGTCCGAGATGCTCGTGGACGTTCCGGAAGAGCGTCCGGCGGTTCTGTCCCCGTCGCCCATGTTCGATCCGAACACCGTCTATTTCGGCAAAGCCCGTAAGACACACGTTGACTGCCCGTCGCGTGGGCAAACCGAGTTGATCGTGCGCTTGGCCAATCTCGGCATAAGCGGCCAACTGAAATTGCCCGGCGATCTGGCCTCGTGCGTGAAGCTGCTGGATCGCGTCAATGTCCGCATTGAGAAGGCAGTCGCACGATTCACGGAGCTGGCGGAGAGTCGGACCAGCGATGAACGCGTCCAACAGGAGCTTGTGGAAGTTCTTGAGCGATGGTTTGTGTTAGGTCGCGAGATTGACAAATCGGCGGCATTTCCAGGGGATGCGGGGGTTGTGCCCGATGAAGAAGCATAGGGGATAGCCCTATTTCGCGTAGTCCTTGAAACGTTTCATCCAGTCGGGCCATACGGGCCTGCCGCGGGTGATCAGATCGTGGGTCCATTGTTTGTGCCAGTGCACGTCCCACAATTCCTTCAGGCCGATGCGCCGGACCGACGTGTCCATGAACACGGCGTTCACCGAGCCGTTGTGGCGATCGATGCAGAAACTCCGCATGGCGTTGCCGTACCACTGCCATTGACACTGGCCGTCGAAGTCCGGCGGCTCGTCGAACACTTCCGGCAGGCCGTCCACCCATTGGCAATCCACGAACACGGGGATTTCCCAGCCGTTCTTGACGTGGATCGACCGCCAGTTCTTGTTCACGTGGATGCCGCCCTGGTCGTTGGCGACCCAGGCGTTGAGGCCGAACCCGCCGTAATCGCCCCGCACCGCCCATTCCGGGACAGTCGGAAGTGCGCCTTCGCCATACACGCCCCAGCCGACGGACGGGCCCGTGACGCCGTCGCTGTAGAACTTCTTCGTCGCCGGGCAGGCGCGGATCTTCGGCTCGTGGCTGTAGTACGGCCGCATCGCCGGCACCCAGCTATGGCGTGGATCGCTGCCCTCCTCCTCGTGGAAGTAACCGTTGTTGTCCTCGGCGTACATGGAGAAGGTCAGGCCCATCTGCTTGAGATTGGATTGGCACGCGACCGCCTGGGCCTGCTCGCGGACCCGCTGCAACGACGGCAGAAGAATCGCCAGCAGCAAGGCGATGATGGCGATGACGACCAGCAACTCGATGAGCGTGAAGGCGTGCGTCCTGCGCATGGATTCTCTTTTCACATGACCGGCATCACCGCGGATCATCGGACAAGCCGTCATAAATCACTGATCCTCCGGACGTTCGCGGCCCAGCTCCGCCAGTTGTCATACCAGGCCCGTTCTTATCATCGGCCTGCGGCTATGGCGCCATCAGTCCTCTACGATGGCTGCCGCAGACGATTGTGCTCCATTCAGCATATCCAAAGGAGCGACGCGGGTCAAGACTTCCTCTTGAGGTCCCCAGGGCGAACGCAAAGTCGCCCCATGTGGTGAGTGGCATCGAAGCTCGGCGATGGCGATCTTCCCCTGCGTAGGACCATCGCGAAGGCCTGCGGCCTTGACGATGCCACCCGGCTGGTGCATTCACTACGTCTCCTTCCGGGACTTTGCGCTTGCCCTGATCGCGAAGGGTTGCGGCCTTGACGATGCCACCCGGCTGGTGCATTCACTACGTCTCCTTCCGGGACTTTGCGCTTGCCCTGATCGCCAAGGCCTGCGGCCTTGACGATGCCACCCGGCTGGCGCATTCACTACCTCTCCTTCCGGGACTTTGCGCTTGCCCTGTTGGGGTCCCCATCGCTTCCGCGTGGTTTGTGGGAGGTCCACGGTCAGTTGGTGGGAGCAGTGGGAGTGTAGCCGAGCTTGCCCCAGGCGGCCTTCTGGACGGCGTGCAGGTCACGATTGCCGGCCTGGGCACTGTCCGTTATTTGCCCCTTCGCCAGCTTCACGGTGCGCTCGTCCCGCCATTTCCAGTACTCGCTATGTCCATCGACGAACGAGAAGTTCGTCCCATCGCCGTGGCGGACGGTCGGCAGATCCCACCAGCTTTCCTGGTCGTAGAAGACGGTCCAACTGTCCGGCGAGATCTTGCCCTCGTCGATGAACACGAACCGCTCGCTCTGTCGCTGGACCTGGCTGAGCCGCTTGATCATCAGGTCCTTCGTGCCCGGAATGCTCGTGGCACCGTTCAATGCATCGACAATCGCGTACGTCAGGACCTCGCCGCGAATCCCCGTGGGGCACCTGTAGATTTCCACGTTCTCGCAGTACTTGTAGAGCGCCCCGTCCATCAGGTCTTTGCGCAGCTCTGCCGGCGTGCCCGTCACCTGCCAACGCGCGCCGATCCAGGCCGGCTCGCCCGTGCGGGAGAAGAAGGTGCTGGCGTTGACGATCCGATCCTCGTTGTCCTGAGCGTACAGAATCCAGGCAAGAGTCAACTGCTTGACGTTGCTCAGGCACGTTGCACGCTGGCCCTGCTCTCTGGCGCGGTGCAGCGCCGGCATGAGAATCGCCATCAGCACCGCGATAATGGCGATGACGACCAGCAGCTCGATGAGCGTGAAGGCGTTCGTTCTCCGCATGACATTCTCCTCACTGTGGCCCAGGCGGCACGCCCTAGGGGAACAGGCGCTTGGTCAGCTCGGCGACGCGCTGGCCCCGGCGGGTGCACTGCTGCCGGACCTTCTCGTCGGGCCGGCCGATGGCGATCGGGCCGTAGTGAGCGCCCTGGGGGTCGCCCTGCACCACCATGCCGGCGATCAGCATGGCTTCGATGATGCCCATGACCGTGGTCTCGCTGCCGCCGCCGATATTGGCGGAGCTGGAGAAGGCGGCGCCGACCTTGCCGCTCAGTTGCCCGTGCCGGCTGACCAGGTCGTCGATCAACTGCTTGACCGGCCCGGCCATCTGCCCGTAGTAACAGGGCGAGCCGATGACGACCGCCTCGTAGTTGGGCAGATCGTCCGGCCGCACCTTGTCCACCGCCTTGCACTCGGTCTTGAGTCCCGCGTCGTTCATCGCCTTGGCGATCGCCTCGCCCATCTCCTTCGTATTGCCGCTCCGCGAGTAGTAGATCACGATTCCCTCTGCCATGCCTGCTCCTTTCCCAGTTCTCCAGCCCGGCCCGTTCTCTTCACACGCCGATTCTGAAACCCTGCAAATTCCATCGCCTATTCTACAGTCCCGCCCTCAAAGACGCAAAGACATTCCCGCCTTCGCGGCCGACTCCCGTATTTTGCTTGCCGGCTCAGCGTGCCTTCACGATGATACTCTCTGCGATCAAGAAGGATAGCCGTGGCCGGGGATGGGCAAGGCGACTTCAAGGCAACTCGGACGAACTACTCCAGCCGCTGGAATCCGGTTGGGTGTAAGGCTTGGCTCTTCAAAGGAGAAGTCGGAAATGGCCAAACGCTGGTGGCAATTCTGGAAGCATGAGCATCACACAGCAGGCAGGCTTTTTGTCTGCGGCTACCTTGTGTCGCCAGGAAGTCAGCTCCACCGCAGCGCGGTGGAAACCCTGCGCCTTGGACCCGACGAGAAGTTGGAGCAGGATGTGAATGTTCAACTGCCCGACGCGGAGGTCATCGACTGCCTGGTGCAGGAATGGATGACGCTCGGTCGTGGCGTCGTCACCGACGAGCAGCGCAAGGCCATGCATCGCCGCGAGACCGAAATCGGGCAAGCGCTGTATGACTTGGGCGGCACCACCCTGATGAAGCATGTCGTCATCAAGCTGATCGATGCCGGCCTCGCACACGAGAGCGATTTCTGGTACTGGAATGGCATTGGCGGCTGGCAATACTGAAATCCCGGAGACGGCTCGGCATCGCCGGTCAAAGTCACCCGAGAGCCAGCGTAGGGGCCATGCCCGCGATTCCTCAATGGGCGGAAGAAGCAGGGCGTCTTGGGAATCCGAGCTGAGCCGTGCGACCGGATGCTTGTGATCGTCCGGACCGTGTTGCACGTCGGGGCCAAAAGCGCCTCAGGGTTTGCCTTTCCAGATGACTGCGATGCAGTCTCTGCCATCTATCGTTGTTCCGTCGGCTAATGCGCCGGTCGGGTCCGACGCAATACCTGGCCACCTTCGACTTCACCAATGCAGCGACGATCTCCTGAGCCTTGAAATCTCCCCACGCTTGTGCGAGAATACGCCGATCAGGGACTGAAACGGCGGGGAGTCGGTATGAGTGATGTCACACGCATCTTGAACGCGATTGAGCGGGGGGACGCGAAGGCTACAGACGAGCTCTTGCCGCTTGTCTACGAGGAATTGCGGCTGCTTGCTGCCCAGAAGCTTTCGCACGAAGCTCCCGGGCAGACCCTCCAGGCGACGGCCTTGGTCCATGAGGCATACCTGCGGCTGGTGGGGACCGAGCGGCACGACTGGGTCAGCCGGGGCCACTTCTTCAAAGCCGCGGCCGAGGCCATGCGACGCATCCTGATCGACAACGCCCGCCGAAAGAAAAGCCTCAAGCGGGGTGCAGACCGCCGGGCGGTGGACCTCGACGAATCCCTGGCGGTTGACGACCCCTGGCCAACGGAGGAGGTATTCGCGCTGGATGAGGCCTTGGCAAAGCTCGCCCGGCAGGATCCGACCAAGGCCGACCTCGTCAAGCTCCGCTACTTCGCTGGCCTGACGATCGAGCAGGCGGCGAAAGCCCTGGACATCTCTCACGCGACAGCCGAGCGATATTGGGACTACGCCCGTTCCTGGCTGCGAGTGGAAATTGGCCAAATCGATGAGTCCGATACCCATTGAGTCGAGATTCCACAATATTCCCACATTTCCGTGAGGGACTCGGCGCCGGTTTTACGCATTGTATTTCGGACGCAAGCGAAAGGAGCAGCGGTGTCTACGGAGCACAACACAAACGAAGAGGTGATCTACTACCAGGCCATCGGCACGGGGCCGGACGAGCGGGAGGCGTATCTCCAGGCGGCTTGCGGCCGGGACGCCGCCCTGTTGGCTCGCATCAGGAAGTTGCTGAAGGCCCGCGAGGTCAGGGACAACTTTCTGGAATCCGCCCCCTGGGACCCTGCGATCCTGCCCAACATTTCCACCGTCACCGAGGGCCCCGGCACGGTCATAGGACGGTACAAGCTGCTCGAAAGAATCGGGGAAGGGGGCATGGCTGTGGTCTATATGGCTGAGCAGACTGAGCCCATCCGCCGCAAGGTGGCCCTGAAGATCATCAAACTGGGCATGGATACCCGCCAAGTCATCGCCCGGTTCGAGGCGGAGCGACAGGCTTTGGCCCTGATGGATCATCCCAGTATCGCCAAGGTCCTCGACGCCGGAGCCACAGAGACCGGCCGGCCGTACTTTGTCATGGAACTGGTCCAGGGTGTTTCAATCACTGAATACTGCGATAAGAACAACCTGAGCACCAAAGACCGGCTGGCTCTATTCCTCCAGGTCTGTAACGCGGTCCAGCATGCGCACCAGAAGGGCATTATCCACCGCGATATCAAGCCCTCCAATGTCATGGTGACGCACCACGACGGCAAGCCTGTTCCCAAGGTCATTGACTTCGGCATCGCCAAAGCCACGAACCAGCGGCTGACCGAAAAGACACTCTTTACCCGCTACGCTCATATCATCGGCACGCCCGCCTACATGAGTCCCGAGCAGGCGGAACTGAGCGATCTGGATATCGACACCCGCACCGATATCTACTCGCTCGGCGTCCTGCTCTACGAACTCCTCACGGGCACGACGCCCTTCAGCGAGGAGGAACTCCGCAAGGCCGGCTACATCGAAATGCAGCGGATCATCCGCGAACAGGAGCCTGCCAAACCCTCCACAAAGCTCAGCACCCTCGGCGATACCCTGACCGACATAGCGAAGCACCACAATTCGACCCCTGATCTACTGCGAAAGGCGATCCGGGGCGATTTGGACTGGATTGTGATGAAGTCCCTGGAAAAGGACCGCCTCCGGCGCTATGAGGCCGCCGAGGGTCTCGCCTCAGACATCCAGCGGCATTTGGGACACAGACCGGTTTCGGCGAGAGCACCCAGCACAGCGTATCGCCTGCGTAAGTTCCTACGCAGACACCGACTTCGAGTGGTCGCCGGGCTTGTGTTGATGCCCCTGGTAGGTGCTCTGGGAATAGTCTTTTCCATGTGGAATCAGAATCAACTTCGACTCATAGAGGCCGAGGCCATTAGAGACAGAGACGCTCTGTCTCGGGCCCGCGTGCAGTCTACCAGGACAGAGTATGGAGCGGCCCTTGAGATTCTCGAACCTGTCCTTGGTAGTAAGTATCTGGGAGCCGAAGCCCGCCTGCTCCACGATGAGATTCAAAGGGCTGTTCGTGGGCGAATAGGCGATTGGACGCGCGAGATCGAGGCCGACCCACATAATGCAACCGCCTATTCCCATCGTGCTCAGCTCTATGCTTGCCTGGGCGACCGCGCAAATGCAAACGCGGACATGAGGCGGTGGTCAGTCATCATGGGCGGAGGCATGCCTTCTGATGTGCAGTTGGCCGTGCTCAGGGATTTCCGGCGTGTCATCGACATGCCATTCGATTGTCAAATCGTCTTCTCTGCAGAGAGACCTGTAAATGTGATTCCAATGATGTCTATTGCCTTTGGGCAGAAGGGAAGGTGGGAAATGAAGCTGTTCGAGATTCCGATGTCTGTAACGTCACTGTTTTGCCTTTGCTTTCTCTCAGGTTTCGAGGCGCCACCGGCGTACGCAGATTTCACGTTCGGCGAGCGGGTGAGTCTTGGGTTGGTGAACCCGTCCTTGGACCCTTTGAACGACGGTGTCGATTGCTTCTCCTATGATGGGCTGGAGATGTACATCGAGTCATTTGTGGGACTAGGCAATTGGGACCTGCAGGTGCTGAGACGTGCCTCGACTGACGAGGATTGGGGTCCTCCGGAGAATCTTGGCCCCGCTGTCAACACTGCGAACGTGGAAGCCTGCTCATCCATCTCCGCCGATGGACTTACGCTCTATTTCAACTCTAACCGGCCTGGGGGGTATGGCACCTCTGATATATACATGATAACACGCGCGACGAAAAACGATCCCTGGGGACCGCCTGTGAATCTCGGACCTAAGGTAAACAGCTCTGCTGATGAAGCCTTCCCCTGGATATCGGCGGATGGCCTGGAACTCTACTTTAGCTCGACGCGGCCCGGCGGATATGGCGATTGGGATTTCTGGGTGACCAAGCGGGCCACCAGGAACGATGCATGGGCCGACCCGGTGAATCTCGGGCCGGTAGTGAATAGTCCATACACCGAAACTGGGCCCTGCCTTTCACCGGATGGGCTGCTGCTCGCCTTCTCCGACTACTTCTTGACGAGTTCGCCCCGGCCGGGTGGGTATGGGAGTAACGACATGTGGATGTCAAGGCGTGCGAGCCTTTCTGCCCCCTGGCAATCCCCGATGAATCTTGGGCCGAAGATGAACGGGCCAGGTGTCGATGCTTGGCCACGCTTTTCACCCGATGGCCGCACCCTGTACTTCTTCACTTCGATTGATAACTGGCAATCGCCAATTGTCCCAATCGTGGACTTCAACGGCGACGGGAAGGTCGACGGGAAGGAAGTCTTGGCCATGGCCGAGCACTGGGGCCAGAATAAGTCACTTTATGATATTGGGCTGTCGCCAATAGGAGACGGCGTCATCGACGCCAACGACTTGACTGTCCTGGCCGGGTACATCGGGCAGGAGGTGAACGATCCGAGCTTGATCGCGCATTGGGCAATGGACGAAACGGAGGGGATGACGGCCCATGATAGCGCTGGCAAGAATGACGCGATGGTGCTGGGCGGGGCAACTTGGCAGCCTACGGACGGCAAGATCGGTGGGGCAGTGGCCTTTGACGGGAAGGACGATTTTGCGCGATCGGGATCGGTTGTGCTCGATCCGGCCAAGGGGCCGCTCAGCGTCATTGCCTGGGTCAAGGGCGGAGCGACCGGTCGAGTGATCGTGTCGCAGGCATCGGGAGCAGATTGGCTCTATCTGAATCAGTACGGCATGTTGACCACGGACCTCAAGTCTGCCGACCGGAATGCGAAGCCTCTGTCGTCGGATGCTTTCGTCACGGACGACCAGTGGCACCGCGTGGTTTTGACCTGGGACGGCACGAACCGGACCTTGCAGATGGATGGAGTCGAAGTCGCCAGAGACACGCAGCCGAGCCTGGCGGCATCCAGCGGCAGCCTGCACATCGGCGCCGGCAAGAACCTTGGGACAACCGCCTTCTGGTCCGGGCTGATCGACGATGTGCGGATCTACAACCGGGCGGTGCAGCCGTAGAAGGTGTTTGAGAAGTGGCACGGGCATCCTGCCCGTGAGTCCCACAGGCGTCTCGCCCGTGGAAGAACAACGACTGCCAGGGCCAAGATGGCCCTGTGACACATGGGCAAGATGCCCATGCTACAGAGGAACAAGGGCAGGATGCCCTCGCCGCGAAGAGACAAGGGCCGGCGGACAACGGAGCTGCCGGCCCAGCCGTAGCATGGGCGTCCCGCCCATGGATTCAAGATCACGGGCAAGATGCCCGTGCTACGGCGATGCCCTTACGGGCATACTACAAGCGGGCAGCCGGCTAACAGTGGGGCACGCGTGCCGAATCCAGCGAAACGAGCACACGTGCCCCTTGTCGATGGGCTTGATCGGGTCGCTCTGCTCCAAGTTCGAATTTCGAAATTCGAATTTCGAATTTGTTGCCAGGAGGCTTGTTTCGCCCCGGTCCGGCAGCATCGGAATTGATGATGGATAATCGATGATCGATTATTCAAACACGCCGCCCGCGCTGCCTCTATCCATCATCAATAATCAATCAGCCATTATCATCGATCAGGGATTGCCCCTTATGTCTTTTAGTCGCGAGCCACGGCCCGAGATTGCAGAAGAAAGCCGGTCAAATTTCAGCGGTCTGAGATTTATCAGAAATGCGGACGGGGGACGATATTAGGCGGTATGCGCCGTTTTCGCAGGCGTGTATGGGTCGCAAGTATCGTGAATGATTTGGAGAACAGCCTATGAAGAAGACCGCATTGTTTGTTGTCTCGCTGGTGGTGCTGCTGGTGGGACCGGCCGTATTTGCTCAGAACACTAAGCTGGCGGAACCGCCGAAGCAGCAGACGGACCAGTCCCAGACGAGCGAGCGACGCAGGTTCGAGGACCTCACGCCCGAGGAGCGGGCAAAGCTCAGGGACCAGTGGCAAAACATGTCGGAGGAGGACAAGGCGAAACTCAGGGATAAGCTTCGCGAGAAGGCCGCTGCCGCGAAGCAGAATCCGCAGGCCCAGGGTCGCGGCGGGGCCCTGTCCATGGAGATCGCCAGACTCAAGGAAGAACACAAGGCAAACATCGCTGAGCTGCAGGCCATCAAGCAACTGGCCGTCAAGGAAAACGCCAAGGAGACGACGGAAGCCCTGACCAGGCTCATCGCCAAGCGCGAGAAACAGTACGAGCAGCAGATGCAGGCACTGGAGCGAAGGCTCAAGGCCGTGCAGGGCGACTCTGGGACGAAAACCGGCACCACGGGTCAGACGCAAGGGAATGCCTCGCAGAGCGGGCAGGCAAAGTCCCCGACGAGCACGACAAATACGGGCAAGAGCAACCCCAATCCGGAAAAGAAACCGCAGTAGCTGACATGCCGAATGAGCGGCGACCTGCATTCCTCGACAAAATGAAGAAGGCTGCGGCGATCAACACCGCAGCCTTCTTTTATACGAGCTTCGAACTAGATCACAAGGCAGGCGCTACTCCTTCTTCTGCTGATCCTTCTTCTTTCCTCCGAGCAGGCCGCCGAGCGCGTCCGTGACTCCCTGCGTAGGTTTCTTGAGCGTATCCTTCAAGTTCGCCGGGACCTTGTCGCCAAGCTGCTTATCAAGCTGCTTGTTGAGTTCGCCCGCCAGGCGTTCCTTGCCGGCGTTGACCAGGGCCTGCTGGAATTCCTTCGTCAGTCCCTTGGTGTCGAAGACCAGCTTGGGATCGGTGGGAGAGCCCACGACCCGGATCGTCGTACTCAACTCCTTGAGGACGTCCAGAACCTGACCGGTCTGCTCGGCGCCGAGGCCCAGCACGCCGTTGCCGGTGGCCTTGGCCTGGAGGTCCTTGAGACTTACATTGATGGTCAGGTCCACCTTGTCCTTGGTCAATTGGCCGGAGAAGGTTCCCGATGCCTTGCCCGATTGGAACGCGATGCCGGCGTCGGGTGACAGCGAGGACTGCAACTTGCTCAGGTCGAAGCCCTCGAACGTCCCGGTGATGCCGGGCGTGTCGCTCTTGGAGTAATCCATGCCGAGGGACAGCTTGGCCGGCGTCTCGTACGACTTCATCTCCAGCATGAGCGGCAGCTTGGCCGCTTTCGGGGCGTCGCTGACATTCGTGAGCTGGACCTGGCTGTTTTTGAACAGCTCCGAGGGGATGATGACCTTGTCGGCGACGATCCGCTTGGCCAGCACTCTCGGCGACGGCAGGGTCTTGGCCTTGAGGTTGAGGTAATCGAGGTAATTCTCCGGCTTCTGCTCGGCCGCGACGCCGCCCTCGCCGCCAGCGCCCTGGCCTGCGGCCTCATTGGAATCGGGCAGCCAGTTGCGGACCTTGCCCAGTTGCTCCTTGATCTTCTTGATGTCCTTGACGTATTTCTCGAGCTTGGCGAAGCCTTCGGCGCTGATGCCGTAATCGCAGGGATCGAACGGCTTCTTGTCTTCGGGAGGCACCGGCAGCACCTCGCCGGGCGTCTGGCGAGCCTGGCCGAACCGTACCTCGGAGACCGTCACGTCCTCCATGACCACTCTGCCCAGGAGCAAATCGCGCATATTCGTGTTCGCCTGGATCTTCTCGATGGTGAGTTGGTTCTGCTGTGGCTGCTGCGGATCGGTGAACTGCAGACCGGTGACGTGCGCATTGCCCTGGAGAACGGAGAGGCCCAGGTCGTTCATGTCCACCTCCGCCTTGTTGGCCTTGGTCAACGCACTTGTGGCGTATTGCCTGAGCGCCGTGTTCTGGAGGAAGTACGCGGCGACGAGAATGCCGCCGACCAGCAGGACCGCCAGCGCCACGCCGACTTTGCGGATGTACTTGGCCTTGGCGAACATCGATTTGACATCCTTGGTCCGCTTGCCGATGATGATCCAGTCGAGGACTCGCACCCAGAACTTGGAGTAGTACCTGCGGAACTTGTCGGACTTTTCATCGAGCTTGACCATCATCCGGCGGAAATGGATGACGATCAGGGCCATGATCAGGCCGGCGATCAGGCCGACGATGGGCCCCAGGACCAGGCCGCCGGCTACTGCAAACCGGCTGAAGTCCGTTATCCCGATGACCGGCGTCGAGGCCAGGGTGGCCAGCAATCCCGAGAGGTGTGCGTGCACCCAGACCCCGGTGTGGTACAGGACCGGCGCCGCCGCCAGGCTCAGGGCCTTGGCCACGCCCAGCGACAGGATGAACAGGCCCAGGTTGAGGTTGACAATCAGGACGATGACGGCCAGCACGGTATGCAGGCCGGACCAGCCCGGCATCATACCCATCCACGTGCCCAACAGCACCGACAACACGATCAATGGCGGCGCCACGTTGCCCCGAAACACCGCCGACAGCTTACGCACGAATCCAGGCAGAATCATGGAAAAGCCCCCTTTCTTCGGAATCCATTTGTTCATGCCCCGACCTACGAGCGGCGAATTATACCCATGGCCAAGGCCAGGATGCAACTGAAATCCGGGGGTCGTTGTCGCTGTGTACGAAGCGGCATCCTTTGACTCAGCGCCTGGTTGCCGCTCGGCGGACAGTGGAATCCGGAGAAGCATTCCATTCCGGAAATCGGCTCAAAAGACCCTGACGGTTCCGTCCCTGCCCACGATCAAGGCAGAGAGCACCATTGGCTCCAATCGCCGTTGGGGGCTACTTGCCACGTGTGATATATGCCTCCACTGCCACCTGTCGCGAAGATTTCAAGTCGACCGTCGGCGTTATTGCCAACCGCTGCCTGCTGGAGACCGAACTCAGGGCCAGCCAGAGGGGCCCATCCGCTCCAGCCGTCGTTTGCGGTCGTCTGCCACGTGTGATAGAGCGCTCCGGTTCCACTTACAGCGAATGCCTCCAGCCGACCATCGGCATTACTGCCGACGCCGATCTGTTTGAGGGCCAACTCAGGCCCGGCCAGAGCGGCCCATCCACCCCAACCGCTGTTCGGGGCCGTCTGCCATGTATGATAGGCGGCACCACTTCCGCTTACGGCGAAAGCTTCCAGCCGACCATCGGCGTTGATGGCTACCGCGATCTGCTTGAGAGCGAGCTCAGGCCCGCTCAGAGTGGCCCATCCGCTCCAGCCGTCGTTTGGTGCTACCTGCCATGCATGATAGGCGGCGCCACTGGCGCTCACCGCGAATGCCTCCAGCCGACCGTCTGCATTCCTGCCAACGGTGATCTGCTGAAGACTCAGCTCGGGCCCCACCAGAATGGCCCATCCGCCCCAGTCGCCATTCGGGGTCGTCTGCCACGTATGATAAGCGGCGCCGTTTCCGCTTACTGCGAAGACCTCCAGCCGACCATCGGCATTACGGCCGACCGCCACTTGTTTGAGGCCGAGTTCGTTCCCACCGAGAGAGCTCCATCCGGCCCAGCCATCGTTCGGAGCTATCTGCCACGTATGACTGACGGCGCCGTTGGCGTCTACCGCAAAGACCTCCAGTCGGCCATCGGCATTACTGGAGACGTCGATCTGTTTAAGACCGAACTGATCCCCGGCTCGAAGCGCCCATCCGTCCCAACCATCGTTTGGGGCTGTCTGCCACGCATGGTGGGCGGCACCGTCTCCGCTTACTGCAAAGACCTCCAGCCGACCGTCCGCGTTTCCGCCGACGGCAACCTGTTTGAGGCCGAACTGATCTCCACCCAGAGAGGCCCATCCGCCCCAGCCGTCGTTCGGGGCGGTCTGCCATATGTGATAGACCGCGCCATTTCCACCTGCCGCAAAGACCTCCAGCCGGCCGTCAGCATTACTGCCGGCGGCGATCTGCATGAGGCCGAACTCATCTCCGGCCAGAGAGGCCCATCCGCCCCAGCCGTCGTTTGGCGCCAACTGCCACGTGTTGCAGAGCGTGCCCTTTACATTGACGGCAAAGACTTCCAGCCGGCCATCGGCATTGCAGGCGACCGTCACCTGTTTGAGCGCGAACTCATTTCCAGCCGAGGCCTCCCATCCACTCCATCCGCCGTTCGGCAGTACCTGCCACGCGTGGTAAGCGGCGCCGTTTGCGCTTACGGCAAAGACCTCCAGTCGACCGTCGGCGTTACTGCCAACGGCGGCCTGTTTGAGGCCGAACTCATCTCCACCCAGGGAACTCCACCCGACCCAGCCATCGTTCGGGGCTGCTTGCCAAGTGTGATAGAGGGCACCGTTCGCACTTAGGGCAAAGACCTCCAGCCGACCGTCCGCATTACTGCCAATTGCGATCTGTCTGAGCCCGAGTTCATCCCCCGCCAGAGAGGCCCAGTCGCTCCATCCGCCGTTCGGCGCGATCTGCCATGCGTGATAAAGGGCGCCCGTTGCGCTCAGGGCAAGGACCTCCAGCCGGCCATCGGCATTGCTGCCGACCGCGACCTGTTTCAGGGCCAGATCATCCCCGGCTAGAGCGCTCCACTCGCCCCAGCCGTCGTTCGGCAATATTTGCCATATGTGATAAAGGCCGCCCCTTGTGGTCACGCCAAAGACCTCGAGTCGCCCATCGGCATTACTGGCGACCGCGATCTGTTTCAGGGCCAGCTCGTCCCCGGCCAGGGTGCTCCACCCACTCCATTCGCCGTTGGGTACTACTTGCCACGTATGGTGAAGGGCGCCGCTTCCGCTTACCGCGAAGAGCTCCAGTCGACCATCGGCATTCTTCCCTGTGGCGATCTGCCCGCCGGGCGTTTCCACCTGCGCGATCGCGCACAGAGGTTGAAGTAAACCGGACAATACTATGCACATTGACAGAAATTGTGGCTTCTTCATAGCGGCCTCCTGAGACCTGATGGTTATGTTGTGTCACGATCTTCTGAGAAGGACACGGCACTCTTGGTGCGTCACGCACCGTGTGTCAACTCGACACACCCCTTCTGTCCGTGTCTGCCCGTTTATCGTCTCTTTGACTGCTCTCCAGCGTGGACGGCGGCCCACGCGGTGGTCCATGACTCTCTTGCTGAATTCTACCCCCTCATACTCGCAAGGCAAGCAGATTCCGGTAAGAGGCTCACATTTATCGGGCTTGCCAATTGGACAGGAAAACCAGAGGTGCCAGGCACGTTCTGAGCCGGGGGACCGCTGGTGACGATGGATAGCCAACCGACTGCCGCCACTTGGGGCGGGGAGCAGGGTGCGGTGTTTGGTTTTCTGGAAAAAGACTGGCGGTTTTGGGCGGCGGATGCCGATAGAAAGGGCGAAAACCGTTTCATCTTTTTCTCCGGCGTCGTTGCGTGGACGACGCCCTTTTTGTAGGCACCCGCAATTGACCTGCTTGGTCCTGCTGCTGTTTTGCCCGGTTCTGTCGCTGCTTTCCTCATCATTGACGAATACGCCGCATCATTATCGGGCGTCAGGATAATGTTCGCGAAATCATCGAAATAGGATGAAGCGGTAACAAAGCGGTAACATGGCGGCCGCAGACTGCACGACAGAGAAGTCAGGCACAGGCCGTCCGGCCCGGGCGACGTGAATCATGACGGCGGCGATGCCGACGCTCCGACGTTCGGGCGAGTCTGCAGGATCGTCGCCCACGGCGGCTCACGGGCCCGAGCCGCTTGCTAAGTACACGTGGAGACGTGGTTTACGGATCGGCGCCATGAGCAAAAGCCCGGTATTTCGTGCGGCATTGCCGCAATGAATCGCGGCGTGCCGCGTCTATAGTAGTGTACTGTCGAGCATCTGAGCAGTCGTGGAACAGGGTGTACAGCATAAGAAAGGCCTGAGAGTGAGAACGCTTCGTATCCTGATCATACTGGTTGTCGTAGTCGCGGTGGCAGTCCTAGCCGCAGCGTTTGTCGTATACAAACGGGTGGCTGCGGGCAGGAAGCCGACCATCGTACGCGTCGAGGAGGTCCAGCCGGGCGAATTGATCGAATTCGTCAGCGCCCCGGGCGAGACCGAGCCCAAGAGCCGGGTCGAGATCAGCGCCAAGGCCTCCGGCCGTGTGGAGGTCCTGCCCTATGACGTGGGCGACAAGGTCACCAAAGGCGATCCGAATGCCAATCCGCCCATCCCGGCGTCGGTCCTCGTACGCTTGGACTCCAAGGACCTGGAAAGCCAGCTCCTCTCCGCCCAGGCTCGTCGTGAGGCCCAGGCGGCCCAGATCGAGGTGGAGAGGGCTCATATTGCCAGCCAAAAGGCCAGCCTTCTCGGACAGGTTGCCTCGTGCGAACAGGCGAAGATCGATCTGGAGCGACAGAGAATCCTCCTTGCCAAGCAGGATGTCGCCCAGGTGACTTTCGAGCAGGCGAAATTGAAGGTTGAGGATTTGCAGGCCCAGTGCGAGGGCGCCAAGCACAGCCTCACGGCGGCCGAGCTCAACCTGCAAGTGCTCCAGCACAACCTCGAGGCGGCCGACGCCGGCATCGCCCAGGCCAACGAGGCCCTCAACTATACGACCATTCTCTCGCCCATCGACGGCGTTGTGACACGCATCAACGCCAAGGTCGGCGAGATGGTCGTCACCGGCATGATGAACAACCCTGGCACCAAGATCCTGGAGGTCGGCGATCTCTCCGAGATGCTCGTCGTGGCCCAGGTGGATGAGGCGGACGTGGGCAAGCTGGAGCTGGGACAGAAGGCGAAAGTGTTCCTCGACGCCTATCCGAACTGCGAGTTCGCCGGAACAGTGCACAAACTGGCGCTGGCCAGCGATTTGTCGCGGCAGGGGACAAAGTACTACCGGACGGAGATCCTGCTGGCTGTGACGGACCGGAGGCTGCATTCGGGCCTGACGGCGAACGTCGATATCGAGACGAAGACACACCAGGACATCCTGGCGGTGCCGTCGCAAGCGGTCATGACGCGAGAGATCGAGAGCCTCCCGCTGGATATCCGCGACAAATCGCCCTACGTGGACAAATCCAAGACCTTTGCGACGATCCTGTTTCGCTACATCAACGGCAAGGCAGTCATCACGCCCGTGAAGATCGGCCCGAGCAATCTGACCCACACGATCATCGAGGCCGGCGTGGAGAAGGGCGAAAAGGTCATCGTCGGGCCGTACAAGGAGTTGGAGAAGCTCAAGCACGACCAAGCCCTCAAGGACGAGCGTGAAGCCAAGACCGAGGAGGACGCGAAAAAGAAGAGTGCTGAGAACTCCAATAGCGTGACCGATGCGAAACAACTCAAATAGAGTCGTGATCAGGCTCGACAGCGTGACGCGCGTGTACAAGGTGGGTGTCGATCGCATCCACGCGCTGGACGGCGTGAGCCTGGAGCTGCGCGAGAACGAATACGTGGCGGTCATGGGCCCCTCCGGCTCGGGCAAAAGCACGCTGATGAACGTGCTCGGCTGCCTGGACCGGGTGACCGGCGGCCGCTACGAGCTGGACGGCCAGGACACCACCGGCATGGGCGACGCCGCCCTGGCGCGCGTCCGCAACGAGCGGATCGGGTTTGTGTTTCAGTCCTTCGAGCTGCTCAGCCGGGCCAGCGCTCTCAAGAACGTGGAGATGCCGCTGATCTACTCGCGTGACGGCTGGTGGTCGCGGCGCAAACGCGCCACCCAGATGCTCCAGCGCGTCGGCCTGAGCGACCGGATCAGGCACCGGCCCAACCAGCTCTCCGGCGGCGAGAAGCAGCGTGTCGCCATCGCCCGCGCCCTGATCTGCCACCCGAGCATCCTGCTGGCCGACGAGCCGACGGGCAACCTCGACAGCAAGACCAGCGAGGACATCCTGGCATTATTCGATCAGCTCCACGCAGAGGGCCAGACGATCATCCTGGTGACCCACGAGGAGAGCGTGGCCCTGCACGCCAAGCGCATCATCCGCATGAAGGACGGCCGCATCTTCACTGACTTGACCGCCGACGAAGATCAGGCCCGAAGACACGAATTGACTGGCGTGCTCGGAAAGGTGACCAAGTGAAAACCGTTCTCGCCATCCCATTGATCTTCTTCCGCCTGCTCTATCAGAGCGTTTACCTGGCGCTGGGCCAGATTTGGGCGAACAAGACGCGCTCCATCCTGACGACGCTGGGCATCGTGATCGGCGTCGCCTCGGTCACCGCGGTCATCGCGGCGCTGACGGGGCTCAAGGCCAAGATTCTGACCCAGGTCGAGACATTGGGGACCAATACGATCTTCATCTCTCCTCGGACGCCGGATCGCGGCCGGTTTCAGCACGCCGGCTGGTGGCAGATGCGATTCCGCCCGGAGCAAATGGACGGCTTGCTCGATCATTGTCCCTGCGTCGAGGCCCTGTGCCGTCGCGGCGGCGTGGGGTGGCGCACCGTGAAATATGGTGAGCAATCGGTAGACCGCGTGGAGATCCAGGGCATCGAGCCGGACTTCCACAAGATCGAGCATCGGCCCGTCATTCTCGGCCGCGTGTTCTCCCCCATCGACGACATGCAGGTCCGCCAGGTCTGCCTGATCGACGCCAAATTGCGGGACAAGCTGCGCCTCGATCATGACTGCATCGGCGAGACCATCCGCATCGGCTATAACGCGTTCCGCATCGTCGGCGTGATTGAGACCCGCCCCCAGATGAACTTCGGCGACACCAGCCAGGAGAATTACGAGCTGTTCATCCCCTTCAGGACGCTCGAGAAGCTGGGCGAGCCGTTCATGTGGGCGATGGCCACCGGAAAGTCCGCCGACACCCTGGAAGAGGCCCAGGCCGAAATCCGGTTCTTTCTGCGCCGCACCCGCGGCATGCGCCCGGGTGAGCCGGACAACTTCCGCGTCGAGTCGCTCCAAAGCGCGCTCGACACGTTCAACAAGATCGCCGTCATCGTCACCCTGGTCGCCGGCGGCATCGTCGGCATCTCCCTGCTCGTCGGCGGCGTCGGCATCATGAACATCATGCTCGTCTCCGTCTCCGAGCGCACTCGCGAGATCGGCCTGCGCAAAGCCGTCGGCGCGAAACGCTCGGCGATCCTCACGCAATTCATGATCGAATCGGTCACGTTGTGTTTTGTCGGCGGGCTCGTCGGCGTCGGATTCGGGCAATTGCTGACGATGGCCATCGCCAATATTCCGAAGGTGAAGCTGGACCTGGCGCATATTCCGCTGTGGGCGATTGGCCTGTCCTTCAGCTTCGCCGGGTTTGTCGGCATCGTCTTCGGGATGGTGCCGGCCATCAAGGCCGCTCGGTTGGACCCTATTGAGGCGCTCAGGCATGAATAGACGTTCTGTTCTGGCATTGGCATGGGTGGCGGCGTCGATGTCCCTTATCATCGGTGGGCCGGGTTGCCGCTCGCACACGCAGGATTACGGCTTGCCCGAGCTCGGCGTCTCGCGGCAGCAGATTCACGAGATCGAGCCGCTGCAGCTCAAGAAGGCCGAGCCCAATGCCGTGCCGCCTGAGGCCAACCAGCCGCCGGCGACGCTCAATCTGTCCCTGGAGCAGTCCCGCGCCCTGGCGCTGCAGAACAATCTTCAGCTCAAGGCGGACCTGGTCAGCCCGGAGATCGCCGCCGCCCAGCTCAGCGCGGAAGAGGCCAAGTTCGAAGCCGCCTTCTTCACCAACGTGAACTTCAACAAGATCAACAGTCCCTCCGTCTCGTTTCTCGAGGAGATCACGGGATCGAAAGTGGACGCTGTCAACGGGGACCTCGGCGTGCGGGTGCCTCTGCGCACGGGCGGCACGATCACCTTCGACCTGGCCGACAGTCAGACGAAGACCAATGCCGCGCTCACCAGCTTCAATCCGTACTACACCTCGGACGGCACGGTCTCCATCAGTCAGCCGCTCCTGCGCAACGCAGGCCAGTGGGTCAATACGTACTCGATCCGCGTGGCCGCATACAACCGCGATATCACCGACACGCGCACCCGGCTCGAAGTCATCACGGTCCTGGCCGCCCTGGATCGTACGTACTGGCGTCTCTACGCCGCCCGAAAAGAACTGGAGGTGCGGGAGCAGCAACATCAACTGGCCCTGGCCCAGCTTGACAGTGCCCGCCGGCTCGTCGAGGGCGGCCAGCGCGCGCCGGTGGAAATCATTCGCGCCGAGGCGGGCGTGGCTCAGCAGCTTGAGGCGATCATCGTCGCCGAGAACAATCTTCGCGACCGCGAACGCGAGCTCAAGCGCGTCGTTCACAAGGCGGGGCTCGACATGCAGACGCCCACGACCGTGATTCCGACGACGCTGCCCGACCCGGTCCGCTATGAGCTGGACCGCCCGCGGCTCATTCGCACCGCGACTGAAGCCAGGATGGAGCTGCTGGAGCTGCAACTGCAATTGCTTCAGGACGCCAGCACCATCGACTATGCCCGGAATCAGACTCTGCCGCTGGCCTCGTTGAACTATACGTACAACATCAGCGGCCTCGGCGCCGCCCAGAACGACTCCCTGGATATGCTCCTCGACGACGAGTTCGCCGACCATCGCGTCGGCTTGCAAGTGGTGATTCCCATCGGCAACGGGGTGGCGAGGAACCAGTTGCGCCAGGCGATCTACCAGCGCCGCCAGAGACTGGCCACGCGCGCCAATCGCGAGGAGCTCATTCGGCAGGAAGTCCTCAATGCGGCGGACCAGATCGAGACCAACTGGCAGCGGATTCTTGCGGCCCGCCAGAACGTCATCCTGAACAGTCGTCTTTATGATGCCGAGAAGAGCCAGTTCGAGCAGGGCCAGCGCACAAGTACCGACGTTCTCAACGCCCAAATCAACTTCGCAAACGCCCAGAGCACAGAGATTCAGGCCCTGACCGAGTACCAGATCGCTCTCGTCGATTTGGCCTATGCCACCGGCACGCTGCTGGGCGCCGCAAGAATCGAGTGGCAGCCCGCCATACCGCAGGCCGACGAGCTCGGGCCGGTTCGGCATCAATGAGAAAGGGCTGCGAATGCCGACGCAGCCCTTCAGGAATGTCTGTTCTGGGCAAGTGCTACAGTGACCTGCGCCTCTTCAGGTGCCTGACCAGGGCCGTGCCGAGGCAGCCGAGCAGGAGGGCGCCCGGCGCCGGAATAGGATGAAACAAGCTCTGTATCTCTTCTTGGCTCAACGCCCCAGAGTAGATCCGGACCTCATCCAATGCGGAATTGAGGAAATCATCGTCGAGGGTGTCTTTGCTTCCAACGGTGAGGTTCGCCGTGTTAGAGATGCTCCCGGTGACTGTGGCTGTTCCGTCGAGGACCGCGTCGATCCACAGCTCGGCCAGGCTCCCTCGTCTCTGGGCGACCACGAAATGCCACTGGTTGTCGCTGTACGCCTGCTTGGATGTGATCGTTGCGTCGGTGCCGGTCGTGTTGAAGTTCAGCGACAGCTTGTTGTTCCAGGGCGACGGCGAGTGCTCAAGTTTGTACCACGTACTGGCCGTGCCGGTGGAGCCCTTGCGGAGGATGTCGCCATCGTATTCACTCCGGGTGCGGATCCATAGGGCGATCGCGAAATCGCCGGAGCCGGGGTTCAACGACGTGTCATGCGCGACGAGAATGCTCTGGCCGTGGGTCGCCCCGTTGCCGGTGAAATCGAAAGCGCCTCCGAACTTGCCGGCCGGCAGCCACGTCGGCACGCCCGGCGTCGCCAGCAGGGCCCCGTCATTGCTCTGGCCGGAGAAATCCAGAACGGTACCGCCCGCCGTGTAGTTCTCGCCGACCACGTTGTCGAAATGGAAGGTCAGCACGCTCGTCGGGACCGCGCCGGCCGCGGCCGCCCACAGCACCGTCATCACCATACCGAATGTCATCGCTCTCTTCATCTTCCTGCCTCCGATTGAATCTCTGAATGGTCCGCTTGTCTCAAAGGACATTCTCCACCTGTGCGGCGGATCCACGCTCAGTTGTGTGCGCAATTCTCCCGCGTGCCGGATCTTGTGCGATTGCCCCCATTGTCCTGCTCCATCCTCGGCGCAAGCATCGCTGTAGTATATCCAAACAAGGCATTATAGTCAACAAAAATCGAGATTCTAGTGCGGGGGTGGGTCGTGCGAAGCGATTCCGCGGGCGTCGTTCGATGGATTATCGGGACTTCAGGTGCAGATTTCTCCGCCGCCCCTGCATGATTAGACGCGATGCCGGAAGAGACGCGGAGCGTCTGCCGGCGAGGCGTCCGGGATGTCAGACGATTGTGTTGTCTTTGAGGACCGCCCAGACCCTGTCTGCCTTGGGGCCGGTGTTCCGATCGATCTTGACCTGGGCGATCGTGTATCCGGGCTCGCCGGCCTCGGCCCGTTTCCAGGCGTCGTATAAGCGGCCGAGGTAGACCGAGTCGTCCTGGGCCTTCTGGATCTGAGGCACGAGCGGACGGGAGGTGTCGGCCTGGAGGTCGTCCAGGGCCCGCTTCTTTGCCGCTTCAACATCCGTCGAAGAGCATCGGTACAGGTTCAGGTCCAGCCGGGCCAGGTGCTCTTCAAGCCCCTTCATGTACGTGGCGCGGAGATGCTCGCGAAGGGCCGTCCGGCCCACGTCCGCCACTTGATCCCACCGCAGCTCCGGCAGGTAGTCCTTGCACTGGAAGAACAGGTCGATCACCGCCGCATCTGGAAGCGACAGCCGGATGACCGCCTCGGCCGAGACGCCGAACGTACCCGCCAGCGCCGACAGTCCTTTGAGCCAGTCTTCATCCACATAAAACGGGACACGCTTGTTCTTCGGCATAATCCATTCCTTCAACGGACATTGCGGCATGTTATACCGAGCTGTGAACCTGCCTGCAAGAGGTCTATGGAAGCTCTTGAGATTCCGGTGTCCGGCCTCTTTGCAGGCTGAGCGAGCAGTCACCTGATCCGCGATGGAGGGTTGCACGGATCTTCCGTCGACCGTACAATGATGCGGCGGTATGGGTCAAAGCCCATCCCGTGTGAAGTCTCATTGATCGAACGACAGGGACACGAATATTGTGGAGATCGAATGATGAGAAAGAGCGCTCTTCTCTGGTGTGTGGCGAGTGTGGTGCTGGCGGCCACGGTGGTGGTGCTTGCGGCGGAAAAGGGTAAAGACAAGGACAAGGAGGAGGGATTCGTGCGGCTGTTCCCGAAGGACGGGGCGCCGCAGGGCTGGTTGATCCGGCCGTGGGACGACGTGAACAAGCCGGCCGATCCGGCGGTCAAGTGGGTCGTCAAGGACGGAATCCTCAATGGCGGCGAGCCGCGCGGGACCTGGCTGCTCAGCAAGCAGGAATACGGCGACTTCATCCTCAAATTCGATTTCAAGCTGGGCCCAACCGGCAACAGCGGCTGTGCGCTTCGGGCGCCGTTGTTCGGCGATCCCGCCTTCGACGGCATGGAGCTGCAGATGGCCGACTACCGGTACAACCCGGAGGCCAAGGACTCCGAGCTGACCGGCGGCATCTACCGGGCGATCGCGCCGCTCAAGCAGGTGTACAAGCCGACGGAATGGAACAGCTACGTGGTGACGCTCATCGGGCCCAAACTCCACGTCACGCTCAACGGCGTGGTCATTCACGATTTGAACCTCGACCAGCAGGAGCAAGTGGTGCTGCGGCATAACGGCCAGCCGTGCCCGAAGGTCAAGGATCGGCCGCGAAAGGGACACATCGGGTTCCAGGAGCTCAGCCGTGGCGTCGAGCACGTCCAGATTCGCAACGCCCGAATCAAGGTCCTCGACAAGCCCCAGGCCGCCCAACCCAAACCCCCGGACAAGAAGCCCGAGACAAAATGACATGCTGGGCGGTACGGGCGAAGTCGCTTGCCCGTGGGGCTTTCGATGGACCAGCCCAATCGAGACAGCACCGTCAAACGAGTTTGACGGTGCCACCCAGGGCCTGTAGATGGGCTCGGCTCAGGAGGGGCGGTTTTGGGCGGCCATCGCGTCGCGAAGATGGTTGACACTGTCGGCGATTTCCCAAAGGGCCAGGAGTCCGGCGGCCGTGAACAGCGTGGCATAGACAGCCGTGAGGACAACCTCCGGCGGCGCTCCCGTGAGTAATGCCGTTGGCACGGGGGACAGAATCATCGCCGCCTTGAGGCACAGGGACACGACTCTGAGCGTCTTGCGGTGCCAGCCGTTCTGTGGCGGTCGTTCGATGCTATGCTGCGCCCGAGCGTCAGCCATAATGTCTCCAATCGTCATTCATCAATGATCAATTCGCGTGCTTGAGCCACTGCTGGATCTTCTCCTCGCAGTCGTTCTTGGGGAAGATCTCCTTATCCTCGTAGCCGGAGACGCGGACCGCGCCGATCCACTGCTGGACCTGTTTTGCGAGTTCCTCTGGGGGCTCCGTCCGGCCGGTGATCTGGCATCGGCGAACCAGCTCGGTCGTGAACTCCGGATCGAGCAGGCCCGCAACCCCGAAGGACATCCGGTGCTCGCTCAGCGGCTTGTAGAAGACGAACCCCGTGAAGACGTCCTGGTAAGTGCGGTTGACGGGCATGGGGAAGTAATCGAAGGGGTCACGGCCAAACGGAGAGCCTTTGAAATCGAATCCGAGGCTCGGATTGCCCGCGACGGCGAAGGCGGCATCCCATTTGCCGCTCTGAATGGGCGTAATGCCGGCAGGATTGTCGCGCCCGCCGATGAATATGCCGGTGGCGTTGATCATCACGTTGGCGACCCTGCCTGGATAGGCGGCCATGAGAAAGCCGGTCATATTCTCGATATCCTTCGTCATGCCGCCTTGCTCCAGGCGGAGGTGCGTGAAGGCGTGGCGGTAGTTCATGATGACCAGGGCCTTCTTCTGGCTGCCCGGCGACTTCTGAATCTCGTTGAACTTGGCGGCCGCGTTGTCGGCCATGATCTTGTCACGCTGGCCCAACTGCTGCTCGATTTGGCGGTAATTGTCCTTCGTGATCTTGGTCCAGTCGGACTCGACATCGCAGGGCCAGATGTGCACGCGGGATTCCTTCGGCAGCGTGCGATTGAGCCCGCGGATTCTGCGCAGGAAGTCGTACGAGTTCGTCTTGTCCCAGATGACCTGAAAGTTGAAGTTCCTGTAGATCGCGCGGAGCTGTTGCTCCGCCTGCTCGTCGGAGAGCTTGTCGCTCGTGAGGAATTCTTCGACGGTCGGACACAGTGCGATGCTGCCGCACTCGGCGAAGATGTGCCCGACCTGCTGCTGGAATCGCTTGTCGCTCGCCAGCTCGAAGATCATGTCGTACTGCGTCGTTTCCGGGTGCGCCCGCTCGCACAGCACGACAATGTCGTACTTTCCGAACAGGCCCAGGATGTAATTCACCGGCGTTTCTTTTTGCGCCTTGATGAATTGCACGTACTCCTCAATCGCTTTGTCATAGCCCTGCGAAGCCTTTACAGCAGGGCTTGCGTCGGCGGCACGGGTGGCTTGGGCCTGGAGAAGGACGACCGCGAGCATCACCGGAAACAGTACCTTTGTCATGATACGATTCCTTCCACACTCATTCGCATACACGCTTTCGTTGTTTTGGGGGAGATACACTCATACTGTCGTAAGAAGAGTCGCGATATTTCGTCGTGGAAGGCAAAATCCCTGAGGCGGCCTGCCTGGTTGCCCCCTAAAGCCACAGATGGTACGGCCGGGTTCGCCGGGCTCGATCATTTCGCCAGCTCGTAGTGCATGCAGCGATTGGACGCCGCCATCTCGAAAGCCACGCCTTGAGCGGTCTTCTGTACGGCGACCTGATTCAATCGCCGGCCGGAGGAGGAGAGACAATACACCCTCGCGGGCTCGTGCCGGATCATGACGGTCCCGGTCACCGGCTCCATCAGGAAGGGCGGCGTGCCCGACCTCGTAATGACGCCTCGTTCCTCATCGAATTCCATGCCGGACCATTGCGCCCGTGCCGACGTGGAGACCAGCAGCCGCTTGGCCTGGGCGATGGGCTTGTCTTCCAGCGAGCTGACCAGCACGACACCGAAATCGTTCTTGATGCTGATCGTCACATCCGCCAGCGTCACAGGCTGACCCTTCGTGAAGCCGACGAAGCCCTGAGTTCGCGGCGTGTTGATCGTCAGCAGGCCCTGTTCCAAGTCCCAGCGAATCTCGCCTGTGAGGGAGTCGTAGGTGTGCTTTGTTTTGTCGGAAGCCTGCTGCGGCAACTCGGCGCTGATCGGAAACGGCGCTTCGCCGGCATCGTCGAACAGGATGCCGTATTTCCCGAGCAGGGCGATTCGGCTGTTCCGTTTCGGGGCAAAGCCCGGGTTCATGACGGTCTGCACGCCGACGCGCTCGAAATAGCCTGTCACGGCCTCCTTGACATCCCTGCGCTGGAACATCATCGCCGCCGCGGGCAGCACGTTCATGTGGGCCGGATCGTACAGCACCATGAACGAGTTGATGATCTTCGGGTCGTAGTCGAGAAAGGCGAGGTACGCGTACTGCATCGGGTGCCAGTCCTGCAGGCAGGCGTAGGCGGCCATAATGACGGGACCTTCCGCACGGTAGGGGTTAGGCAGGCAATTGTTCCACTCGGAAACCGTGTATGGCCGGCCGACGATCCGGCGCTGGGCCAGGCCGCCGATCGCGCCGAGAGACTCTGATCTGACCATGGGCGTGGCCGGACTGATCGATTGGCCCTCGATGTAATTGTATGTGCCATGCGGGTGGGCGTAGTACTCGTGCCGATCGACATAATCGAGTCTGGCGTTCAAGTGCAGGTCCGCGACATCGGAAATCCAGTGGTTACTCCCGGCGATCGGGCATTTCACGCCGAGACCTCGCAGGGACTTGTACATCTGGTCATAGTACTCGTGCTGGGTGTCGTACAGGAACGCATACATGTCGAGATTTCGTTGCCGGCTCCATGCGGGATCGTCCCGGGCTCGCGGGTCGTACGTGAAGCGGTAGTTGAACTCCACAGTCTTGTTCTGAGGACTTTCCTCTTCGCCAAGCCCCTTGCCCTCGCCCTTGCCCGGCTGCCAAGCCTTGGCCAGGGCCTGGCGCGTCCCGTACTTGCGGACCAGCCAGTCGTTGAACAGTCCCTGGAGCATCCGCTTGTAGTGATCCGAGTTCGTGCTGAAGTTCGGCCCGGCCCCGAGGAACAGCAGCGAGTCCTCGTTGATGATCTCCGTGAGGGCGAGCACCGGATCGCCGGCCAGAGGCAGATGCGTGTACGGGTTCCTGTGCGTCAGGAGCCTCTTGAGGTGTTCCTGCTGAAGCCGGATAAGGAACTCGTCGAACTCGCCCTCGATTTTCAGGCCGGCGTAGATGTCGTCGAGCGAGTCGGCCGGCTCGGGAAGGCCGTCGGCGGGCATGATCCTGCGGCTGGACAGGTGGCTCAGAAAGATGTAGATGCCGCGGCTCTTGAAACAATGCACCAGGTAATCGAAGCGGTCGAGCATCTCCTTGTCGAACGCGCGCGTGCTGTCGGGACTCTGGCCGCCGAAGAGATTCCTGCGCACGATGAAGTCCGTCCAGGGCGCCACCACGTCGAGGTGGTGCATGCGCACGATGTTCGCGCCGGTCATCGCAATCCGCTCAGCCAGCGCTTCCGCTTCCTTGTGAGTGGGGAAATTCGCTTCGCCGAAGAGGTTGCCGCCCCAGAAGCGGGCCTCCGTACCGTCCTCGAAGAAGAACTTGTCCCGCTTGACGGTCAGGAACCCGTGCTTGCCGGCGGGGGCGTCGAGCAGGAACGACATATCGAGAGCCGTACCCTTGAGCTTTCGGATATCCGGCATCCTGTAAGGCAGCCAGGTGGATGTATCGGTTCCGGCCTGCTGCCCCGAAGCGGCGAGATCAAGCAGACAGATCACAGCAAAGACACATCTCGCAAGTCGTGCAGAGTCCCTCATTTTCTTCCCCATCATTCAGAATGCCATTGCGATTACAGGGTCACATCCGCAGGAGTGTAGCACATCGGGCAACATTCATCAACCGTCCCAATGATCGGTGTAAGGAATGAGTCCATCTTTACCGGCGACACAAAGGTCTTGACGGCTGCGATCAGGCTCAGGCCAAATTCACGTGCGGGAGGAACTCGGGGGCCCGCCGGTGTTTCGTCGCCTGCTCGAACGCGTAGGCCAGCCGGATCAGCACCGGTTCGCTGAACGCACGCGAGAAGAACGAGATGCCGACGGGCAGGCCAAAAATGAATCCGGCCGGGACTGTGATGCTGGGGTACCCCGCCCTGGCCGCCGGGGAAGAGCTTCCGCCCGTGCCATAGTCGCCATTGACCCAGTCGGTCAGGCTCGCCGGGCCGGTCGTCGGCGCGATGACGGCGTCCAGATTGTCCTTACTCAACGTGGCGTCGAGCCCCTCGTCCCGGGAGAGCCGCCGGACCTTCTCGACAACCTTGATGTAATCCGGGCTGCTCAATTCGCCTTTTTCCTGGGCTTTGCGGAACAGCTCCTGGCCGAAGTACGGCATCTCCCTGTCCCGGTGGGCCTCGTTGAACGCGATCAGTTCCTGCAGCGAGTGAACGGCGGCAGTCCTGTCGAGCGCCGCCAGGTACGCGTTCAGATCGGCCTTGAACTCGTACAGCAGCGCCTCCTCCTCGGCGTTGTCGTCCGAGTGCGAGGTCTCGATCTTGACCGGATCGACGATGTCGGCGCCCAGGTCCTTCATCACCCTGATGGCGTCCTCCATGAGCCGGTCGACGCCGTCGTGGAAGCCGAAGAAGCTGCGGACCACGCCGATGCGCGCGTGACTCATCCCCTTTGGATCGAGAAATTGCGTGTAGTCGTGCTGGGCTCGGCCTTCGCTTGAGTGGGTTTGCTCGTCCCGTGGATCGACTCCGGCGAGGACGCCGAGGAGTACGGCGGCATCCCGCACCGTTCGCGCCATGGGCCCGGCCGTGTCCTGCCTGTGTGAGATCGGGATGATGCCGGACCGGCCGACCAGCCCGACGGTCGGCTTGATTCCCACGATGCCATCGATCGACGACGGCGAGACGATGGACCCGTCGGTCTCAGTGCCGACAGCCACGGCGCAGAGATTCGCACAGACCGCCACGGCCGAGCCCGAGCTTGAGCCGGATGGATTGCGGTCCAGTGCGTAGGGATTGTGCGTCTGGCCCCCTCGCCCGCTCCAGCCGCTCGTGGATCGCGTTGAACGGAAATTCGCCCACTCACTCAGATTAGTCTTGCCGAGGATAACCGCCCCCGCGTCCTTGAGCTTGCGGGCCACGCAGGAGTCCCGCGCGGCGACAAAGCCTTCCAATGCCAGCGAGCCGGCGGTCGTGGTCATCCGGTCCGCTGTCTCGATGTTGTCCTTGATGAGCACGGGGATGCCGTGCATCGGGCCCCGAACGCGGCCTTCGCGCCGCTCCGCGTCCAGTCGGCCCGCGATCTCCAGGGCATCCGGGTTCAATTCGATGACCGATCTGAGCGACGGCCCGCTCCGGTCGATGCGGTCGATGCGCTCCAGGTACATGCGGGCGATGGACCGGGCTGTATGCTTGCCCGACTGCATGTCCGCCTGCAACTGAGAGATCGTCACTTCATTCAATGCGAACTTCGCCTGGTCACTCGCAACGGCCGTCCCGGCCAGCGCGCTCGACCGGCTGCAAGACGACAGTCCGCCCGCCGACAGGACGGAGCTGCCGGCCGCCACGATCTGAAGGAATTCTCTGCGTTTCATATCTGGCTCATCCTTCCCCATTCATTGTGTAGCATGTGACTGGCAGTGATTCGGTCACCTCTGCGATAGGGTAGCACACTGGGCGGCACTCATCAAGCATACGAGCGCAGCGATCCGATTGTCGCGTGGCTGCTGAGAGGGAGTGCCGGCGGCTATGAGCCTGGGTCTGCGGAGCTGTTTGCCGGTTCGTTCCACAGGAGGATCGCACTCACGGACAGGGGCGGCAGCGTCAGACGCATCACGCCATCTTCGACCGCCACGGCATCCTCCTGGAGCGCGTTGTCCGTATGGGAATGGAACGTCTCAGTGGAAGGGAGGCCGGAGAGCCTGAGGACCTTGTACTCGTTGCGGGCCAGGGTGAAATTGGCCGGCGTGAGATGCACGTTCGTGGCGCCGGAGAGCGACCGGTTCACCAGCACGACCGTCATGGCGCTCAGATCAGCATTGACGGAGGCATAGGCGGAGACAAGCTCGTCACTGTCCGAGGATGCCTCGACCCGAACAGCCTGGCCGTACCGGCTGAACAGGTGCAGCACCTCCCACATGCCTGCTTTCCAGGACCACGGCAGGAACATCTCCACTCCCTCATCGGCAAAGACCCCGAGCGTGGAGGCGTACCAGACCGCCGTGACGTTGGGATTGTCGCCGTTGATGCCCATCTCGGTGACGCCGAGCGTCACGCCGTGATTCGGATCCATGTACTGGTCGAGCCATCGCTGGCAGCGCGTGAGGATGTACTCCTTCGTAATGCTCCTGTCGTAGCCCGAGGCGCCAAGGCGTCTGACGCCGTTGGCCCCCGGGTAATCGTAGCTCTCGTCGAACCAGACGCGATGAAGCTGAACAATATCCTCGGGCGTGGACTCCGACGGATAGAAGTGGATGTCCAGGACGTCCAGCAGTCGCACGGCGCTGGCCCGCTGCTCCTCGGCAATGCGTTTGATGAAGTACTCCAGCCAGACATAGTAACGGCCGTCGGCGCGAATCCTGTTGTTATCCCAGTTGTACCACTGCCACTCGTTGGCCGTCACCGGCCCGACGAGTTTGATCCGGGGCAAGCGCGCCCGCGCCTTCTTGGCCACGGCAAAGTACTTCTGCATGAAGTCCTCGACAGGCGGCTGCTGCGGGTACACGTCGTCATGCGTGCCGCTCCAGATCTCCGGCTCGTTGTCCATGTTCCAGTAGAGGAGCTGGTTGGGATCGAGCCCCAGGCCATTGGGGTCGAGCCAGTGATCGAGAATGCCGGTCGTGTCGTCGCCGGACCAGTCCGTCAGGTACAGGTTGGGGTCGCCCTCTTCCTGTCCGCCGCCGGGCAGCGGCCCGCCGCCCCCGGCCCAGTTGTTCCGCACCCCTTCCCACCACTGAGAGCGGTTGTACGCCCAATCGTTGAAGTTGTACGCCTTGCTGGAGGCGGCCTTGCCGATCAACTGGAAGGACCACATCCCTTGCACGCCCGGCAGGTTCGCCTGGAGGCTTGCGGCTTCGTAGTCCCAGTCGTGTGGGTAAACATTGTTGTACCAGTCCGGATGGCTCGACAGCTTCAGGGCCCAGTTGTACTTGGTGGCGTTGTTTCCGCCGCTTTCCCGGAGCATTCTGACGCCGGCGTCGCGCAGGAACTGCCAATCCTTCGCGGCAAGCGGCTTCTTCGGATCGTCACAGAGCGAGTTGTTCCTGCCGTACAGGTATGGGGAAATGGCCTTCTGTCCGGACAGGGCATCGACGCGAATCTCTGCGGCAAAGGCATTTCCCGCCACCAAGAGGATTATCGCAACACGCATCATTCTCACCGATCTCCTACCTGCATACGTATACCGCCTGACTCATTGTACCACGGCGGGACGCTCCATCCAACATATTTGGCCAATGAGACTACGAAGCTTCGCGTGACAGAAACGTGCAGGACAGGCCGGCATTGATCATTACGGCTCTGCCGTGCCCCTCGCGTCTGCCTCTGTGTGGTGCTCGCTGCTTGCTCTACCTGCTGCCGCCTTCGATGGTCGGCGCGCTGCGCTTGGCAATCAGGTCGAGTGTAAACGCGAGTTCGGGGTCTTGCGCATTCACGAAGGGAGCAAGGTTTTCATCGGTGACGGGGATGTCCGGGGGGGAGCCGTGGGCGGCGTCGCCGGGCTTGGGGATAGGGGCGTAGAACCGCTTGGTCGAGACGGAGAAGGAGAGATTGCTGTGCGGCATGCGGAAGCTGGGGCAGTCGCCGAAGCACTGGCGCAGGCCGCCCGTCTCCTCGCCGACGAGCGTGCCAATACGGAAGTCCTGGAGGACGTGGGTGAAGTCGGAGGCCGCGGAGAAGGTATAGGGCCTGACGAGTGCATAGACGGAGCCCTCGAACTTGTATCCCAGGTCCGCCGGTTTCACATACTTGAGCTTCCTGCTGACAACATGTCCCTGGAGGAGTCTGGCGAAGGGACCGAGCATCCCGAGATCCTGCACTTCGAGCAGTTGCGGGGAGAGCCTGATGTTGACACGGGAGTAGTCGCGGTAGGGTTTGCCCGTGAGGTAACTGAGGATGTGGTCCGCGGCGCCCGTGCTGCCTCCGCCGTTGAAGCGCAGGTCGATGATCAGGTTTCGGGCGTTGTGCTCGCGGATGTCCTTGAACACGGCGTCGATCGCCTTGATCCCCTGATCGGAAGCGTTGAAGCTGTCATACCGCCAGTAGCAGGTCCGCCCGTCGTGATGAAACTCGTGGGAGCCCGTGGGGTAAACCTGACGGACGGCGGGCAACTCCTGCCTGTATCGCGCCTGGGAGATCAAGGGCACTTTGATGGTCCGAGGCTCATCCTTTCCTCGGCGGATGGTGACGGTCATCTCCTCGCCCGGCGCCGGCCGGATCAACGCCCACAGCGCCTCCTGGTTATTAAGGAAACAAATTATCCTGAATTCCTGCCGCTCGCCCGAGACGCAGGTCAGCACGCGCGCAACGGCCTCCTCGAACGGTTTGCCGTTGATCTGGAGCAGTCGGGCGCCGGCCAGCGGCTCCAGCCCGCCGATGGCCTTATCGATCGTCACATGCCCCGCGTCCCACCGAAGCTGAAAAGGCGGCATGCAGGGTGTTGGGTCGCCGGGATCGGCCAGGTCCGGGGACAGATCACAGGCGGTATGTCCGTCACCGAGGGCCGCTGCGGCCTCTGCGGACGTCAGGGCCAGCGTGAGGACCGGGACCTGGCCCGTGCCGTCGCCGGCCTGCTTCAACGCCGCATAGGAACACTCTTTGAGGCTTCTGTAGCCGGCCTTGGACAAGTTCACGCGGCAGTTCGGGTGCACCTGCTCGACGGTCTTGAAGAAGAAATCCAGGTCCTCCCTCGCCTGCGCAACGTCCAGTTGGAATGGTGGGAACGCCCATCGGCCTTTCTTGTTGACGTAGTCGGCGGCGCGCAGGATGGTCTGGCCCCGGGCCACGAGGTAGTCGGTCGGCCCGTGCATGACGGCGTTGATGCCGATGATGTCCTCGGCTCGCTGGGCGGTGTAGATGACGATGCCCTTCTGAGGGTTTTGCGGATTTGGCCAGGCGCTGATGAACCGCAGGTCCGAACCCTTGTACAGGCGGTCGGCGGTGATGCCGTCGGGCTCGATAGCGACCGGCAAGGCAGCGATGTGCTTTGCCAGCCAGAGGTTTCCCTTCGGGGTGCCGTAGACACCCAGCGAGCTGCCTGACAAGTCCGCTTGCAGGGCCTCGGCGTCTGTCATCACCTTCACGTCCCGGCCGGGCGCCCGCTCCATGATGAACTTCTGCATCCCCTGGACATACTCGTGGATCTTCCGCTCGACGGCCTTGTCCGCCTCGTTTGTCGGGACAATCAGGATGGTGGATTGCGACGTGCTGCCCGCGGCATCGATCGGCCCGTGGAATTCGAGGGCGGATACTCTCGATCGTTGCTGATGGCAGGAAGCCCCGAGAACAAGGCCTGCCACTGTGATGCACGCGATGCAGTTGTTCCTCATGTCTATGTCCCCATCAAACCATTGCTTCGCTACACAGTGTGGATTCCAGAGTCGTGGGAATTACTGGAGTGTCCACTGGCCCTTCTTCTTGACGTAATTCGCGGCGTGCACGATGGTTTGGCCCTGGGCCACGAGGTAGTCGGTCGGCCCGTGGAAGACTTTGTTGATGCCTAAGATGTCCTCGCCCCGCTGGGCGGTGTAGATGACCACGCCCAGCCTGGGGTTCTGCGGGTGAGGCCACGTGCTGATGAATCGCAGGTCCGAGCCCTCATAGACGCGGTCCGTCGTGATGCTGTTGGGCTCGATGGCGACCGGCAGGGCGGCAATGTGCTTGGCGAGCCAGAGGTTTCCTTGCGGCGTGCCGTACACGTACACGCAACTCTGCGACAGGTCCATCTGCAATGCGTCAGCGTCCGCCACGATCTTTGCCTCGTGGTCGGGGGACTTCTCCATGATGAACTTCTGTACCGCACGCACATAATCGTGAATCTGTTGCTCGGCGGCCTTATCCGCCTCGTTCGTCGGGACGATCAGGACAGTGGACAGCGACGCGGCGCCGGCGGCATTGATCGGCCCCTGAAAAACGGAGCCGACTGTTCTTAGTGACGCCCGATGATCCGACGCTCCCGAGCGCGACTTGACATCGCCCCAGGCGTCCACGACGACGCAGGTGCGCCGTCCTTCTGTTTGGCGGAATCGAACGATGATCGCGATCTCAAATCGCTGGCCGTTGTGGTCCGTGAGCACGCACGGCACGAGAACGCCCAACGGGCAGGCTCTGTCCTCGTAGGGCGATCCGATCTCGTACGCTGCCACGCCGGGCTTGGAGTCATCCCAGGAGGCGCCGACCACCCCGCGGACCGCGCCGACGAGGTTCTCATCATCCGACTGGTCGGCGACCGGGATGAGCCGGCGTATCTGATCGAGGTCCGCGGCATTGATCGCATCAAAGAGCCGGGTCAGGATTTCCCGGCAGGCCTGCTCGTCGCTAAGGCCCGACACGTCGATGCCGCAGTTCGGATCATCGAGGTCGCCCCACCCCTCCGGCTTGATCTCGGCGCCGTCCGGGCACTGGAACGCAAGCCATCGGTCCGGCACAGGCTCATTATAGCGGAACTCGTCGAAGCTCTTGACGAATTGGCCGGGGCTGCTGCGCCGCGTGTATTGCAGGCCCAGCAGGAGTTTCGTTCGGGGCTTGACCCACGCTTCGCATTCCAAGGCGGCGCCTGCGTAGTGGACCGAGATCGCGTCGCCGTAGCGGTCGGACACCTTGCGGGTGACTTCAATCGAGCCTCCCTCTCTGCTCGCTTTTTCCGTCAGCGACTCAATCGTTCGGGCCGGGTCGAGGTTGCTGGTGATGAGCTGGCCCCGGACGATGCGCACCAGGTTGCGGCCGGGATAATAGTAGTAAGACACATAAGGCGTGGAAATCACAACGTAATTCCGCTGGGCCTCGACCAGGCAGATGAAATCGTTGGCGCCCGTGGCGGGGTCGGGCTTGATCCACATCTCGAACTTGCGGTCCTGCCAATCGGTGCAGAAGGCGTGGATGGTTTCGATCTTGTGCAGTGCGTCGATCGTCTGCTCGACGGCATACGCTTCAGTTCCCAGAAGACCCCACAGGTGCAGTCCCAGAAGTGTCCCCATCGCGATCACAGCCGCAGCGGCAAGTTGCGCGATCCGACTGTTGGCGATGAGTTGCCATCGATGTGCTCTCACTTGCGCCGCAGAGGCAGGGACAGAACCGGAAAACGCTTCATACACGTGCCGGCGGACCCGCTCATCGAGGCGGGGCGGCCCCTTCACCTCGAACTGTGAGATGGCTCTCGCTATTTTATCGACTGGTTTCATCGTCGAGTTCTCCGTTCATCAATGCCCGCAGGGTGTTCAGTCCGTACCGATAGCGGGCGTGGACCGTGCTGATGCCGGTCTGCTGCACCTTGGCGATCTCCCGCAGCGGCAGGCCGGCTTTGTGGCGCAGGACGAGCACTTCCCGCTGCTCGTGCGGAAGCTGCCCCAACGCCGCGGCCAGTCGGCGGCACTGCTCGTTAAGAATCGCCGTTTGCTCCGGTGCGGGGGCTTTCGAGACGACCTCCGCATCCGGGTCGAGCGGTGCGGCGGCCCGCACACTCTGCCGCCGCAGCATGTCCCGCGTCCGATTCACGACGGAGACTGCCAGGCAGGCCTTGAGATTGCCGCGGAATCGGAAGTCCCGCCGCTTCTGGGCCAGGGACACGAAGACATCGTGTACGGCGTCCTTCGCGCGGTCCATGTCACAAACCAACGCCATCGCCACGCTCAGGAGGTAGTCCCTGTACCGCTGGTAGATCGCCAGCAGCGCCTCGGGATCGCCCCGCTTGAACTTCCTGACAAGCGCTCTGTCTGACGGCATTTCCATCGTTCCATTCGCACGCTTAAGCGGTCCGGACACCCATTATGACGCACATCCCCCGCACTTTTCTACACTCACGGACTTCAAAATTGTCGTGCAGTCGGATGGCAGCGGCATACGGAATACCCATCCGACTGGAACAGGTGCGGCAAAGGGTGGCACGGGCAAACTCGTTTGCCCGTGGGGTCGTGGCGAGGGCGTCCCGCCCTTGCGTCGCGGGGCCATCTTGGCCTCGCTTTATCAAGGCACCGTGGCGCTAAGATGCGAGGGCAGGATGTCCTCGCCACCATCGGGCCTGCCCGAATCAGCATCGTCAAACGAGTCAGCAACGTCCCAAGTTCTTGGGATTCCTGTGCCACGGGATGGGTGGCAGCGTCAAGCGCAGCTTGGCGATGGCTCAGATCGATCGGGAAAAAGGCCATCGCCAAGGCCTTCGGCCTTGACGCTGCCACCCGCCGATGGTTTCAATCGCGCCGGATGGTCCATCGGCAGACTCTCGGGCCTTGCTCGTACTGACGCCGTAAGGCGTCGGGCGGCAACCGCATACGGAATACCCATCCGACTGGAACAGGTGCGGCAAAGGGTGGCACGGGCAAACTCGTTTGCCCGTGGGGTTTCGGACGATCAGGTCCAACCGAATCAGCACCGTCAAACGAGTTTGGCGGTGTCGCCCGGGACTTGTCGCAGCGATGCGCTCATGGAGCTTGTCATAGCCGCCAGGGGCTGCGCATGGCGCGGGCGAGCATTCCGTCGGCTTGGGGATCGTTGACGAATCGCTCGGCCGCCGGGTCCCACTGGAGCTTTCGGCCGAGGCGCAGACAGATGTTGGCGACGTGGCAGATCGTCGTCGAGCGGTGAGCCGTCTCGGGCGGTGCGATGGTGCGGGCCCGCGTCCGGACGCAGGTGAGGAAGTCGCGGTGGTGGCCCTCCATGTACTCGTAGCCCTGCTGGGAGGCGCTGAACTTTCGCATGATGGCACCACTGGAGGCGGTGACCTTGCCGGTATCGTCGACGCTGACCCAGCCGTCGCTGCCGACGTACTTGTTGCCACGCGGCCCGCGGCCGGGCTCGGTCTCGTCGTGGATGACCATCTTCACGCCGTCGGGGTACGTGGCCGTGACCTCGAACCGCACGGGAGTGTTCCACAATCCGTCTTTGGGGAACTCGGCCCGGCCCTCGTACTGCGTCGGATAGGAGTCGTCGCCGTGCGCCCACTGGGCCAGGTCGGCGAAGTGGGCCCCGAGGTCGGTCAGTTGCCCGCCGGAGTAGTCGTAGATCCAGCGGAAATTGGCGTGGCATCGCAGAGGCGTGTACGGCTCGAACGGCGCGGGGCCCAGCCACGTGTCGTAGTCGAACCCGCTGGGCACGGGCTGCGGCTTCTGCGGCGGGCACGTCGGGCCGTTGTGGTAGTAGCAGTGCAGGGTTTGCAGCTTGCCGAGCATGCCGCTGCGGGCGATGTCCACGCCGAAGCGGAAACACGCGATGCTCCGCCGCTGCGTGCCGCTCTGGTAGACCGTGCCGTATCGCTTCATCGTCTCGACGACCACCCGGCCCTCCGCCACGGTCAGCGAGATCGGCTTCTCGCAGTAGATGTCCTTGCCGGCCTTGGCCGCCTCGATGGCGAGAATCGCGTGCCAATGGTCGGGCGTGGCGATCAGCACCGTGTCGAGGTCCCGCCGCGCGAGGACCTCGCGAAAGTCGCTGTACGCCGCACAATCCCTGTTGCCGTATGCGGCGTCCACCAACTGCTTGGCGCTTTGCAGGTGGTTCCTGTCCACGTCGCAGACCGCCAGCACCCGCACATCGTCGAACGTGAGGAAGCTCTTGAGATTGTGCGTCCCCTGCCCGCCGATCCCGATCGCCCCCATCGTAATCCGCTCGCTGGGCGCAGTCCGAGTCTGACCTCGCAACAACGATGGAATCACATAGGGCACTGCAACCGCCGCCCCGCACCCGAGCACCTGCCGCCTCGACATCTTCTTCATGCCAGCATCCCCGACTGCCAGTCCCAAACACGGCCCCCGGCGGCCCCACGCCGCCTCCGCCGCAACTCCATTCTACCCGACCGACATCCGGCGCAAAGCAAAAACGCCGGCAAGAAGAAGACTTCGCACCCGCACAAGCCACTCCCGCATGATCTACCACGCACACCATTACCTTCAAACCACGAAGAGCACGAAGGGCGCGAAGGGCGAGCATGAACCTCGGCAGTCAAAGGGATTGTATCTCGCGCAGAGGCGCAGGGACGCAGAGTTCAGAATAGGTTTCGATCCTGTCTTTTCTCTGCGCCTCCGCGTCTCAGCGCGCAAAAGTCTGGTTGCGGCCGAAGGCCGCGCTGGGTTCTTCGTACTACTACTTGTCGGAATCTTGGTTTCCTGCGCAAATTTATTACGCTGGTATCTTGTTAAGTTGTTGTAGCGTAACACTTTGATAACGCAAA
>Ga0315282_10000561_pt1 | contig 73132 bp, 56 predicted proteins | sample YL17G07_20_MG_FD_203693 | JGI IMG/M metagenome (GOLD analysis project Ga0315282, IMG submission 203693) | Sediment microbial communities from Yellowstone Lake, YNP, Wyoming, USA - YL17G07_20 | ecosystem: Environmental > Aquatic > Freshwater > Lake > Sediment | place: USA: Wyoming | collected... | reverse complement strand
GAACCAGCAGGCCCGTCTCTCGCACTGGAAAAGGACCCTACGACGGCTCACAGCTCTTGGGATCAATATCCGCAAACTGAAGTCCTGTATACCGGATGATCTATGAATAAGTTGCGCTGTGGAAGTAGGCAGGAATCAATGTCACGATCGCGCCTGGCACATCGATAGGTGACGGGGCAGTCATCGGGATTGGTGCCGTCGTGGGCGGCGAAATCTCGGCCAATGCCATCGTGGTGAGTCCCAAGGTGAGAATCGTGGGATGGCGAGATGGCGTTAGGGCAGGTACTCTTGCACAGAGGAGAAGTCCTCTGCGATCCCCTGGTGTCGAGAACTGATGTCGTTCAAGTCTCAGTTGCATGGGTACAGGAGTGTTCATCGTCAGTTGTGTGGCGGACAGTCCTTGGCATCCGGAGAGCTACTCCATGCTACCGAGCGGTGATCCAAAGAGATTGAAAACTACTGTGCGATAATTGGTAGTCCAAGAAGTAAATGGTATCACGTATTCTGAGTATCGCTCGGAACCATAGGAGTAGAAAGGGGATGATATGAAGATCGACATGCTCTTCATAACATACAATCGTCTGCCGTATGTTCGAATATCACTCCCGTCTTTGCTGGCCGCTTCGAGAGATGACTTCGCATTGACAATCTGGGATAATGGGTCGACCGATGGCACCCGTGAGTATCTCTCTTCAGTACGAGATCCTCGTATTATCAGAACAGTCTTGTCACGGGAAAACGTCAAGCTGCACGGCGCCGTGAATGACGTGGTCAGCAAGTCGAAGGCCGATCTATTCGGCATCGTGTTCGACGATTTCATTCTCACTCCAGGCTGGACGACGATTTTGGCAAAGGCTCACGCCGACGTGCCCGAATTTGGGTTGATTGAATGCTGGTATTTTGGGCCGGACGAGTTTGACTATCAACGGTGTAAGCAGAAGATACAGACGTTTGGGGCGCATCAAGTGCTTCGTCATCCTTGGAACGGCGTAGGTGCTGGCCTCGTGAAAGTGAAGACTATGCGCGAGGTGGGCCCATTGGAGTCCAGTCGAACCACAAATTACTGGGTTCGGATGGCTCAGAAGGGATACGTTAACGGCTGGTATTATCCATTGGTGTATGCAGAACACTTCGACTACCCATGGTCTAAACACTTCCCCTATGCAGACCGATTTGACGAATGGCTCGCGAAGTGCTCAACCGCACAGCATCAGGGGATCCGCAGTTTCGAGGATGCCAAGGCGTGGCATCAAATCGTGATGAGCAACATCTTGGATGATCCGTGGGACGTCAAATACTACGTGGGTTGGCGTGGTAAGCTGCGTCGTGGGGAAGATAAGCTCCGCCGAGTGCTGACAGGATCGCGATTCTGATGGCTGACCGGTCTGGGCAGATGATGGAACAGGGGCGCAGCACGACGATCTGTCTGCTTGGGGCGTCGTTTGACACGGGGAATCTTGGGGTCAATGCGCTGGCGGAGTCGACGATCAAGGTGCTTCTGCACAAGTGGCCCGGCGCCCAGATCGTTCTGCTCGGGGACGGCTATGATCCGGCGGAGCTCAAGTTGCCCCTGATGGGACGCGAGATCACGCTGCGGGCACAGCCGGTGCGGTTCTCCAAGACTCTGTCGTTGCCGTACCATTTCCTGTGGTATTTGCTCAACGGGCTGCTGGTCAGAGTCACGCCAGGATCGGCGATCAAGCAGAGGATTATGAACCGCAATCCCTATTGTCGGACGGTGTATGAGTCGAGTCTGGCTGTGGACATCACGGGGGGTGACAGCTTCAGTGATATCTACGGGATGCGGCGGTTCATCCTCGGCTTTCTGCGAAAGTGGCTGGTACTCCTGTATGGCAAGAAGTTCGTCATGCTGCCGCAGACGTATGGTCCGTTCAACCGGCGCGTCACGCGCATCCTGGCCAGGCGGATCCTGGGGCGTGCTCAGTTGGTCTATTCGCGCGACAAGGAAGGGGTCGAGTATCTCAGGCAGATTCTCAATGGTCGGGGCGTGAACAGAATACGCTTCTCGCCGGACTTGGCGTTTATCCTAGATCCGCGGCCGCCGGCGGAATTGCAGATTGAGCCTGATCCGAACCTGCGGGTCCATGGTTCCACGGTTGTTGGGCTCAATATCAGCGGCCTTCTCTACAATGGCGGCTACACTCACGACAACATGTTCGGGCTCAAGGCCGACTACCGTGCTTTGGTGCGACATGTTGCCGAGCGTCTGCTTCAGCGAGATGGCACGGTCTTGCTGCTTGTGCCGCACGTTTTTCCACCGGCCGAAATGGAGGTGGAGAGTGATCCTGTCGCATGCCGGCAGCTATTCAAGGAACTCCGCAGCACCTACGGTGACAGGGTGTTCCTTGCGGCGGGGCGGTACAATCACAATGAGATCAAATACATCATAAGCCTTTGTGATTTCTTCGTGGGTTCGCGCATGCACGCGTGCATCGCGGCTCTCTCCCAGGGCATTCCTGCCGTAGGACTGGCTTACAGCAAGAAATTCCGGGGGGTCTTTGAGACGGTTGGTATGGACTCATGGGTGGTGAACCTGCAGGAGAATGATGAGAGTGCTGTTTTGGATGCGGTGTCCCGGGCGTTCGAGCAACGGCATGCGGCGGGGGAGAGCCTCAAGAGGACGATTCCTGCGGCGCAGGAACAAATCATGAGAATCTTTGAAGGTGTCTGAGAATACGGGGTCACTTGCGAGTTGCTCATCGGTCGTTAGGAAACGACACGGGCGAGCCGATGTTCGTCGAACCGTACAAGCCGTGGTAGATCACAAGATCTGCTGCGGGTGCGGAGCGTGCACGGCTTTGTGCCCTGCGAATTGCATCGAGTTCGTGTACGGCAAGAGGTATAACTACCCCAAGATCGACGTCGAGCGGTGCATGGAGTGCGGCAGGTGCCTGAAGGTATGTCCCAGCGAGTTCCTGCTGCGCGGTACCGACCCGGGATTCCAGGATCGCCCGCAGGAAGCGGCCTTGAGCTGCCACCTGGTCCACGCGAGCGACGATCAGATCAGGTACGAGGGGGCATCGGGCGGTGGGATCACGGGTCTTCTGTGTCATTTGATGGGTAAGGGGGACATCGATGGAGCAATCGTTGCGAGAACAGACCCGGAACGGCCCCTAGTGAGCCAAACGCTGATTGCCCGTAATAGAGAATCGCTTCTGAGTGCCCAGGGGTCACGGTATGCTCCCGTCTCCAACTGCACGATTCTTCGCGAGGTTGCCGAGGTGCCGGGACGTTACGCGATCGTTGGGACACCTTGCATGCTTCAGGCGACCGCGCAGGCGCAGGAGTTGGTCGCATCATTGCGGGAACGAATTGTACTGAAGATCGGGTTCGTCTGTTCGGGCATGGCCTCTCGCGCGAGCACAAAAGCGTATCTTTTGCGCTACGGCATTGATCCCGAGACCGTGCGCGAGATCAGGTATCGTGGCGAGGGCTGGCCTGGCAGTTTCCGAGCCCGTGGGAGCCATCAGGTCGTTCTGAAACGGCCTTACTTCGGAGATGAACTCGCGTACTTGGTTGCCAGCGACCACTACTTGCGGTGCTGGAACTGCTCCGATCACTGGGGTCGATCTGCCGATGTCGTAGCGTCGGATCCATGGTGCGAGCAGATGATCGAGCACGAGCATAAGGGGTGGTCGGCGATGATGGTGCGCACAGAGCAGGGGGCCGCCGCTCTGGAGTCGGCGATGCGCAGCGGTAGCCTGGTCGCGGAATCGATTTCAACCGACACGATGGTGGGCTACAACAGGCATCTTCTGGACGGTGATAGACATCGCCAGCGTTCTTGGATGGCGTCCTATCAATGTGTCTTCTTCTGCCGATTGAGATATGTGCCGAGACTCGTGTACAGCCTTATCCGCAGAAGGACCACCGGCCTGGTCACGACATTGAGAGCGAGGCTGACAGGGCAGTACTATGAATGGGATTGGACCGCGTGAGAACAGCATCTGACTCATTTTGCGTGTCGTGACCACATCGGCGGCCACGGCATCAGGGGTTGACTCTTCGGATAGCTCACACCTATGCAAGGCATCACTCTACTCATCAGCATCATTAGTTCCGCGTTGATCATAGTGTTGCGCCCGGCCTATGGCTTGGCTGTTTGTCTCGGCGTCTTGGTCTGGTATCCCGACTATTTGAGGATCAGCATCGGCACCATAGATATCTCGGCGGCACGCATTATCCTGCCACTATTATTGTTGCGATGCCTAATGGATAGTTGCATCTGCAGGAAATTCGTCTGGTCCAGACTTGATACTTGGGTTGCCATCAGCATGGCCGTATACGTGGGCATGTACTGCCTCCTGCGTCCTTTCGGAATGGCCGTGGAGAACCGAGGTGGCTTCCTGATGGATACCTGGTTGGCCTATATATGCGCCCGACTCATCATCACGGATCAGGCCGCACTGACACGCGTAATCAAAATCGTTGCCGTCTTGTTGGCTTTGCTGGCGGGCCTCTCGCTCATCGAATGCACAACCCACCGTTATTTCTTCTACCCTCTATTACGTTTTCGTCCCTGGAATGCCCCAGAGGGGGATCCCTCTCTGAGAGTAGCAGGCAGATGGGGTCTGTCCCGTGCTATTGGCCCTTTCAGTCATTCGATCATGCTAGGAATGTGCTTTGCGATGTTTCTCCCATTGATCTGGACGCTCCGACACGAGCGAGGCGATTGGCATGCATTTGCCTACCCGTTGTCGATCATGGCAGTCTTGGGAGCATTCAGTAGCATGTCGAGCAACCCATGGATGATGGTGATCTGCGTCGTCGGGTTGCTGGTCATGGAGCGGTATAGGCGCTGGGTCAAGCCTGCGCTCGCCATGCTTGTCGTGCTGTTTCTCATGCTCGAAGTAATCAGCAACAGGCATTTCTATCACGTGCTGTTCCAATATATGAACCCGGTTGGCGGTGATTGGTGGCAGCGGGCCAAGTTGATGGACTGTGCCATTGAGACTATCGGCGAATGGTGGCTCACCGGTTACCGCGGCATGGACCCCGACTGGGGCTCCAGAATGGGAATGACGATTACCGATGTGAACAACGAATTCATCCTCGCCGGTGTGGAATATGGGATATGGGGTGTCATTGTACTCTGTACCGTCCTGGGACTGGCCTTCCAACAGTTGTGTAAGGTCTACCGGTTGTCAAAAGACCCGGTCACTCAGTCCTGGATATGGGCACTTGGAGTGGTGCTTGCAGGCCTGATTGTGTCTCTTCAGGGCGTGTCCCTGTTCGGGCAGAATGTGACGCTCTTCTACTGTCTATTGGGATTCATTGGGTCGTCAGGCAACCTGGCGGAGTCACCGAGTGAATCCCGCGTTTGGATGACTGACCGGACGGTTCTGTCTCCCGCCGAGGACATGCGGCCGGCTGTGCCGGATGCACGTGTGACAGGGTGAAACGGCTATCCGCTCGTCGTGGAACATCGTAGCAAAACAATAACTGTCGATGCCGAGAGACAACTCAGATGAAATTGATTGCGGTCACCAGCTTGGGCATTGAAGCGATCCACGCGATACGATTCAGCCGATTTTGCGATCACCGCGGGTATTTCACGGAACAGTATCGCCGGAGCGACATGGCCAGGCATCCGGACCTGGGCTTCATGAAGAGCGTGGAGTTCGTCCAGGCGAACGAGAGCTTTTCCCGCAAGGGCACCGTTCGCGGCCTGCATTTTCAGTGGAACCCCTACATGGGCAAGCTAGTCCGGACCCTCTCGGGACACATGATTGACATGGTCCTTGACATCCGCAAGGGCTCGCCGACCTTTGGCAAGGTCATCTGCTATGATATGCCTGCCAGCGTGGACCGGGACTACAACGAATGGATTTGGGTGCCTCCCGGCTTCGCTCACGGCAACTTCTTCCTGGAAGACACGCTGATCGAATACTTCTGCTCGGGCGAGTACAGCCAGGGCTGCGAGGCGGGGATCTCCCCCTTAGCCGGCGACATTGACTGGTCGCTGTGCGACCCGGCATTGAGGAGTCTTTTCGACACCGTCGGACGCACGACGAACCTCATCACCGATAAGGACAGGAACGGATTCGCCGTGGCGGCCTGGAAGAACGACAGCCGTTCCGACAATTTCATCTATGGGCAGTTATGATTTACAGGCATGGAAGGGAGCAGGGAATGCCTGACGGCAGACACATCTTATTCACCGGCGGTAATGGTTTGTTCGGCTCCGAATTCAAGAAGATCCGGCCGGACATCCAGTACACGGACTATGAAGATTTCGACGTGACGAACTACGAGCAGATGGAGGCCTATCTCCGGGGCAAATCGTATGACGTGATCCTGCACGCCGCCGCATTCACCTCTCCGCCTCTGATTGACAAGGACCCGCTGAAGGCTTTGCAGGTGAACATCGTCGGCACAGCCAACGTCGTACGACTCTGCATGGTGCACAACATCCGGATGATCTACGTGTGCACCGACTACGTGTTCAAGGGTGATCGGGGTAACTACAAGGAAACGGACCCCGTCTATCCTGTAAATAAATACGCCTGGTCGAAGCTAGGCGGCGAATGTGCCGTCCGCCTCTACGACAATTCCCTGATCATTCGGACCACGTTTGGACCGAATATTTTCCCGTACGAAAAAGCATTTGTGGATCAGTGGACGAGCCGGGAGAGCGTGTCCGTCATCGTGCGCAAGATCAGCGCGTTGATCGACAAGGACATTACCGGCGTCGTCCACGTCGGCGGCCCGAGGCGGACCGTTTACGAATATGCCAAGAGTATCAGCCCGGCCAAGGAGATTGGCCGGTTGTCGGTTCACGACGTGAAGTTCGCGGTTCCGGTGGATACATCCCTGAATTGCGAGAAGTACGACGGGATCATAAACGAATGAATCTCGGATTGGGGGCTGACAAATGAGAATTCTGGTTGCTGGCGGGGCGGGGTACGTTGGTTCGCACCTCGTGCCGGTTCTGGCGGAACGAGGATACGACGTGGATGTGGTGGACCTCATGTGGTTTGGCGACCACCTGCCGGAGGGCATTCGCAGAATCCGCAAAGACCTGTTCAAGGTCGCAGAGGAGGACTTGAAAGGCTACGATCAGATCGTCTTTCTGGCCGGCTTGTCCAACGATCCGATGGCCGAATTTGACCCGTCGATGAACTTCGTCTTCAATGCGGCGTTGCCCTCTTATGTGGCCTTCGTCGCCAAGAAAGCCGGTGTCAAGCGGTTCGTCTACGCCTCCTCGTGCTCGGTGTACGGGTACACCGTCAACGAGTTGTATGATGAGAAGAGCCCCACGACGTGCGGGTATCCGTACGGGATCTCCAAACTCCAGGGCGAGCGCGGCGTCCTGCAACTGCAGGACGAGCATTTCTCCGTGATCGCATTGAGGAAAGGGACCGTATGTGGCTTCAGCCCGCGCATGCGGTTCGACCTGATCGTCAACACCATGTACAAATTCGCCAGGACCCAAAAGCAGATCACGGTGAACAACCCGTCGATCTGGCGGCCCATTCTCGACATTCGAGACGCCGCCTCCGCTTACCTGAGGGCAATCCAGGCCGACTACTCCCTCAGCGGTGTCTTCAACGTCTGCTCGGGCAACTTCACCGTCGGGCAGGTCGGCGACATGGTCAAAGCGGAAATGGAGAAACTCAACGGAGACCGGATCGGCATCGCCCTCAAGGACATCAAGGATTTCCGCAACTACAAGGTGACGGTGGAAAAGGCCAAAACGTACCTCGGATTCCAGCCCAAGTACATCATCGAGGACATCGTGGAGCATCTGCACAGGCACTGTAACGCCCTTCCGAGCTTCGAGGACGAGCAATACTACAATATTCAGGTCTTCCGGAAACTGCATCATCCGTTGCGGATTGAGTAGCAGATCGGTCGGGCGCCGGCAACGGCGGATCGTCCGTTGAGATGACACTCCCGGACGAGCGGAGCGGAGATGCGGAATAGACAGCAGTCGTACGAGGGATACCTGTGGTGACTATAAATCGGGATCCTTATCCGATAGATGTATCGATCATCGTCGTGGCGTGGAACGTCAGGAAGCTCCTGCAAGACTGCCTGGACTCTGTGGTCGCGCAGACGAAGGATGTGCATTACGAGGTCATCTACGTGGACAATGCTTCCAAGGATGGCAGCGTCGAGATGGTGCGGCAGCGCTTCCCGGAGGTCCGCGTCATCGAGAACAGCCAGAACAACGGCTTCATCAAGGCGAACAACCAGGGCATCGAAGTCGCTCGCGGCCGATACGTGCTCCTGCTGAATTCCGACACGCTCGTCCTGGACAACGCGATCGCCAAGACAGTGACATTCGCCGACGCACACGCGGACGCCGCCGTCGTGGGCTGCCGCGTGCTGAATCCCGACCGCACGCTTCAGCGGACCTGCTTCATGTACCCATCTCTCCTGAATATGTTCCTCGGCGCCACCTACCTGTATAAGCTTTTCCCAGGCAGCAGGTTCTTCGGCAGGGAGCGGATGACTTGGTGGGCATTCGATGACGTGCGAGAGGTGGAGACGGTCTGCGGCTGCTATTCGCTCGTTCGTCGCGACGCCATCGACCAGGTCGGCCTGATGGATCCGACGTACTTCGTCTACGGGGACGATCCCGACTGGTGCTACCGCTTCCGGAAAGCCGGCTGGCGGGTGCTGTTCACGCCCGATGCGCAGATTATTCATTATGGCGGCCAAAACACGAAGCAAATGGCCAGTGCGTTCCGCTGGCAGCTTGAAGGCAGCAAACTCATCTTCGTGCGACTGCACCGTAGTCGTTGGATGTTCCCCATTGCCCGATTGTTGGTCGCCCTGTTCTTTCTGCTCCGGGTTCCCTACTGGTGCATTGTCGGTGCGCTGCGAAAGGAACAGCGGGACAAGTCATTCGCAACGGTGAAGACATATTCCGTGGGTGGCCTGTACTGCATCACGGACTGGAAGAAGCTCCTCATGAACAGAAATGTCGTTAGCGATCGGCTGTAGTGCTGGATTCGCGCGACTTCTTACGCGAGTAGAGAATGCCTTCCGACTCGAGTTTTGACGTAGTGGTGATCGGCGGCGGGATCGTTGGCTTGGCGGCCGCATACAAGATCGCGTGCCGGCAGCCGATGCTGCGCATCTGCGTGCTGGAGAAGGAGTCCTCGCTGGCTTTCCACCAGACGGGGCACAACTCCGGGGTCATCCATTCCGGGCTCTACTACAGGCCGGGCTCCGCCAAGGCCAGGACCTGCGCTCAGGGACGCAAGGAGCTCATGGAATTCGCCCGCGAGCACGGCATTCCCTTCAGGATCTGCGGCAAGATCGTCGTCGCGACGCAAGAGCGGGAACTACCGCACATGCAGAGGATTCTGGAGAATGGGCGGGCCAACGGGGTCGAGGGAATTGAGGAGATCGACGCCGCCCGCATCCGGGAGATCGAGCCGGCCTGCCAGGGGATTCGGGGGCTCTACATCCCCGGCACAGGCATCATCGACTTCATCAAAGTGGCGACGACGCTGGCCAAGCTGATCCAGGCCAAGTGCCCGGAGAACCGCGTTCTGACAAATCACAAGGTGGTCGCCTTCGCGCGGGATGACTCGCAGACTGTGCTCGTTACCTCCGGCGGCGAAGTGCGGGCCCGGCTCGTGGTCAATTGCGCGGGACTCAACTGCGATCGTATCGCCAAGCTCGACGGCGTGGACCCGGGCGTCAGGATCGTCCCATTCCGAGGCGACTATTACGAGCTGACACCGGAGGCCGCCGCCAAAATCAAGGCGCTGATCTACCCCGTCCCGGACCCGAGATTCCCCTTCTTGGGAATTCACTACACGCGCAAGATCGACGGCTCTGTCGATTGTGGTCCCAATGCGGTCTTTGCCTTCAAGCGGGAGGGCTATAGCAAGATCGCGTTCAATCTGCGCGATACGGCGGCGTCGCTGAGCTATCCGGGGACGTGGCTCCTGTTTGCCAGGAATATGCGGTATGGCATGAACGAATACGTGCGGGACTTCTCGAAGCGGCTGTTTCTGCGCGAGTTGAGGCGGTTCATCCCGTCTATCGAGATGGACGACATCGTGCCCGGCAAAGCCGGCGTCCGGGCCCAGGCCGTGGGGCCGCGCGGCCAGCCCTTGGACGACTTCAAGATCGTGACCAACCGCAACGCAATCCACGTGCTTAATGCGCCGTCCCCGGCCGCCACCGCGTCCCTGGCCATCGGAGAGCACATCGCCGAATTAGCCGCCGAGCACCTGGAACAGAATCCTCCAGCGGCATCCTGAGAGGTCTCCAGGGAGCCTTGCACTCTACGTTGACAGTCACGATACTATTGCTGATCGCCTTGGCGGCGATTGCCGTTTACTACGGGATTCCACTCGTACACAGCAGGTGGAGCCGCATCGTTTTGAGACGAAGAGCGGTCGCGAGATCGGCGGTCGCCTTGACCCTCGATGACGGCCCCGGCTCGAATCTGACCCCCGCGATCCTCGACATTCTGGCCGCACACCGAATCAAAGCGACGTTCTTCATTTTGGGCAGGAATATTGCGGGCCGAGAGGATATGCTCCGGCGGATTGCCGCGGAGGGCCACCAGATCGGTTCACACGGATACTCGCACATCAATTATTGGAAGGTCTGTCCCTGGCGCGCGATTTCTGATATCAAAGAAGGGTGGCATGCCATTAACAGGGTCCTGGGTGCATCGGCAACCTACCCCTTCCGGCCGCCTCACGGAAAGTTGACCATCCTGTGTCTGCTGTACCTCTGGTTTCGCCGAGCGCCTGTCGTGTACTGGACGATTGACTCCAGCGACACGTGGATGCCCCCGGCCCGGCGCGACGAGCACAAGGCGGCAGCGACTCTTCGACAGCATCGCGGCGGGGTCATCCTCGCTCACGACTTTGACAAACAGCAAGACAATGCCCAACCGTTCGTCCTCACAGCAGTCGAGGAACTCCTCGCCACGGCCGACGAGGAACATATGGCGATGCTGACTGTGTCGGACCTGCTCAGGAGCGAATAGGCGTGCCTTTGCGTGAGCACACTCATTGCTGCAGACAATGGCGTAGACCGGCATGTCCCTGCCGGAGGGTAGCATGACACAAGGTGGCGGACGTGCCGCGTACGTGAAGACTTATGTCCTGATAACGCCAGCTTACAATGAAAGCGGGTACATCGGCAAGACCATCGAGAGCGTTCTCACTCAATCTGTGCTGCCGTTGAAGTGGGTCATTGTGGACGATGGGTCGACCGACGGCACGGCCGCGATCGTCAGAAGCTGCGCGGAGGAAGCGGCATTCATCGAATACTGCAAACGCGAACGCAGAGCCGGAGAAACCTACTACGCCAGCAATGTGTATGCCATTCTTCAGGGCTATGAGAGAGTGAGGAATCTGGATTTCGCTTACCTAGCCATCTTGGATTCAGATATGGTGCTGTGCCCTGACTACTACAAGGAGATATTCAAGCGGTTCAATGCGAATTCGGAACTGGGGATTGCCGCGGGGACGTATGTCGAGCGGATCAATGGCCGCTGGCTGGAGGCATTCATTGACCGGAGATCAACGCCCAAGGCCCTTCAGGTATTTCGCCGTACCTGCTACGAGCAGATCGGCGGGTACATTCCCTGTGCAAACGGTGGCGAGGATACCTGCACGGAGATCATGGCAAGGATGCACGGGTGGCAGACTTGGTCGTTCCCCGAGATCCGGGTCGTTCATCAGCGACCGGTGGGGACCGGCGATGGGCGCAGGTTCCTGCGAGGTCGGTTCCGCCAGGGACTGGCTGACTACTGTCTTGCCACCCATCCGCTGTTCATGACGGTCAAGTGCCTGAGACGCTGTGTCAGGGAAAGACCCTATGTAACGGCAGGACTCGCCCGGTTCTTCGGCTTCGCATACGGGTACCTGGCGAGGATGCCGAGGTCGATTCCCCAGGACGCCAGGCGCTATGTGCGAAAAGAGCAAATGAGACGGCTGTTAGCGAGCATCAGTATGGGGCGGCGGCTCTGGCAACCTACACAGCTTGACGGACGACAATAGTTCGGGACCTACTGACGTGTGCGGCATTGCAGGCATCGTCAACTACAGCATGGACCGGCTGGACCGGCGGATCGTTGAGGACATGGTGGACGTCATGGGCCACCGGGGCCCCGACGGCCGTGGCGTGTTTATGGACAAACACGTGGCCTTCGGTCACGTGCGGCTGAGTATCATTGATTTGGCTGGCAGTCATCAGCCGCTTGCCAATGAGGATGACAGTGTATGGGTGACGTTCAATGGCGAGATTTACAACTATCGGGAACTCCGTGAGGAGTTGCTCGCCAAAGGACATCATTTTCGAACGCAGGGCGACACGGAAACCCTTGTCCATCTCTATGAAGATCAGGGTCAGGATATGCTGCATCGGCTCAAGGGCATGTTCGCCTTCGCCATCTGGGATAAGGCACGCCGACGGTTGCTCATGGCTCGCGACCGTATGGGGATCAAGCCCCTGTACTATTGCCAGCGCGGCGACGATTTCGTTTTTGCGTCGGAGCTAAAGGCATTCTTTCAACACCCTCAGATCTCGCCGACTCCGAGTGTGGAAGGCATCTGGCACTATCTGACCTACCGGTCTGTTCCTTCGCCCGCGACATTGTTCGAGGATATCATCAAGGTGAGGCCGGGGTATTCTGTGATCGTGACCAAGGGCGACATGCGCTGCCAGCCGTATTGGGACATTCCTCTACGGCACAGAGATGCTCTCGGTGGGGGGACGGTGTGCAGCCCCGAGGTGATGCAGGAACACGTGGAGTCGCTCCTGACAACTGCGGTGAAGAGACGGCTCATCAGCGATGTACCGGTTGGGGCCTTCCTGAGCGGCGGCGTTGATTCAAGCCTCATCGTGGCTTTGATGAGCAAACTGACGAACGTACCGGTCCGCACGTACTCCGTGGGGTTCCGCGATTTCCCGTCCTCCGAACTGCCCTATGCCCGGATCGTGGCCGAAAGGTACCAGACCGATCACCACGAGTTGGTTCTAGAGGAGGACTGCTTTGCCGAACAAATCGAGAGATTGACGTGGGTGCGGGACAGCCCTTTAAGCGAACCAGCGGACGTTCCGTTGTATCTTCTCTCGAAGATGGCTCGGCGCGACGTCAGAGTGTTGCTCTCTGGGGAAGGCAGCGACGAGCTGTTTGGGGGTTATCCGAAGTACACCTATGATCGGTTTTCATGGGTGCCTACCTGTCTGCCGAGAAGGTTGACACAATATATGAGTTCTATTCTGCCTGGGCGGCTGCGACGAGTCGAAGTGGCATTAAGAAGTCTGCGAGAGGCTGATCCGATCGAGAGGTGGGCCCAATGGTTCTCGCCGTTCACAACAAGAGAGAAGACGCTGCTGCTGCCAGCGTACGATGGCTGGCAGAACCCGACTCGCGAGTACGTGGAACGTGCCGATGGATGCACTTCACTCGACGCTATGCTGTACACCGACTGCAAGCTATGGTTGCCGGACAATCTGTTGGACCGTGGCGATCGGATGACGATGGGGGCCTCGGTGGAGGGACGCGTTCCATTCCTTGATCATGAGGTGGTGGAGTACGCGTTCACGTTGCCAGCGAACATGAAAGTCCGAGGTTTCACTGGCAAATACGTGATCAAGCGAATAGCGGCGAAGTACCTGCCGGAGACTGTGGTCTCTCGAACGAAAGTCGGTTTTCGCCTGCCCCTAACTCAGTGGTTCCGTGCGCGACTGCGCGATATGTGTTACGACAGAATTTGTGCGGCGGACAGTTTCCTGTCGCAGCTTTTGGTCAGAAACGAAGTCCGGAAGATTCTGGACGACCATTGCTCCGGACGGAAAGACAATTGGCTGCAGATCTGGACGCTTCTCGGGCTGTCGATCTGGGGCGAGATCTTCTGCAGTCGTCCGGTTTCCATTGCTCGCAAGCGTTTTGCCACAGTAATCGACTATGAGACACGAGGAGGACAAGTTTTTTGAAGATCTGTCTGGCAGCTTCGGCGGGGGGGCACTTTACGCAGTTGCGCAAGGTGGCCAGAGGGTGGGCAGGGCATTCGACGTTCTGGATCACGACGGCGGATGTGGTGGAGGGCGTGCTCGCTGGCATGGGACGGGTGTACGTCGTCGGCGAATGCAATCGCGAGCATCTGCTGCGGGTGCTTGGCGTGCTGGCTCGCTGCATTGGCATTCTGGTCAGGGAGCGGCCGGACGTGGTCATCAGCACGGGGGCCGCACCGGGTTGTCTGGCATGTTTCCTGGGCCGACTGCTGGGGGCCAAGGTGGTCTGGCTGGACAGCATAACGAACGTGGACCGGCTGTCACTGTCTGGGCGGCTCATCCGGCCGTTCGCGGACCTCTTCCTCGTCCAGTGGCCGGATTTAGCCCAGAGATATCGTTGGGCGGAATGTGTCGGAGCCGTGATGTGATCTTCCTGACTGTCGGCACGCAGTTTCCCTTTGACCGCCTGGTCAAGGCGGTGGACGACCTGGTCGGGACAGGGATATTCCAGGAAGAAGTTGTCGCACAGATCGGGGACAGCGATTACGAGCCCCGCAACTTTCGGGCCGTATCTTCCCTCGATAAGGAGACTTTCGATGACCACTTTCGGCGAGCCTCGGCGGTGATCGGACACGCCGGCATGGGCACGATCGCCATGGCGCTTGACGGCGGCAAGCCGCTGCTGGCGATGCCCCGGCGCAAGAAGTACCAGGAGGTCGTCAATGACCACCAGGTGGAATTGGCGGTCCGATTCGAGGCCCTGGGGCATATCCTGGTGGCTCGTGACGAACGAGAACTGCCCGCGAAGGTGACGCAGTTGAAGACGTTCGTCCCGCAGCCTCGCCAAGCCAATCCGGACGCGGTGATTCAGCGGATCAGCCAGTTCCTCGATCTGGTGACCCGGAGCAGGCGGAGTGTATGAGCGTGTTTGCACGGCTGTCGAGAGCCAGCCGCAGGAAGAAACTCGAGCTGTTCAATGAGTTGATGAAGCCTGCCGAAGCGTCACGCGTTCTCGACGTGGGAGCTGAGATTGCCGGGAGCACCGACTCGAACGTTCAATTCATCGACTCCTATCCCTGGAAGGCGCGCGTCAGCGCGGTGAATATCTCCGATGAGCACGTGGCGGGGATCAGGCGGAAGTATCCCGAGGTCGATGCACGAGTCGCAGATGCCTGCCGCCTTCCCTGGCCTGACAAGCATTTTGATATCGTCTACAGCAACGCCGTAATTGAGCACGTGGGTGGCCCGGAAGAGCAGAGACAGATGGCAGCGGAAATCACTCGGGTCGGCAAGCGGTGGTTCGTGACGACGCCGAACCGGTGGTATCCATTCGAGTTTCATCTGCGTCTTCCGCTCGTCACGTGGTTGCCGCACCACGGCTATTTGTGGTTCGGCCGGTTTGTCCAGTACAGTCACGTCCAGCACAAGTACATATTCGGCCATGGGGTGGATCACTTGCGGCTTCTGGGTGTCTCGGACCTGCAGGCCTACTTCCCCGGCAGCAGAATCATTCGTCAGCGGGTGACGTTCATGCCGGAGACACTCGTCGCCGTTGGAGGAGACCTGTAGTCGCAGCCACTCGGTGGTATCCGCAGCAGGCACTCCGAGACTCCCGATTCGGCATGTGTGTGACGGAACAGGAAATCAGGCGACCTCTCATTCGTACGTGACTGAGCTCGGACAGCCGGAGCGCGGCGAGGCAATGAGGAATGAGCAGAATCAGCGTTTTTGGGCTGGGGTACGTGGGGCTTGTGACGGCCGGGTGTCTGGCCCGGGACGGCCACGAGGTCGTGGGGGTGGATGTCAATGCGGCAAAGGTCGATCTGGTCAATGCCGGCCGGTCGCCGATTGTGGAGAAGGATACCGCTGAGATCATCGCGGAGGCGGTGAGCCGGGGTTTGCTGCGGGCGACCCTGGATGCCCGGGAGGCCGTCTCCGGGGCGGAGGCGTCGTTGATCTGCGTGGGGACGCCCAGCCTGCGGAACGGGAGCCTCGATCTGACGCATGTTCGCAGGGTGGCCGAGCAGATCGGCACGGCTCTGCGAGACAAAGCCGGGTTTCACGTCGTCGTCTGTCGCAGCACGGTCCTGCCCGGGTCGATGCGAAAAGCGATCCTGCCCGCTCTTGAGGAGTGCTCGGGGAAACGGGCAGGCGTCGAGTTTGGCGTCTGCCACAATCCGGAATTTCTGCGAGAGGGCACGGCCGTTCAGGATTTTTGCCATCCGCCGAAGATCGTGATCGGGCAGACGGACGCGCGCAGCGGGGACCTCGTAGCGGGCCTGTATGAGAAGCTCGACGCGCCGGTGATTCGCACCGGGATCGAAACGGCGGAGATGGTCAAGTACGTGGACAATGTCTGGCATGCCCTGAAGGTCTGCTTTGCGAACGAGATCGGCAGTCTGTGCAAGGCCGTGGGGCTCGACAGCCACGAGGTCATGGACATCTTCTGTCGCGATACGAAGTTGAATTTGTCCCCGTGCTACCTGAAGCCCGGCTTTGCGTTCGGCGGCTCCTGCCTGCCGAAAGATATTCGCGCCCTGATGTACGCGGCGCGGACGCTCGACGTGGAGCTGCCCGTCGTCAGCGCAATCCTGCCGAGCAACGACCGCCAGATCGGCGAGGCATTTCGGATGATTACGGCCCTGGGCCGGCGCCGGATCGGAGTTCTGGGACTGAGCTTCAAGCCGGGCACCGACGACCTGCGGGAGAGCCCCATGGTGGAGCTTGTGGAGCGGCTGCTCGGGAAGGGCTACGAGGTGCTGATCTTCGATGAGAATGTCCGTCTGGCCAATCTGATGGGGGCGAACCGGGACTACATTCTCAGCCACATTCCGCATATCGCCCCGTTGCTGACGGACAGTCCGCGCCGGGTGCTGGAGCACAGCCAAACCATTGTGGTCGGCAACAAGGCTCCGGAATTCCGGGAGATCGTGGGACAGGTCCGGGATGGCCAGACCGTCGTGGACCTGGCTCGCATCCTGGACCGAACGACGGAGAGCGGCAAGTATGAGGGGATTGGCTGGTAGGCCCGGCGAATTTCCCGGGACTTTCGGCTGATTCTCGATTTCATTCTGTCCGAAAATGCTGTCAAGGCAGGGTATGGGGCCGGTTCGTTTTGGCGTCCTGATCCAGCCCAGAGGTGGAGCCGCGGTGACGTGACCCACTTCCCGGGCTCATAACATTGGGGTTTTGCGGTCAGATAAAGTCAGATAGAGATTGACAGGGTGGTTATCTGCGGCGAGAATTCATGTTTGGCCTCATTCTGGGGGCCTTGGCAATCAGTGAGCGTCCGCATATGCATCTGCGAACCGTGACAATACGACCGTGGCTCGCGAGGCGGGAGTTGCCATTTGCCAAGGACGGGAAACGGTTATCGGACGTGTGTGCGTTGACAGCCTGCCGGGTAGACACCGGCCGGGGGACCCCGGCGACACGGCTGAGACTGGTCAGAGGGTGAGAGCAGGCGGATGACACGAAAGACCGCATTCGAAGAGATCGACATTCGATGTGTGGCACTCGTCGGTCGGCAGGATTTCGGACGATGTCCTCTGGCGGGGAAGCTGCCTGCCGCCCTGTGGCCTCTGGCGGGCAAGCCGGTCCTGGAGCGGATGCTGAGCCATCTGGCGGATGAGGGGATCCGAAAGGTGATGATCTGCTGCGGCGGCGACATATCGGGGGCTGTCGGGGCGGTCCGGGTGGACAGCCGGTTGAATGCAAAGTTGGTGACCGAGGAGTTGAGCAGCGGCACTGCAGGTTGTCTTCGAAACGCCGTGGTGGAGGACCCGGGAGACCTGGTCCTGGTGTTCTCGGGCAGCATCGCCTGTCCGCCGTCGATCCGGGAGCTTGTGGCGATGCATGTTGCCAATCAGGCCGATCTGACCATGGTGTTCAATCCGGACAGCTCGGGGAGAGAGCATTACGGACGCCCGGCGGAGATCTATCTGTGCCAGCCGGAGATCCTGAAATTGATTCCCGGCGGGGGCTATCATGACATCAAGGAGGGGCTGATCCCTGCCATTCTGCGGGCGAAGGGTACGGTCAAGCCGGCCGTGCTGTCCCGGGATGTGGGGAACTTCCACGATCACGCAGGCTACCTGAATGCAGTATCGTTGTTCCTCAGAAGCGGCCAGACAGTGGCTGATGGCTACGCTCTGTCTGAGCGGCTGGACAAACGAGCACAACCCGCGTCTTCCAGTGCGTACATCGATTCCGGGGCACGGTTCTACGGCCCGATTGCCGTGGCAGACAGCGCGCGGGTGGCCCAAGGGGCCGTGATCGTCGGCCCGGCGATCCTCGATTCGGGCACGCAGGTTGGCCGTGACAGTCTGATCGTGGGCAGTGTCCTGTGGGAGGGTGCTGCGGTAGGGGCCTGTTGCGAGGTTCACGGCTCGTTGCTCGCGCGCGACGTCACGATCCCGGATCGAAGCATAGTGGCGGACCAAACCCTCCCGGTGAGTGGCAGAGTTCTGGTCCGCAGGCAGGGGGGAGAAAGGATTGCAGGCATGAAACGGCTTGCAGAGAGGCTTCGCGAAAAGTGCCGACTTTCCGATGAGCGGCTGACCTGGCTGGCGATTTCGTCGAGACAGCTTGTCTACATTCTCGCGGGGGGCCTCGTTTTTCTTGCTTTTCTCTGGTCGTATTGGCCGACCGTCAGGGAGCTGTGGCAAACGTGGCGGGGAAGCGATGAGTACTCCGCCGGACTGCTCGTTCCCTTCCTGGCGGTATACGTTCTGTGGACGCGTCGGGAGGACCTCGTCGGCATATCCGTGAAACGTTCCCTTTTCTGGGGCATAGTGGCATTCGCCTTTGCGCAGACGATCCGGGGACTCGGCCTGTATCTGCTGTACGGCTCGGCCGAGATGCTCTCCATCATTTTCTGCGTGACTGCACTCATCCTTATATTGTTTGGCTGGGCGACGCTGCGAAAAGTGGCGACGGTCGTCCTATTCCTTTGTCTGATGCTCCCGTGGCCGCACCGGATTCAGAGCCAGATCAGTCTGCCTCTCCAGCGCTGGGCGACGAGTTCGGCGGTGTTCTGCCTGGAGCTGCTGGGCTACGAGGTCACGCAGTCGGGCAATGTCATTGAGATGGGGGACACGAGTGTTGAGGTCGCCGGGGCCTGCAACGGCCTGAGAATGGTGACGGCGTTTCTGGTGATCAGCGCCCTGATGGTCCTGCTGGCCAAGCGCGGCCTGTGGGAGAAGCTGGCCGTCCTGGCTTCGAGTCTGCCGATCGCCTTTCTCTGTAACGTGATCCGGCTGACCGTCACGGCTATGCTCTATCGAGTCATTGAAAACCAGAGTGCGAGGGATATGATCCATCATTCTGCGGGATATGCCATGATGCCGGTGGCCTTGGCCCTGGTGGTAGGTGAATTCTGGCTCTTGAAGCAGTTGGCGGCTCCGCCGATGCCCATGGAGCCGGCTGTCATTGTGCGACGCAAATCGTAACGGGCGGGGGCCCTTGAATCTGGGAGAACAACTGTATGAATAATCTGGAAAAGTATCTGGATCAGGTGATTGAGCAGAAGCCGATCGTTTACGAGCCGGCGCCGGCGCCCGGGGAGCAGACCGAGGCGAACGTGATGAAGAGCGTGCAGCGGCGTTGGCGCCTGATTCTGCTGGTTTTCATCGTGATCTGCGCGGGCGCGCTGCCTGCGATCTGGCTCCTGGTCAAGCCTCGCGACGTGGTTACCGGCGCGATCCGGGTACGCCCTGCGCAGGAAAACGTGCTCACCGGACAGGCGGACCGGCAGCTCGGCGATTACACCGTGTTCGTGAATACTGAGGCATCGTACATGAAGAGCGCGCCCCTTATGCAGAACGTGGCGGATGATCTGACTCGCAGCGGTCTTTCACTCACCACGGTGCCGTCGTCCGACCTGCTTGAGCGGGTGAAGCGCAAGCTCGGAGTCAGCCGACCGATAAAAGACCCAATGGAGTTCCTCAGGCTAGCCCTCACCGATAGAACGCTCGAAATCGGCCCGATCCCCAGGACCGAGTACATCGGCGTGACCATGAAGAGCAGGAACCCGGTGTTAGCGACGCGGATCGTAGATTCATTTCTGCACAACTTCGTGGACTGGAGACGTGGCAGCGCCGCTGCGTCGAAGGATTCCCAACTCCGACAACTCGTGTCTGAACAGGATGCCATCGATAAGAAGATCCAGGGGCGGCAGGCCGACATTCTGAAGCAGCAGCGCGAGTATGGGACCACAGCGCTGGACACCCTGCAGCAGCAGGAGATGCAGCGTCAGACCACATTGTGGGGACAACGGACCACCCTGGAGGCCCTGCGGGTCAGGTTGGATTCGCAGATCGCGGTGCTGGAGCAGACGACGGACAGCAACAGCCCCCCGGAACAGTTGATGTCGGCGCGCAAGCAGTTCGTCAGCTCCGACCCGACGGTGCAGGAAATGACGAAAACCGTCATCGCGATGCAGCGTGACCTGATGGTGGCCAAGCAGTCCTTGACGGAGGGCAACCCCGAGCTCGCGCGGAAGCAGAAATTGCTGGACACGTTCACCAAGAGCCTTGAAGACAAACAGAAGGATCTGGAGAAGACATTTGACGAGCAGATGGCCAACACGGTGCGCGTATCGAACCAGCGACGGTTGCGCGAGCTGGAGGTGGAACGCGCGCAGATCGATGCGAATATCGAGAAGCTCAGTGGGATCATCAAGCAGCAGGATACGACGACGGGAAAGATCGGGGGCGCGGCCGTCAATCTCCAGGATTTGCAGTTCAATATGCGTTTCGATGGGGAGCTTCGCGACACGATTAGCCGACGGATCAAGGACCTTGAGATGGCAAAGCAACGGGACCCGCAAATTTACATTGGCGCCCCGGCCGATGTCACCGGGATCGAGGACAATCGCCTGAAGCTTACGGCCATGGTCGTGTTCCTGGCGCTCGGGTGCAGCTTCGGTCTGGCGGTCCTCAGGGACAAGGTGGATAAGACGCTGCAGACCCCCGACGATCTCATCCGGCACGTCGATCTGCCGATCATCGGGACCACGACCAGCTCCCGCACCATGAAGCCGGCCCTGTTTGCCGAGCACTTGGCCGGCGACTATCAGACGATCCGCACGAACCTGCAACTGCTGACCAGCGGAGGCATGCCCAAGAAGCTGGCGGTCTGCAGCGCCGGCATGCGCGAGGGCAAGACGACGTTCGCGGTCAACCTGGCGACGAGCCTTGCCAAGGCGGGCAAGAAAGTGCTTCTGGTGGACGGGGACCTTCGCAAGCCCGATGTCGGCTACATGCTGAGCCTCTCCAACGGCACCGCCGGAGTGCAGGAGGTGTTGCTCGGCGGCAATCCGGAGGATGCTATCCGCGTGGTGCCGTCGAGCGGGCTGCATGTCCTGGTGGCCAACCCGCGGAACCTCTCCGATGTCTATGAGCTGCTGACGTCGACGACCGCCGCCGAGCAGATCGAGAAGCTGAGCCGCCGGTACGATCACGTGATCGTCGATACCCCGCCGGTGCTGGCATTTCCCGATGCTCTGGTATGGGCCAAGCTGACCGACGGCGTCGTTCTCGTCAGCTTTGCCGGCCAGACGACGGCGCCGGGGCTGAAGGAGGCCAAGGCGCGATTCGCTCGCATTCGCGCTCGCGTGCTCGGAACCGTCTTGAGCAACGTGCCGGCCGATTTCGGACTGTACCGCAGCAGCTATGGGTATGGGTATCGGTCTTCGGGATCGCCGACACGATATAGACACCGCGCGACAAAGAAACTGTTGCTGCCGACGCACACTCCGGAGGTCGGTCTCGAAGTGAAGGAGCCGGCCGGACCAGGCGGCAAGAGCAGACCTGACGGCATGGCCGCTGGCGGTCCAGCGCGTGGCATGTGATCTGATAGGACCATGAGGATCATCGTCTTTCCACAAACCGAGGGCGGGGGCGCGGAGGCGGGACCGAGCCTTCTTGAGTTTGCGTTGTCGACGGCCCCGTTGGACTGTGTCGTTCTCAACGCGTTCTTTCGTCCGGCGCGCGGCGGCGGAGAGTCGCATCCCATGAAGTTTGCGGGCGAGGCAAGCCCGGAGAACGCGCTCTGGGCGATCCCTCGCGGCTGGCAGGTGACCCTGCCTGCGGGGCTCGGCCGGAGCGTCGGCTACGTCGATGTCGTGCGCATCGATCCCGAGCTCTGGCAGGAAACCCCCGAACATTCCTGGTTCGTGATCTCGAACGGATGTTTCGTGGCACACGTGAATCGGCATCTGCTCGGACAGGTACTGGCGGACACGACTGCCGATGCCGTGGCCGTTATGGTTGACCCACACCTCTGTGCGTATCAAGAGCGCGTCCGCCTGACACAGCAGGGACAGATCGTTGGCTATCGTCGGCTGTACCAGGATTCCCTGGAGCCTGTTCCGGCGCCGACGGACTGGCCTCACCACCTGTTCGTGCGCGCCGGGGTAGCCCGTGCGGTTCTGCACGACGGACTGCCACGGGCGTTCCCCCGTCTTGCCGGGCAACTTCAATCGCAGGGGGTGGGACTGAAGACGCTTGCCATCGCCGGATCGGTGGTAGATGCGAATGCGCAGGAGGGACTCCTGACTCTTGCGGCACAGGAGCTTCGGCGTGCGTCGTGTCCGGCTGCTCATGCGAAAGGCGCGACACGACCGGAGGCGGACTCATCGGCCCGTGACGGCGGAATATCGCCGCAGGCGCGATTCATCGGTCCCGTGTTGTTGGGCAGCCACGTGCGCGTCGAATCCGACGCGATGGTCATAGGGCCGAGCATCCTCTGCGACAACAGCACGGTCGGCGTGGGCGCTGTTGTGGACGCGTCCATTGTCGGGTCCGGGAGCATCGTCGCCGGCGACCGGGTTGTGAGGAGCGCTATCGTAGCCGGGCATCTCCTGCCGCCGGAAGGAAGCCGTACGGTTGGCGCCGCTCGTCCGTTGCGCACCGACGGCCACGCCGATGACAATGCGACTTTCCGGTCCTGGCCCCGGTTGTCTTACGTGCGGTCTGTCAAGCGGGTTGCGGACGTCATTGCGGCTATCATCGTTCTGCTCCTGTTCGCCCCGGTCATCCCTTTCGTTGCGCTGGCGGTCAAGGTCAACTCGCCCGGTCCGGCGTTCTTCAAGGACAAGCGCCAGGGGCTTCACGGCAAGTTGTTCCACTGCATCAAGTTTCGGACCATGAGGGCGGGAGCCGACCGACTGCAGCAGACGCTGCGGTCCGTCAGCGAGGTGGACGGCCCGCAGTTCAAGATCGCCGACGACCCTCGGATTACGTCCGTCGGCCGATTTCTGCGCGAGACGTACCTGGATGAGATTCCTCAGTTCTACAATGTGCTGATGGGCGATATGAGCGTCGTGGGTCCGCGTCCTTCCCCGGAGTCTGAGAACACGTTGTGCCCCTGGTGGCGGGACGCGAGGCTCTCGGTTCGGCCCGGGATCACGGGCCTCTGGCAGGTCTACAGGACGCGCAAACCCGGCAAGGACTTCCAGGAGTGGATTCACTATGACACCAGGTATGTGCGGGAGCTTTCCTGGCGCCTGGACCTGTGGATCTGCTGGCGAACGTTCCGGAGAATGGTCGCCAATTTCATCAGCCAGTTCTGACGTCCCGGCGGGCCTGATGCAGGGATTCCTGCACGGGCCGGAAGCACGGAAAGGATAGAGCCATGGCGAAGCGGTATTTCAACTGGACACTGGTCATCGTTCTTGTGGTCGGCAGCGGGGTGTTTGCCGCGGCCGTGTTTGCCCTGCATCGCTGGCAGGTCAGCACACGCGCCGAGCAGGCCCTTCCGGAGGGCATCCAGGCATACGACCAGAAGGACTGGGATGAGGCGGCGGGCCGGCTCGGCCGATACTTGGGGACGCACAGCGACGATGTGCCAGTCCTCCTGAAATATGCCGAGGCGCAGATCAAGCGCAGACCCGCAACGCAAGGGCACATCGACCAGGCGATCAACACTTACCGGTCGGTGCTACGCTTTGACCCGAACAACGCCGAGGCCGCCAGAGGACTCGTTAACCTCTATCTCGCGCGCAAGCAGTTGGCCGACGCCGAGGCCATCGCATCGGAATTCCTGCAGAGGAAGGACGACCCCACTCTGGCCGGGAAGCTGGCGCTCGCGCAGAACGGGCAGGGGAGAGTCGCGGAGGCACAGGCGACGCTGAAGCGCCTGGTCAAAGCTCACCCCGAAGATGCGCTGGCTTACGAGATACTTGGTCGCCTTGCGGAGTACCAGGGCGCCGATGCGAACAGGCCGGCGGCTTCGTGGTTCGACGAGGCCGTGACTGTGAATCCACAATTGGCGGCCGCCTACCTCGTGCGTGCGGCGTTCTTCCTGCGGAAGGAGGACCGTGACAAGGCGATGGCCGATCTGGCCCAGGCGGAGAGCGACCGAGACAAAGCGATGGCCGATCTGGCCCAGGCGGAGAAATGCGACCTGTCCGACTACGACGTTCGTCTGCGGCTGGCGACGACGCTGACCGGAATGAATGACCTTGAACGGGCGAGAGGGCATCTGAAGGCTCTGCAGGCACAGGATCCGACAAAGATCGGTCTTTGGCAGACCTGGGCGAATCTGGCCCAGCGGTCCGGGTCACTGGAGGAAATGGCCGCGGTTGCCGACATGGGTCTGAAGGCGTTGGGCTCGGACCGATGGGATTTCATGCCCGCAGCGACGGAAGCGTTCATCCTTTCCGGCCGGACTGACCAGGCAAGCGATTGTATCACGCAAATGCGGGCAAAAGAGATGTTCCCCGCCACCGTGGCATTTTATGAAGGTCTTCTGGCTGACAAGCAGGGTCGGCTCGGAGACGCAGTGAAGGCGTGGCAGAGGTCGCTTTCGCTGGAGTCGTCGGCAAAGAAGAATCCTGGCACCCGGATACAGCTCGCCGCGGGCTTGGCTCGGCTGGGCGATTTGCCGTCCGCGATCTCGCAGCTTCGTAGCCTGACGTCTGAATGGCCGGACTATCCCGAGGGACACGTACGGCTGGCGAAATACCTGATCCAGACGGGGGACCCGGCGGGTGCACTGAAGGAGGTCCAGAAGTTCGGTCCCGATTACCTGGAGGCCTCCATGGTGAAGGTGCAGGCCCAGATCCTCCTGGCCAGCCAGGATAGTACATCGGCGGCCGACCGTGAGCGCCAATGGCAAGAGATAGACTCACTTCTGCTGGAGCTCGACAAGAAAACGGGGGGCAATCCGCAAGTGCGTCTGCTTCAGGCCCAGGCGGCCGTGAGGCGGGACAAGCCGGCCGAGGCTGCTCCATTGCTGGATGCGGTCGGGAAGGATTACCGAGTCAGTCTGTTGCAGGCGGAGATGCTCGTACAGCAGGACAAGCTGGATGAGGCAATTGCCCTCCTGCGGGCGGCGGTCGAGCAATTCCCGCAGAAGGTCGAGCTCGTTCGACGGCTGGCGATTCTGCTCGACCGGCAGAAGGACCAGGCACAGTGCGAATCCGTGATCAAGCAGGCCATCGCCCGACTGGAGAAGCCGGACGATCGCCGGGACCTCGGTCTGCTCCTGGGCGGGCTGTACCGTTCCTGGACACGCGAGGACACCGCTCAACAGTGGCTGACCGATCTTGCACAACAATTCCCGAAGGATATTCAGGTCACGCGGGGACTTCTGGCGTGTCCCGCCGTCATCAAGAATACCGCCCAGGCCCAGACGCTTGTCGATGCGATCAAGACGATAGAGCCCGAGGCCGGACGGCAATGGCGGTATGAGCAGGCCAGGGTCTGGATCAACGCCAACTCCGATAAGGATGCCTACAGCCGGTCCATGTACTTCAAGAAGAACTACTACAGCCAGATCGTTGCTCTGCTGCAGGAAAACTTGCGGGCCAATCCCGATGATGAGGACACCAGGCTGGTGCTGGCGCAGGCGCATGAGCTTGCCGGCCAGCAACAACTGGCCCTGTCCGCCTATCGTGACGCCCTCACCCGGTCGCCGGACAATCTGGAAGTCATCCAGCGGACGGTCCTGGCCCTGTTCAACGCCAGAGACGTTGACGAGGCACAGAAGGTCATCGCGGCGGCCAGCGAACGGAAGCTTCCGGGCCTGGAGAAGCTCAAACTGGCTGGTCTAAAGCTACAGTGGCGGGATCAACTGCAACGAGGGGCGTTCGACTCCGCCGCGAAGACTCTGAGGGAAGTCCTCGAACAGGACCCGAACGACCTGTCGGCGAGTCTGTCCTTGGCGCTGATCTTGATGCAGCAGGGAAAGCTCGATGAAGCGGCGATTCTCGTCAAGCAGCTTCGAGCCAAGGCGCCGCAGGCCGTGGACGTGACTGAAGCGCAGGCCCAACTGTACTTGTTGCAGGGCAATTCCCAAGAGGCTCTGAAGCTGTGCGACGATGTGATCCAGGCGCGGGATAGTGCGGCCGGTTACAGAGTCCGCGCGGGGGTCTACGCGCAGTTGCGCGAAAAGGACAAAGCGGTTGCAGACTTCAGCCAGGCTGTCGCCAAGGATCCGAACAACGCGCGCGGCTGGCTGGATCGCGCTGCGTATTATCAGCAAATCGGTCTGCAACGCGAGGCCGCAGGTGATCTTCGCAAGGCGCTGGCCCTGGCCTCCAATGCGTCGGCCGTGCTGAAGGGTGTGCTGCCCGCTTGTCTGGCCTCCGGGAGCCCCTCGCTCATCCATGAGGCCGAGGCAGCGCTGGACAAAGCCCGCAGCGCCGACGCCAATGACCCGGGCCTGAAGGTATTCAAGGCAACCTTCCTGCTGGCGCGTCCGACGAGGTTGTCGATCGAGCAGGCTCAGCGTCTTTTGCATGAGGTGACGGATGCCGAGCCGCGGTATGCGGAGGCGTGGCGCATGTTGGGCACTCTGGAGCTGGAGCTGGGCCAGCCGGCGCGGGCATTGGACACGACTCTTCGCGGCCTGAGTTTCAACGAGAACAGCAAGTCTCTGTCGCTGCTCAGGGCGGATGCGGCGGCGGCTTACTCGCCTGCACTGGCGCAGCCTATGCTGAAACGTCTCATGGAAAGCTATCCCGCCGATTGGGAAGTCGAGAGGCGCCTGGCCAGCGTGCTCTACAAGAGCGGAGATAAGAACGAGGGCAGATCGATGCTCAATGCGCGAATCCAGGCGGAGCCGAACAGTCCGATCCCCCTGTTGACGTTGATCGATCTTCTGGCATGGGACAAGGATTGGGAGGGTGTGACTGGGCAGGTGACCAACTGGCGTACTCGCCATCCGGACGACATCGGCACGACCACGAGGGTGGCCGGCATGCTCGCCTCTGCCAGTTATGCTGACGCAGATGCGTTGCGCGTGGCCGAGGAGCTTGTACGCGCCGCGCTCAATCGCGATCCGGGCTCGGTCGCCGCTCTCCGCGTCTTAGCGCTGCTGACGCAAAAGCTTGGGCGTCTAGACGAATCCATCAGCTTTGCCCGCAAGGTGCTCGAAAAGGAGCCCAACGATCTGATCGTGCTCAACAATCTTGCGTGGGTTCTCTGTGAGGATAAGGGCCAATACCAGGAAGCCTTGGCGCTGGCCGACCGAGGGCTCAAGGTTGCGCCCGAGTACACCGATTTGATTGATACACGAGGCGTGATCCATTACCGTCTGGACCACCTTGACAAGGCCGCGCAGGATTTCGGCGACTGCATCGAGTTACGCGTCGCCGACTCGCCACAGATGGCCTCCGCCCACTTCCATCTAGCCAGGGTCTACGCCAGGATGGGACGCAAGAGCCAGGCTCAGGAGCAACTCAAGCAGGCATTGGATCAGCAGGAGAATCGGACGGGAGACCTGTCGCCGGCGGATGTGGCAGAGGCCAAGTCTTTACTGGAGCAGGTGCAGAAAGGCGCATGATCGTGTCTGAGCAACTGGACCCACAGGGCATAGATTTTCAGCCGGCAGGTCCCCCTGGTCAGAGCCGCACCGTGCCTCTGCTGGGGGAGAAGCAGTGGTCCTATCTTCAAAGGCGCTACGAGCTGACCCCGCGGGAAGTGCAGATTGCGGACCTCGTGTGCCAAGGCTACCGCAACAACAACATCGCCAAATCGCTCAGTATTCAGCCTGCCACCGTGCAGGCTCACGTCCGCAATATCTACCGCAAGGTGCGAGTCCGAAGCAAGATCAACATGCTTCTGAAATTCGTGGACGAGGCCAGGTGAGCCTGGTCCACGCGTGAGTCACCTCCATCACGTCCGGGCCCCTCGGTCTCAGGGGTCGCCGGATCACGCCTTTTCCCCGTTGGCTCCGCGGTCCCAAGCGGACTGCCGAGCTCTTCGTGTGCCACCCGGCTGTTTTTCCCGCGTACCGGCGGCATTTTTTTATGTGCCGGGCATACCACAAAATGCGTACGATAGATATGGTATAACAGCCCCTTGGGGGGCGTATTTCGCCGTGCCATCGGCCTGTGTCCCCGCCTGGGCAGGACCCACCTCCCTCGAATTCACAGCCAAGGCGAAATTTTCCGGAAAATTCCTTGACATGCCATGGGTGAAAGGGTACAATGCCATTAATATTGCAGTTGGTGCCTCACAGGAGGAGGACTCACACCGCTAAATTTCCCTATTGGAGTGTATCAGGAGAACGGCTTCTTCCTGATTGTCGCCGGGCATCATGGATGTGTGTTATCCGGTTTCTGCCCGAGCGCCAGGTTAGGAGGATGGGTACCGATGTGTGTGGCTGTACACTCGATTCGGGATCCTGATCGTTGGTCGCGCGTCGTGCTGGCTCAGGGGAATCGTGGCCCTCCGGCGGCCGCGCCGATCACGGTCTCGCCAACTCTCTGTGCGAAGGGTCGATGCGCGCAAGGCCCTTTAATCAGTGAGGTGACGGCAGGAGGAGGTGATTACGGATAGGCTTGCGGGCCTGAAAGTGAAGTGAGGGGCAACGTAAGGAACTTAGAAGTAAAGATGAACCATAAAGGAGGAGGATTGCGACAGGGAAGTGGTGGAGAGAGTGGGTATGAAAAGCAATAGGATCATGGTGTTGTGCGGGTTAGCGGTAGTCCTCGCGGTGTGGCCGGGCGTTGCCGGCGCAAATCTGATTGCCAATGGGGGCTTCGAGTCGGGGAGTATAGGTCCTGCAACGTCGGCGTACGATCTTATCACGGTACCGTACCCGCCGACCGGCGTCATGGCGGCGACTACGTACGCGGTAGTGACGAGTCCGTATGCGTGGCATATAGCCAGAACCGATTTCGCACCCCACAGCGGTGAATTCATGATGATGCTGAATGGCGCCACAACCGCCGGCGTGTCTGTCTGGCAGGAAGTGGTCACCGGCTTGACCCCGGGCCAGGCGTATGAGTTCAGCTTCTACAGCAAGAGCTGGCTGGATACCGTCTATGCGTCGCTCCAGACGAGTATCAATGGCGATGTCCTTGGGACTGCTGATGTGCCCCTGTTCGGCAATGATTGGGCACAGTCCAGCTACATATGGGTTGCAGATGGCACCGGTAGTGCGACGATCAACCTGGTGGACCTGAACCTCGAGGCTGGCGGCAACGATTTCTGCATCGACGATCTTGCGTTCTCGGCCGTAGTTCCCGCTCCCGGTGCGATTCTTCTCGCCGGTCTCGGTGCGGGTCTGGTTGGAATGCTTCGCAGGCGGCATGCTGTGTAACAAGCTGTCCGGCGGTAAGACACCTGACTTGTTACGCGGCATGTGTCGCGCAGGTGAAACGTGGAACGCTCAAAGTGTGGAGGTGAAAGAGAAGTATGGAAAGAATGATGAGAGCATTGGGAATCGTCTGTGTGGTGTTGGTTGCCGGTGTGGCGAATGCCTCTCTGACGTATACGATTACGACTCCCTCGACGTATGATTCGAGCACGTACCCCTGGTGCAACAGCACGGATCCCGGCACGCTGCATTCTCACCCGCCGTATTACCTGTATTACGACGATGACTTCAGTTGGAGCCAGGACCTGAGCGGCATACCCGACGACGCGACCATCCTTGGCGGTCAGTTGGTGATTCGCGCCTGGGAAGTGGGTCCGGAGCCCGACTATATCCGCGTCGGCGGCGTCGATGTGGGTGCGCTGACGTCCGGTTGGCTCAGCTACCCATACTTCACGGACGCGACGCTGGCCGTGCCCGCGAGCGTCCTGGGCGGCGACAGCGCGCTTGTGGAGATCGGGGTCGACGGGTGGGGGACCAGTTTGGCCAGTTCTTTCAGTTGGCCGCAATATGGGTATTTGTCAGGTGTGACACTGGTTTACTCTCAGCTCACGGTGACGTACGATCCTTATGTGCCGCCGGAGCCGACGGTCCCAGTCCCTGGCGCGTTTCTGCTTGGTGGTCTGGGCACCTGCCTGGTGGGTTGGCTCAGGAGACATCAGACAGTATAACGCGGCAGATCGACTTGCCGACTTACGCATATTGACCCGGGATGATCCTGGCGGTCCATCCCGGGTTTTCTTTTGCGCAAAGGCCGATCGCCGGGCGACTGCAAAGCGAGTTGGTCTCCGCAGAATATTGTTGGCATTTTTGCGTAGTTTCTTCTTGACGGCGGATATTGGCCGTGACATATATGATTTCCGGTGACGGGTGTCGTGGCGGTGAGGCCATTTCCTGAGAGTACGGGTTCACAGGAGTTGGCCAACGACACAATCAGGCAAGGAGTGCCGAGGGTGAGCCGTAAGGAGACGGGAGATGTGTCTTGGCAGGGGATGTCGGTTCGCACCGATCCTTCAATCGCACGGTGCTGCTCGAACAGGCACCAGCCGCGTGGGGGGTGCGCCTGTTGATGACACGCCTGCCCGTTGCCCGGGCGTTTCTCGCCTTCGACTTCTCCCCTTGGACGTTCTCCCATTCCCCGCCGTGGCGGCAGACCGAGTCTCTGACGCCATCCCGCGGGCGACATGGATAGCGGCAACCACGGATCGGACTGCCTCTTGCCGCGGACTTGGCGGCTTCACGGGCCGCAAGGTGTCCGCGCGCGAGGCTCTGGTGGTTCATCAAGCCTTGGCCCGCGGTCCTCCGGCGCAAGACTGACCCCACTTTCAACAAAGGATTTGCTTGAATCTGCTGCATCGATAAGGAGATAGAGATGAAACGGTTTTCTGTGGTGCTGGCAGTATGCCTGTGTGCCACGACATCAGCATTGGCAGTGCCCAGTCTCGGCAGTTGGGAGGAAGGCGCTCCTCGTAGTACGCACCAGTACTGGGATTTCACTCCCGGCTACGTCACTCCGATTCCGGGTGGGTGGGAGGTACGCCCGGAGGACGTTTTCAACCCGCATCCGGATGGTATCGCGGGCCAACTGAACAGCCCCGCCGAGTGGGATGGCCAAACCCTGATGTCGGGTTCGATCATCGCCATGGATGTGAAGATCCCGAACTATAGCGGCGGTGCCTACAAGGACGTCTGGGTTGACGTGGGCTCGACTGGTGGGGAAATGTCCGCTTCAGTGGTGGCTCGCGAGGGCAGCTTCCGGTACGTCCCGTTGGAACCCCCTCAAGGCTCGGATGCGGACTTCGGCTGGAGAATCTATCCGAACCCGGACTGGGAGGATATACTCCTGGTTACGATTGTCAGTGGAGCGGGGGCACCGGCCACACTGGACTGGGTCCATATTGACACGATGTGTGTCGTTCCCGTTCCGGGTGCGGTGGCACTGGCAGGCATCGGCGTCGCGCTGTTGGGCTGGATCCGGCGGCGCGCTCTGTAGCAGCGACTGCTTCAGACCGCCCCGAAAATCGTCTCGTGACGGAGGGCTGAGTGAGCCGGGTGGGAAGACTGCGCGGAAAGAGCTAATCTCCGGCAGCCTCTCATTTCGCGAGCCGTAAGTCCGGATGCTCCGTCAGCACGAATAGTGTCAATCGGCTGAGTGACAGGAAAGAGGATCACATGGATGTGATCCTCTTTTCGCATTTTCACACGGGCCTGAGCATCAACTCAACGACGGCCGGTGCCAGTCTCCGATCCCGTCCCACCAGTAGGAAATGTAATCGGTCGCTGTTGGTCGCCCGGTCCGGTTTTTGTGGATCGCGAGGGTCATGTCCCGCAGTTGGCGCATGCAGTTGAGACCCCCCATGCGCCACGCCCGAGCGCCGATGTCCACCGCCTCCTGTTCAGCCCCGGGAGCGATAACCGGATCCGCAGCGAGCAGGGCGGCCAATCGCTCGGCCTGCGGTTCCAGAGCTTGCCGCCACTGTACCCGCTCCTGTTCCTCTCTGGCGATGGCTTCAGCCAGCAGGCGTTCGCCTTTCTGCTGGCGTGCCTTGTGCTCGGCTTCGGCTTGGGCGACGCGCTGGCCGCGACGCTTGCGGCTTTCCGGCAGGAACATCTCGATCAGGCCGACGAGCGGATCGAAGACCACCCAGACGCAGAATGTAATGCCCAGTGTCCCGACGGCCACGCCCGACGTGAATCGGGCAGGATCCGTCTCGCCGATCATGCCGACAATGCCTGCCAGGCCGCCCAGCAGCGGAGCCGCCACATAGAATCCCAGGTAGTGAGGCGTGCTGGTAAACGGTCGCTCTGCTTCGGTCTGCTGGGCCCCGCCCACGCCGCGGAACAGCGCGAATAGATACAAACTGATCAGGATGAACACGACGATCGCGGACTGGCCCGACAGCGAGAAAATGAGCCACCATTGGAAACCGACCTGGAGCAGCCTCAGGACGAGGATATACCCGACGCACACCACGAACCAGATGGTGCTCGCGACGTGAATCAGTTTCAACAGTCGCCTTGCCGCCATGCATTCACCCTCCTCAGGCGGCGCCAGTCGCCCTTGGGAAGAGTGCCATCGACTCATCGGCCCCAGTAGCCGCCGCCATACGGGGTATATCCTTGTTGGGAGCTTCCCGGGGGATTCTGAATCAGGTACGCACCGTAGAAGGCACGTGCAACGGGGCTGATGAACTCCTCCAGGACCATGCCGATGGCCGCCAGGATCGTCGGCGGCACGTAAACGATATCGCCTTCCTGGAGAAGCACGTCCTTGGTCGTGTCGCCGTGGATCATCATCTTCTTGAGGTTCACTTCGAAGATTCTGGGCACGTCTTCCGGCTTGGCTGCCGGTCGGATCACCTGTATTCGGTCCTTCCAGGCCATGGGGTTAGGCTGGGTGGCTGCCAAGGCGGTCAGCACGCTGTCACGCCCGGTGTAATTCATGGGCCCCGGTCGTGTTACCTGGCCCATCACGTAGATGACCTTGCTCCCGTAAGCGGCGATGCGCACGTCCACCGGGTGGTCGCCCGGGACCGTGTACAGCGCTGCAATCTTCTCTTTGAGAATGTCGGCGACCTCTGCCGGCGTTTTGCCGGCGGCTTGGACTTCCCCGATGGCTTCAAAGCTGACCTTTCCATCCGGCCGTATCCGCTGACGCTGCAGATGGACCTCCGGCACTTGCGTGCAGTGGATCTCAATCTCGTCCGGCGGTTGTAGAATGTAATTCTTCGCCGTCACGTCCACTTCATAAGGCTTGACGAAGGCCTGGATATCTTCCGGATTGGAGGAGAAGCACCCCGCGATCAGGCCCGTTGAGAGTAGCAGCACCGTCATAGTGAGTTTTTTCGGCCAGTACACTGTCGGTCTCCTTTCTTTGGGCTTATGGGACTTTCCCGCAGCGCTTTACCGCCTTCTCTGCCCCAAGCGCAGCGGCTATCCGTGAGCTTATAACTCACATCGTATTTATGGTCAAGAATCTTGATGAAATTTCCCCCGAAAACGTCGATTCCTGACCCGGTGCCGGAGTTTTGCAGAATGGGATTCGGGCTTAGGGGATTGCAGGAAATACGTAATCCACAAAATCCTTGACGGTTGTCGCCTATAGCTCGTATCGTAGATGGACAGGAGCATTATGGATAGGGGAGTAGTGATATGATAAGTCTGCGGTTTGCCAGACAGTTCCTCCGGCACCCGAGGCAACTGGGGACCTTCTCGGAGAGCGGCCCGGCGTTGGCCAAGACGATGGCCGAGCAGATTGGAGTCAGTTCCCGGGTCGTCGAGCTGGGACCCGGCACAGGGCCGGTCACTCGAGAGATTCTCAAGCGACTTCCGAGCGACGGGCATCTGACGTGCATCGAGATCAATCCGGCCTTCTGCCGGTGTCTCGAACAGATCGGCGATCCCCGGCTGCAGGTCATCTGCGATGATGCAGGCAACTGCGAGCGGTACGTGGACCACCCGGATTGCGTGGTTTCGGGACTGCCGCTGACATTGTTCAGCAAGGAGGCGAAGGAGCGGATTCTGGCGATTTCGAGCCGGTGCGGAACGTACGTTCAGTTGCAGTACACGCCGCTTCTGAGCAAGAACATCCGGCGGTATTTCTCGGATGTCAAGCTGAAGTTCGTACCGCAGAATTTTCCGCCTGCCTTTGTCTACGTGTGCAGGCACTCCGCAGGGGCAGGGACGACGTGAACGGCGCCGGTCGCCTGTCGCGGGCGGGCCGGCTCAATGGGGGAGCAGACGATGGTTACACAGAGCATGCCGAAGAAAGTCACGAAGCGGGATGGCTCCGTCGTCGAGTTCGATGCCTCTAAGATCGAGCGTGCCATTGGGCGTGCCTCGCTCGAAGTCCTGCACGACCAGAAGCGGGCGGACGCGGTCGCCCGACGCGTCACCCGGACGGTGGTCGAACGGCTGGCAAAAGAATACAGGGATAAGATCCCCCACATCGAGAACATTCAGGATATCGTCGAATCCGCTCTGATGGATGAGGGCTACAACGGGATTGCCAAGAGCTACATCCTGTATCGCGAGAACAGGTCGCAGGAGCGGTTCGCCAAGACCGCCCTGGGACTCAAGGATGATCTCAAGCTGCCGATCAACGCTGTCGAGGTTCTCAAAAGGCGTTACTTGCTCAAGGATGAGAACCGGCGGGTGATCGAAACCCCAAGTGAGCTGTTCAGGCGGGTGGCGCATCACGTCGCCCGGGCGGAGGACAACTACGATTCGGGTCTGGCGGCCGATGACGTGGAGGACCGGTTCTACCGCATGATGCGCAATCGAGAGCTCATGCCGAACTCGCCGACCCTGATGAACGCCGGGACTCGCCTGGGCCAGCTCTCCGCGTGCTTCGTGCTCCCCGTCGAGGATTCGATCGAAGGCATTTTCAAGTCCCTGGCGGACATGGCCCGCATTCACCAGACCGGCGGGGGCACGGGCTTCAGCTTCTCACGTCTGCGCCCGCGGGGCGACCTCGTCGCGTCTACCAAGGGCCGCGCCTCCGGCCCCATCTCCTTCATGAGCATCTTCGACAAGGCCACCGATGTAATCGTGCAGGGCGGCCGGCGCAGGGGCGCAAATATGGGCGTGCTTCGCTGCGATCACCCGGACGTACTTGGCTTCATCGAGGCAAAGGTCGGCTCGGACGCGTTCCGGAACTTCAATCTCTCCGTCGGGGCGACCGACAAGTTCATGAGATCCATCCCCGAGAATCGGCCGTTCGATCTGGTGAATCCGCGAACGGGCGAGGCCGTGAGGCAAATCGGCGCCCGCTCGCTGCTCGATTTGATCGTCAATGCCGCTTGGCGGACGGGCGACCCGGGGCTCATCTTCCTCGATGAGATCAACCGGCGCAATCCGACGCCCCAGGTCGGCCGCATCGAGGCCACCAACCCCTGTGGAGAGGTGCCTTTGCTGCCCTATGAGAGCTGCATCCTGGCCTCGATCAACCTCGACAGGATGACCCGGGGCGAGGAACTGGGCAAGGCCGCCGTGGACTGGGGCAAGCTCCGCGAGACGGTGCACTGGGGCATCCGGTTCCTGGACGACGTAATCGACGTCAACAGGTATCCGCTCGAATCCATAAAGGCGATCACGCTGGCCAACCGCAAGATCGGCCTGGGCGTGATGGGACTCGCGGACATGCTTATCCGAGTGGGGATTCCATACAACACCGGGGAGGCGGTGACGTTTGCCACTAAGCTGATGCGATTCATCCACCGGGAGTCGCGTGCCGCCTCTGAGGAGTTGGCCGCTCAGCGAGGCGCTTTCCCGAACTTCGATAAGTCGGTCTACGCCGCGACCGGCCGCAAGCTTCGCAACGCCACGGTGAATACCATCGCCCCGACGGGCACGATCAGCATCATTGCGGGCTGCTCCAGCGGCATCGAGCCGTTGTTCGCCATCAGTTTCGTCCGCAACGTGCTGTCGGGGACGCGCCTCTTTGAGACCCATCCGCTCTTTGAGAGAGTCGCCAGGGACCGCGGCTTCTACAGTCGCGAGCTGCTCGCCGAGGTGGCCAGGCATCCGTCGTTGGCGAAGATCAAGGGCATTCCGGGCGATGTGAAGAAGCTCTTCGTGACGGCGTTCGACGTCGCCCCGCTGCAACACCTGGAGATCCAGGCGGCGTTTCAGAAGTACACGGACAATGCAGTTTCCAAGACGATCAATCTGCCCGCCGACGCGACGGTCGAGGACGTCCGCGAGACCTATCTGGCGGCACACCGTCTCAAGTGCAAGGGGATCACAATCTACCGCTACGGCTCCAAGTCGGGGCAAGTCCTGTCCGTCAGCGAAGCGGAAGAAGGAAAGCAGGAGGAGGCGCCCGATTTCACCTCTGCCGATACTGATTTCGCCGGCGGCTGCATCGGTGGCGTCTGTGAGTTCTGAGGCGGATCGGGCCTGAGAGTCTCGTGCCTCCAGGCGGCTTCGTCTGTCCGCGCCGGCTAATACATAGTCGTCATTTGTAGTTGGCGAGGATACTCTTGGCGACCCCTTCGGTGATGGCCTTCTGCTCCAGGAGGCCGGTGATCGACTCCTCCATCGCGACCATGCCGTGTTTCTTGCCGGTCTCGATGACGCTGCGCAGGAAGAATCCGTCCTTGCGGCGGATGATGTTCTTGGCGGCGCTCGTGATCACGAGGATTTCACACGCTACCCGCTGCTTGCCGTCGACCGTGGGGACCAGCTCCTGGTGAATGATGCCTTGCAGCGATTCGGCCAGCAGGAATCGCAACTGCTCTTCATCGCTGGCCGGTGCGTAGCTCAGCAGCCTTTCGAGAATCTTGTCGATGGAGATGACATGCAGGGTCGAGAGGACCAGGACTCCCGTCTCCGCCGCCGTCAGGGCGATCTTGATCGTCTCGTAGTCGCGCATCTCGCCGATGGCGATAATGTCGGGGTCCTGGCGCAGCGCCGCCCGCAGTCCCGTGTGAAAATTCTGCGTGTCCTTGCCGATCTCCCGCTGCCGGACGATGCCGAGCTTGTTGACGTGGACGTACTCGATGGGGTCCTCGATCGTGATGATGTGTTTTTCCTGAGTCGTGTTGACCTCGTCGATCATGGCCGCCAGCGTGGTGGTCTTGCCCTGGCTGGTCGCCCCTGTGATCAGCACGAGCCCTTTTCGCCGGTGCGCGAGGTCCCGCACGGTGTCGGGCAGGAGCAGCTCTTTGATGGCCCGCAGTTGTGTAGGCAGGATACGGATTGTCGCCCCCACGTTCCCATCGAAGTATCCGACGTTGACGCGGTATCGGCCGCTCTCGTCGGCGAGCATCAGATCGTAATCCAGGCGTTCCTCCAGGAGTGTGCGTTGCTCGTCCGTGAGCAGATCCAGCGCGAGGTCACGGCTCTGCTGCGGACTGAGCTTCTCCTTGGTCACCGGCACCAGCTTGCCTCCGATGCGAAAGTGGATCGGGGCATTGGCGCAGATATGGATGTCCGTGGCCCCCTGGCTCTTGGCGTGTTCGAGCAACTGTCTTCTGCTAATCATCTGTTCTCTCCAGTTTGAGCATGAGAACACGCTGCGTTTGCTCCGTGACCTTTGCCGTTTCGGCGATCCGAACGGGGCAGACCCAGACGATCTTCTCCCGGTCGGCGAAGACCAGGATATTCGCCCGCATCTCCCGGCTGACTTTGGCCGCAGTCAGGAACTTGCCGAGCTTCTTCTCGCCGGCCAGACCGAGCGGCCAAAACCTGTCTGCCGCACAACGGGATCGCACGATGACGGGCTGTCTCACACGGTCGAAATCAAGATACTCGCGGAAGGGACTCGTGTCACCTTCGATTTGTCCCGCGCTGAGGCTCTCGCGGTCGAGGACGCTTGCCTCAATCCGCCAACCGGCAGACTCCGTCTGTCCGGGGATTCGCAATGGCACGGCCTCCCCATCATGGAGTCGGCTCTTCGTACGTTGACCTGATGCCAAAGCAAGCCCGGCTGGATGTGTATCTTGCCTCGGCGCAATAAGAATCACGTTGTCATATTCGCGGCGAGCGGTGAATCCCTCGGGCAGGGCGATCATCTTCCCGCCAATGGAACTTCGGGCCAGTTGCAGGAGGCGTTTGTAGTGGTCCTGTCTCAGATTCTCTTCGCTGCAGTCGAGTCCCACAATCGCAAGCCGCATCAACTCGACTGCCACCGGCTCAGGCAGCGCCGCCAACCCGCCCGCATTGATGACAGTCCTGTCCTCAGAAGACTGCACCAGATCTGTGGCTGCCTTCTCTGCGTCGCACTGGATTCGCTGGTAGAGTCTTCTCGCAGATCCGGCCAGTTCTGATAGCTCGTCAGCGAGGGACGCGTGGGCCTCTCGCTGCAGGGCAGGCAACAGTTTGTGCCGGATGTAATTTCGCGTGTATGCCGGATCGACGTTGGTGTGATCCTCGCACCAGGATACGTTTCTTCTGCCGAGGTACGCGAGAATGTCGGCGCGACTGAGGTCCAGCAGCGGCCGGGCAAACCACAAACCATTGCCAAATTGCCGGGCGGGCCATATCCCCGCCAGTCCCCGCACGCCGGTCCCGCGGTGCAGCCGCTGAATGACAGTCTCGGCGTTGTCATTCTTCTGATGGCCGGTGGCCACCCAGTTACACTCCTGAGCTTTTGCGATGTCGCTGAGCGCGGCGAGACGCAACTGCCGAGCGGCCGTCTCCAGTGAGAGTCGATGAGCCTTCGCGCAGGCCCTCACGTCAACGGCCTTTGTGACGACCGGTATCGCCAGCCGGGTCGCCTGGTCAACCACGAATCGCTCATCGGCGTCGCTCTCGGCGCCGCGAAGTTGATGATTGATATGGGCGCAAACAAGCTTCCCGGAGAGCACGTCGCTTGTGCGAAGCGATTTCAGGATGTGCAGGAGAGCGACAGAATCGGCCCCGCCCGAGACGGCGAGCAGGATGCCCCCGGTCCCTGCAAACAATCCATGCAGGCGGATGAACTCCATCACTTTTTGTTCAGTCGCATCCATCCCTTCGACTCGTTCGCAACAGTCCACCGTCGGTAAATAAAAAGGGGCCTGACATCGTCAGACCCCTGAGTTTGTCCCGGTAGTCGAATGGCCTGGCACTACTGGGCGGGTGCACGGTCGGAGCGATTCAGTTCGCTGATGCGCCGCTCGACGTAAGCTTTGTTGACTTCGGAATTCTGTCCCTCTTTGACCAGTGCCTCCTGGTAGAGTTCGAGGGCTTCTGCGCGGCGGTGAAGCTTGTTGTCGAGGATCAGGGCGGCCTTGTAGCGGGCGGGGTACGGCGTGGCCGGGTCCCACTGGTAGGCCCTCTGATAATAGGACAGGGCGATCGTGTAGTCCCCGAAGTACTCGTGAATGCCTCCCAGCCTGTAGGCGGCGTCGTCGATTTTGTCACTGGTGGGATACTGCCGGATCAGATTGCTATACTGGCCGACCGCGACCCGCAGAATCTCCTCATCCTTGAGCACGGGCAGCACGCCCGCTTTTTGCTCCGTCTTCATGGCCTCGGCATACAGGTCGTCGGCCGCTTGGATTCTCGCCCCGGCTTTCAGGTCCGCCGACAGCACCTGCGCATCGATCATGTAGCGATACTGTGGAATCCGGTCGAGCGCCTGCAATTCCGATTTGGCCCAGGTCAGCTTCGCGTTGTTGCCCGCGGCATCGTAATGCTGAATCAGCGTTTCCAGGCTTCGACGGTACGCCTGGCGTTGCGTGCTCATCTGCTCGACAAGGTCGATTTCATCGGCGGACGCCGCTGCCTCCACGGGGACCGGGGTCGTTGCCTCGGAATAGGGTTGGCCTCGCATTGGAAGCTTTGCGCTGCCTCCCTGGTTGGGGTCTTGGCAGCCCACGAGTATCGCCAGCAAAAGAATGGTCGCCGCTGTTACAACTGTCCGTGTCATCGCGTAATCTCCTTATCGCTCAGCCAACGCGTTTTGCCGGTTCGGCAGGCAGCATAACAGTCTCCGCCTCTCTGTGTGAACGCACTACCATGCCACCGGCGTGTTCAACAGGCATAATTAAACGACACTTTCTTGGCGCGTCAAGCCCAAAGAGACCGAAAAACATAGCAATTATGCCTTGTGGGAGCAGGTCGAACACGCCTCAGGCACGTTGGCGTATTAGGCAGGGGACGGCCCAGGGGGGCTTTGCCTCCCGCCCGAGGTCATTTCCGCCGGATTTCTGGCCCCAGGCCGGTCGGCGGTGTGCTATGATCGTGCTCGGACAGGCCAAGCCGCCAGGCTGTGCGAAAAACGGCGAAAACTTGCTTTCAGGACATCTGCGAATGACCAGATCATGGAAAATGGACGAATTGCTTGAGAAAGTGAGGGGTTTTCAGGGGGCGTGTGTCATTGCCGCCGCGGCCGAACTGGACGTCTTCACGGCTATCGGCGACAAACCCGCGACGGCAGAGGCTGTGTCCGCACGGATTGGCGGCCAGCCGCGTGCCACCGCTGTCCTGCTCGACGCTCTCGTCGCCTTGGAACTGCTGACCAAGCGGGGCGACGCCTACCGCGTCCCGGCGGAGGTGGCAGACCTGCTTGCCGAAGACTCGCCGGTCAACGTCCTGCCGGGCGTGCGGCACCAGGCGAATTGCCTTCGCCGATGGGCCCAACTGGCCCGCGTCGTCAAGACGGGGCAGCCCGCCGACAGAACGCCCAGCATCCGGAGTCAGGCCGGCGACTGCGAGTCCTTCATCGGCGCGATGGACAATTTCTCGGCGGCCGTCGCCCCGCAAGTCATCGAAAAGCTGATGCCTCTACGGTTTCAGCGCATGCTGGACATCGGCGGGGCCTCAGGCACCTGGACTGCGGCCTTCCTGCGGGCGGTTCCGGAGGCCACCGCCGTCCTGTTTGATCTGCCTGATGTGATCCCCCTGGCTCGCAGCCGGCTCACCCGCGCAGGCCTGATCGACCGCATCACGCTGGTGCCCGGGGACTTCTACACCGATACGCTGCCGGGCGGGGCCGATCTCGCCTGGCTCAGCGCCATCGTCCACCAGAATTCCCGCGAGCAGAACCGGGCCCTCTATGCGAAGATTCACTCCGCTCTGGCCGCTGGGGGCGCTCTGGCGATCCGGGACATTGTGATGGATGCATCCCGGACCCGTCCGCCGGCCGGTGCACTGTTCGCCGTCAACATGCTCGTCGGCAGCGAGGGCGGCGGCACATTCACGCTGGATCAGTTCAAGGAGGACCTGGGCTCCGCCGGGTTCACGGGCATTCACCTAGTCCACCGCGACGAAGGCATGAATTCGCTCGTCACGGCGAAGAAGGCCTGATGCTGCCGGTCACTCCCTTAGAGACGTGTGAGAAGTAGCACGGGCATCTTGCCCGTGGTCTCATGGGCGTCACGCCCGCGAATAGACAACAAAGACGACAACGTGCAGGGTCAAGGTGGCCCTGCAACTCATGGACAGGATGCCCGTGCTACGTAACCCGGCTTCTCTCGCACCCTCTTGGCGTTATTGTGAATTCGCTGTAGGGTGCGACGATCTCGAAGCCGAGCTTGCCGTAACAGGCGAGCGCCGCCTCGTTATCGGCTTTGACGTTGAGGCCGACGTACTGGACCTCTTCCAGCACGGATTGACATAGCCGGGCGACCACCTGCGTGGCGTATCCCTGGTGCCGATGCGCGGGACGGGTGACGATATTGCCGAGCGCCGCCACGCCGAACTCCGGCGAGTACACGTGGACGCCCGCGGCGCTGGCGAGCCGGCCGTCCTTCCGCAGGCCGAAGTATTGGCCCGTCTCCAGCATTCGCGCATCGAACCAGTTCGTCGGGTAGCTGTCGAGATAGAGCTGGGACAGCTCGGCCAGGTCGCGTTTGCCCAATCGCACGGTCTGTGAGCAATCGACCTCTCGTACAAGTGACTTGTCCCGCAGCGACATTTTGTAGTGCAGCCCGTGCGACTGCACCGCGTGGCTGCCTGCGAGGACTTCCTCCACGCCCGGACTTAGATGCGCGTAGAATTCCCCCGGCAGCCCTTTGACAACTTCCGCAAGCAGCTTCTGCATTGTGGCCGGCTGCTGCGAGATCCCCACCACCGTCGGCGTCTCCCGCCCGCAGTAGATCAGCAGAACCTCTTTCATCTCTCCGTCCTCTTCCCAGCCGTACCAGCTTGTGTGCGGCCAGAAGAAATCGTCCAGGTCGCCCAGACTGTAAACGTGCAGCTCCGGGTCGTGCCGCAGAAACGCGGCAATCTCCATCTTGTATGCCAAGGGCCGGATTCCCATCGTCCGCTCACTGCGCCTTGGTCACCCTGTAGCGGATGATCGTAAGATACTTTTCCGGATCGCCTTTGGAGAATACGCTGGGGCCCTTGACATACTCCTCCTCATGCTCGCCGGTGATCTTGTATCCGCCGTCCTTGATGAATTGCATCAATTTGGCGATTGTTGGCTCCTCGCGGTCGTAGGGCCCGACGTGCAGGATCTCGGCGACTTGGCCATAGTTCCAGGTGGTGATCCGGGCGACCAGTCCCGATGCGTCCGCCTGCTCGCCCGGCAGCGACTCGATGCTATCAGGCACAGGCATCGCGTACCGTCCCACCCACAGTTCCTTGGGCGTGTCAAACGCCAGGGGCCACCGGGCCCGCGGGGCCGGTTGCTTGGGACCCTTGGGCACCCCCTTGAGCTTGAAATAGGTTTTGAACAGGAGGCCGAATGCCTGGCTTCCAACCACCTCCGGCTCACCACGCGCCTCTACCTCAAGGACCTTCAGGTCCGGCATCTCGGCCAGTTGCGGCTGTTTGAGGTACTCGTACTTCGCCGGGTCCGGCCCGCCCGCGCCGAACAGGAAGAACCCCGCCGCGACCACAAGCACGACGACAACGATCACTGCGACCAATGCAATCTTCATCCGCCTCAACATGGTTCTCCTTGACTGCTGTCTCAACGATCGTGGCGCTGTGCAATCTCGTCAGCGACCCACGTCATCGTTTCGCCAAAATTGGCCACCCGCGGCGGTTTCTTGCCCTTGCCCGGGATGATCTCGTGACCCTCGTCTCGGAGCTTTTGGGCGTGAGCTTCGGCGCCGCCGGGGAACTTGGGGTTCAGGCTGCCATCGTCTTTGATCACCCGCCAGTAGGGGGTGATACTCGTCTTGCCGGCTTGGCGGTCTTCCTCGGCGGCCTCGGAAATGATGCGGAGGAAGATACCAGTGGTCAACGGACAGGTCGAGTCCGCCCTGAACGGTCCCGCGAGCCGCCGGCGAATCTGGCCTACCGTGACGAGTTTTCGCTCCGGCACGGCCCGCACGACCTCGTCCACCATCAGCGGCGTCGGTACGAGAATCCTTCGCCCGCCCATTGTCTTCACCCATTTCTCCGGCACGTCCACCACCTTGGGCAGTCCCGGCACCGCGTTCTCCAGCTTTTCGTGCCAACTCTTGCGTGCTCTTGCCATCCCGAGCCTCTCACCTTATAACCTTTAGATGCAGCAACAAAGGTCGCCGAGACTGGCCCGGCGGCACTTGGCCGCGGGTTCCCATGCAGATGACACCATAATGCAGCTTCCGCCACGAGTCAAGGGTCGCCGGCCAGGGCGAACGCAGAGTCGCCCAATATGGTGGGTGGCATCGTCAAGCGAAGCTTGGCGATGGCGATCTTCCCCTGCGTAGGACCATCGCCAAGGCCTGCGGCCTTGAGATGCCACCCGGCTGGCGCATTCACCACCTCTCCTTCCGGGACTTTGCGATTGCCCTGCGTCGCCGGCCGCCGCCCGCGCAGAGTGACTGCAAAAAAATTCCGAAAATTCCGCTTGACAGGCCTTCGGGGCGGCGGTACACTTGTAATAGTAATAATAGTACAAGTACTGGTGCGTTATGCAGTTTCGGATCGACAATGCATCGGACCGGCCGGTGTACCTGCAGATCATCGACCAGGTCAAGCGGGACATCGCCCTCGGGCGTCTGACCAAAGACGAGCGGCTGCCCACGGTTCGTCAGCTTGCCCAGCAGCTTGCCATCAATCCCAACACGATCGCCAAGGCCTATCGCCAGCTTGAGCAGGAGGGGATCATCGTGACCCGGGCCGGGGCGGGGGCGTTCGTCGCGGGGCTCGACAGCATGCTCAGCCGGACGGTCCGGCGAAAACTCATCTGCGACGAGCTGGAGCGGATCGTCATCGAGGCCTTTCACATGCAGATCGACAAGGGGACGCTCGCCGGGTGGTTCGACGCCGCCCTGGAGAAATTCAACCTGACATCGGGAAAAGGATAAGCTGTGCAGGTGTCGTGTGAGGGCGGGCATGAGTGAGGACGGCAGAGAAATGACGCCGGTGATTGAATGCCGAGAGGTAACGAAGGCATACGGCGGCGGGAGGGCCGGCCGCAAGGCCTCGGTGCGCGCCCTCGATAATATTTCGTGGCAGGTGGGCGGCGGGACGATTGTCGGTCTGGTCGGGCCGAACGGGGCTGGCAAGACCACGCTTCTGAGCCTCATCGCGGGCCTGCTCTTCCCGACGCAGGGTACTATTCATGTCTGCGGCCATCCGGCCAGGTCACTGGACGCCCGGCGAAGCCTTGGTTATGTCCCCGAGTCACCGGCGTTTCTGTCGTGTTACTCCGCTCGGGCGGTTTTGAAGCATCATGCCGCGCTGCACGGCCTGTCCAGAGAGGCAATCGCCGGAGAGACCGAAAGAGTGTTGTCGCAGCTACGGCTTGAGGAATATGCTGATCGCGCAGTCGGCGGATTCTCCCAGGGCATGAGGCAACGCCTGGCCCTGGCGGTGGCGCTGCTCGACAACCCGCGATTGCTGCTGCTGGACGAGCCGAGCAACGGGCTGGACCCGATCGGGGTCATCGAACTGCGCCGTATCCTCAACGAGGTGCGGCAGTCCGGTGCGACGGTCATCATCAGCTCCCATCGTCTGGGCGAGTTGGAGAGGCTGACGTCGGACTACGTCTTTCTGCATCGGGGCCGGATCGTCCAATTCGGCCGCGACGAGAGGGTCGAGCAAACGGGACACCTGCGAGTCGAGCTTTTGCCCGGCAGCCCTCATGTGCGGGAAGACGTGCTGGCGCCCTGCAGCTTGGTGGAGCAGTCAGACACGCGGCTGGTCATCGCCGTGAACGGCATTGAGGATGTCCCTGGCGTCGTTAGTTCTCTGGTAGGGGCTGGGGCTCTCGTTACGGGCGTCGCTCTCGAAATGCAGGACATCGAAGAGACCTTTGTTCGTCTGTGCCGGGAAAGGGCCTCATAGATGAAGGCGTACGCGATGATCAGCGAAACGTTCCTGCGGAAGTCGAGCTTTCGCCTTGTGCATTTGGGCTGGCTCCTGGCCTATCCGCTGATATTCCTGATGCCATCCCTGCCGGAAACGTGGCAGTGGGGAGGGCTCATGTTCGCCTGGAGCGGCTGCCTGCTGCCCATCGTGCTCAGCGCGGGGATTTTCGGCGACGACATCGCATCCGGGCGGATACGCCTGCTGGCGACGGAGCCGATCCACCTGTCGGAGCTGTACATCTACCGCTTTCTCGGCCTGTCCCTGCAGGCCGCAGCTCACCTCCTGGCGGTGGCAGCCTTGATTCTGCTGCTGCATGGGCTCACGGGCAGGGGCAGTCTCGATCGCTTCGCCTCGTGGATACTCGCCTCGTGGCTGATCTTCAACACCTGGGCCGCGCTGTCCACATCCGTCTCCGTCGTGGTCAGCCGCGATCACAATTCAATGACGCTGGTCCTGGCCACGATCATCGTCTTCTTCCCGCTCTATATGCTCCTGTTGTTCTTCCAAGACAGCATGGTAACACAGGTCTATCACGCGATCGTGCGTTACGGATGTCCGCCGGTGGACATCCTCGCGGGGTTGGGGCTGGGTAAATACAGCCTGGCAGAGGGCGGCGCGAATGTCGCTCACAGTCTCGCGTTGACCGTTCTCTACGGAGCGGCGGGAATTGTTCTGCTCAAGAATCGGGAGTTCAAGTATGCGGCGGATTGATACAGGGGTATGATGTCACCCAGAGAGATATGGGAGGACCCAGTATGAATCATAATCCGATCGTTGTCGAGGACCTGGTCAAGTACTACGACGGCCGGTGCGTGCTGGACGGCGTCAGTCTGGATGTGCCGCGCGGATGCATCTACGGGCTGCTCGGCCGCAACGGGTCGGGCAAGACCACGATGATTCGCATCCTGCTGGGCCTGGAGCCGCCGACGCGAGGCCGCACGCTCGTGCTGGGCGAGGACTCCTCGCGGCTGTCGGCGAAGGCGCATGGCCGCGTCGGCTACGTCGCCGAGGGACACAACCTGATCCAGGGCTACAGGGTTAGCCGGCTCATCGCCTTGTGCAAGGGGCTGTCGCTGCACTGGAACGACGAATTCTTCGGGCGCCTGATGGAGACCTTCCGGCTGCCAGTGGATCGCAGGGTCCGCGAGCTGTCAGCCGGCATGAGGGCCCAGCTCAACCTGGCCCTGGCAATGGCCATCGATCCGGAGCTGCTCATCCTCGACGATCCCACCCTCGGACTCGACACGGTCGCCCGCCGCCAGTTCCTCGAACTGGCCATCGACGTGATTCAGAGGCAGGGCCGGACGATCCTGTTCAGCTCGCACATCCTCGGCGATGTCGAGCGGATCGCCGACCGCGTCGGCATCCTCCTCGCCGGCAAGATCGTCGTCGATTGCACCCTCGAAGAGCTCAAGGACCGCGTCAAGAAGCTTCGCGTCATCTTCCCCCAGCGCGTGCCGGACGATCTGTTCATGACGGAGATCATCAATCGGCAAAGCCAGGGCCGCGAGATGGTCCTGACCGTCGCCAACTGGAATCCTCAGAAGCAGGCGATCCTCGAAACGTTCAAGCCGGCAAGCTGCAGCGAGGTGCCGATGTCGCTGGAGGACATTTTCATCGAGTGCACGCGGCCGGCTTCGGCCCCTGTCCTGCAGGAAAGCGAGGTGTGACATGCTGACTCTCATCGGCCGCGAGCTTCGCGACAATTTCGCCCATCTCATCCTGGCGGGTTTCTTCAGCCTCTGTACAGTCGCGATTGCGATTGTGACTGCCTACTGGGGCATTTCGTGGGTCAGTCTGCCGATCTCCGGGATCATGGGGATTATCCTGGTCGTCCTCTACACCACACTGGGCGCGGCCCAGATGTACACGGATCGGGCGAACCGAATCTCCTCTGTGCTGGCGACTTTGGCGGCGACCCGCAGCCGGATCCTGGCGGCGAGGGTCCTTGCCGGCGCTGCGATTATCGTGGCGACGCTTGTGCCGCTGCTGATTACGGCTGTCGCCATCATGTCCCTGGAGGACGCACCTCTGGCCTTCTACCGGGGCGTGATCGCGGAGGTCTTTGCGGCGCTGGTCCTGACGAGCTTCGCCTGCTACTGCGTCGGGCTGCTGCTCGGCTGGACGGCGATCAAAGCGGCCCTCGGTGTCCTGCTTCTGGCAGCGCTTGTCGTGCTGCTCGTCGTCATCAAGGGCTTTGTCCTGCCGGCCATCGTCCTGCTGCTGCTGTTCAGTGTCGCGTGCCTGGCGCACCTCTGGTATCGATTCACATCCATCCCGTTATAGGTATTGGCTATGAAAACGCGAAGGTCAAGTGCTCTGAACGCTGTGGCGACCGGCTTTGTCGTGTTGTTCCTGACGCTGATCGTTTTCTTCTGGGCCCGGTGGGGCTGTGAGTCCGCCCGCAGCAAGCTGCTGCCTGAGCAGGCCCGCAAGCTCGATATCGACGCATCGAGTCTCATCATGCCCAGGACGAAAGAGGAGCCGAACGGCATCCCTTGTCTCGTACATGCCGTGATGATGCCGGAGGAGGTGCCAACCGAGGGACTCGGCGTCCTGCGGTATCTGAATGCGCACCTGCCCGATGCCCCGAACTCGCCCCTGTACGCCTGGGGCGTGAGCGGGGATTATCCGCGCCTCTACTATAGCCGGTCGCTTGGCATGATCGTGTACTACTTCCGACTCCCCGTGCTCCAGGCCGACGGGACATACCTGACGCGCCCTATTCCGGATGGAACGGAGGTAGTAGAGGAAGAAGGCGTCGCCTACGCTGGTCCCAAAGGGATGGGCGACAAGCCGGACAGTAAGCTCGGTCGCTTCACTGATCCTCTCGTGCGGACTGCGGCGCGGGACATCGCCCATCAGATCGTGTATGATCGCGGGCTGCGACGATTCTTCGTAATCGATTGGCACAAGAAGATTGTGAGGCAAGGTCCGCCGCTGCCGGGCGATGTTGCTCCGCCTGTCGATTTCGGGTGGGCTCGCAAGCAGTCGAAGTGCCTGAATCTCTACACCGAAACTCCGGAGCCGCTGCTCACGTACGGCGTGAATCCGGGTCGGACCCTGGTGCTCGATACAGCAGGCAGTATTCGGATGCTCGACCTTGATACCCTCGAATACACCGGCTTCGCTGGTGGGCTGCCGGCGCCGGCGACCCTGTTCCCATCGGACCGGCGTGCGAAGCCTGACGATCTGTTTGCATTTCAGGTCCTGCCGGTGTTTGTAAACATGGGCAAGCAATACGTCGGGTGTGCCGTGGCCGTGCTGTCGCGCGATGCCACGGCGGCGAAGCTCGAAGTCTTCGACGCCAATGGCGCGAGCGTCGCCATGGCCGACACATTCGCCGACGTTTCTCGGGCGGGAGAGAATGGCTCGCCGGCGCGCTCGCACTCGGTGCCCACCGCGACTGCCCTCTATCTCGATCTGCCCGGCGAGGTGCTAACGGGAGTGAAATTCGTTCTGGAGAGCTTCCATCCGCCGGCGCTGCTGCTCGCATCTTATTTCACGGCGTCGAGTATCGAGGCCACGGCCGGCCACCGGTCGCTCTTTGTGCTGCCGAACTCCTTCGTCGCGATGAAAGGGCGGGACGTGCGGTACGGCCCGATTCGCCGGTTCTGGACGGCGCTGCCGTTCCTGCTGCCGAGCGTCCTGTTTGGCGTGCTGTTCGGTGCGGCCGTGGCTCGCGACGCACGCCGGGCGGGCTTGCAGGGCTACGCAAGACGCCTCTGGGTCGCTGTGACCGTCCTGGTGGGACTGCCCGCATACATCACGTACCGGGTCACGCGCCCGAAGACGGCCCGCGTGACCTGCCAGAACTGCGGGCGGTGGCGATGGGTCAATCGCGAGACATGTCACCACTGCGGCAGCCCGTGGCTGGTGCCCGAGCTGGTCCCGCCCGCCTGGCGAGTGATCGGCCAGCCCGAAGAACAGCCCTGCAACGATCCGTCCCCTCGGCCCGAACAAACGATCTCCAGGGAGTCTGAAGTGTGATGTTTGACGTGTGAAGTGAGATATTGGAACACTTCACAAATCAAACATCAAAAATCAAACTTCAAACTTGGGAACCCCCGTCCGCGCACCCTGTCTAACAATTGTGTCAGGATGTCCGATATTCCTGTTACTTCGGACGGATGGACTGCCTTGTATAGGCGAGGACCTTATGAGTGATGATCGCGGAACCATTCCGTTCCTCGCCGCGGCACGGTCGGGCGACCGGGCGGCGATGGGCCGTCTGGCCAGCTTGGTCTGGGATCGCGTGTACTCGTTCGCGTTGCGGACCACGCTGGACCACAATGCGGCCGAGGATGTCGTCCAGGAGACGCTGCTGGCGATGATCTGCGGGCTTGGCGCGCTCCGCGACGACTGCCGATTCTGGCCCTGGATTTACCGCATCGCCTGGAGCAAGGTTCGCAACCGCGGCCGCGACCGCCGGCTGCGGACGTGTCTCGAAATGGAGCTGCTCCGCACGGCCGCCACGCCGGACCGGCGCCGGCACGATGACAGCCCACTCGACGCTCACATCCGCGAAGAGACCGTCGAGCAAGTCTGGGCCGCCCTCGACCAGCTCCATGACCATTATCGCGACATCCTCCAGCTTCGCTGCTACGACGGCCTCGACTACGCCGAGATCGCCGCCCGCACGCGCACCACCCCCGCCCGAGCCCGAATCCACTTCCACCGAGCCAAAAACTCCCTCAAATCCCGCCTCGCCTGCTGCGTGTGAGGAAAGGGGTGACTATTGACGCAAGACGGCCCGGCCATTAGACTCTCGGCGGTGGTTCAGGAGATGTAGAAGCCATGCGAACCCTGCGGACACTATTGATTCTCATCGGACGCCAATTCACCGATGATGGCCGGTATCTTGTTGGCGTCTTTGGTGTTGCGGCCTGTTGCCTCCTTATACTCGGACTGCTCGCATTCATTTATCCACACGGACTTCTCCTTTCGGGGGGCCTTGTCTTTGGCGTTCTGCCGGTTGCTGTCGGCACGGCTCTTTTTGCCTTCGGTTTGTTCCAGACGTATGGCGATCATGTCGCATTGGCCTTATTGTCAGTCCTCTCCGCTCGTCCGCTGATCGTCCTGGCTCGCCTTATTGTCGGTGTGGTCTTCGCCGGGATCGTGGTTATGGCCCTCGCTCTCACGATTGCCGGTGGAATCAGGAACGGTCTCATGCGGTGGCCTGAATCGTTCCCTCTCAGAGAGCAAATCAGTCTGTTCGCTGGTCTGTTCGAGGTCGGGCTTGCGTGCTACTGTCTGGGCCTCATGGTAGCACAGAAAGCCCGGGTGTTCCCGGCTGCATTGCGCGCATGGCCGCTGGTCTTGATCGTGGCGTCGCTCATTGTTGCCAGAGGTATGGGTCGGCCGCTCGCCATTCTCCTTGTTTCTCTCATTGTGGTTTCGTTACTGTACCTGTTGACCGTTGAGCGTCATCCTCACCTTGGGGCGATCACAATCGGGGCCGTGGTCCTGGCGCTGACCCTTGCTCTCCTCTACTGGCTGCGGATTTCCTCTGACGTGGGTATGGCTCGGATGATGCTTGAGTCCTCGCACGAGGCATCGGTCACATGCTATCGCGAATTTCTCCCCGAGGAAACGCGAATCTCTTATTCTGATGCCCGCTTTACCGTGCACTGCGAGGTGTATGGTCCTTATTGCCCTTTTCTTGAGCGAACGGCCATAGCGAAGTACTCCCAGAGACAGAATTCCGGCGGCAACTCCATCTATCGCTGGTTCGCGCGTGGGCGATGGACTCTCAGCTATGATGCTCAAAACGGCGTTTTCGTCCGGGGCGGTGATCCAAACACGTTGTATGCCGGCGCGGAAACGATTGCAGATACTCGGACAGAAAGCCTCGGTCACTTCCTTTCGCCTGTGGTTTGCAGCGTTAGATGGGATAGGGCGATTGTCTTTGATCGACAAGATTTGCGTTTCTATGAGATCGATTTTAGTAAACGACTTCTGCGCCGTGGACCTCGCGTTGCGGAGAGTGCATTCGGGCATGTTCTGGGCATCACCTCCATGCCTGATCCGGGAACCTGTTCCATCGGTGGTTCCTACCCCTCACCCCATGGGGAAGACGTGCTCTACGTGACCGATGACAGCGGCGTGTACGTGCCCATCGTGGGCGAATCGGGAACCATTGCCGTGCTTGACCCGAGTACATGGGACCTGATCACCGGTGTGGGCCATTTGCCTGCTCCTCACTCGTGGTGTGGGCGTGCTTCATCCAAGCCCAGAGATTTATTCGGGTGCAACGTCAAGGTGATCATGAAACGGCCGGAAATGGACTACGCAGGGCTGATGGTGGCCAGTTTGTCGCGCCAAGGCGCGCCTGTGACCATCGCGGTCTTCGATAAGCGTGGTCACCTTATTGGGGAGGATTGCAGCAGAGTTGTGATGACACCCTGGCTTACGACGAAGTATCTGATTGAGAGCCTGCATCCGCCGGTGCTGACGGTGGCGTCGTTTTTCACGGCCTACAGCTTCGATGCGGGGGCGACGCATCGGGCGATATTCGTCATGCCGAACTCGTTTGTCGCTCAGCAGCGGGACCGCCAGACGAGTTTCCTCTTTCAATTTCTTTGGGCACTTGTGTTCATGCTGCCGGCGATGCTGTTTGCCGGCTTTTTGAGTTGGCGGGTGGCGGCGGATGCCGGAGCGATTGGCCTGTCAGCATGGGCAAGGAAAGTCTGGATGGCGGGGACATTCCTGTTTGGTCTGCCGGCGTATATTACGTACCGCCTGATGCGGCCGAGGTGCGTTCTCATGGTGTGCCGGGAGTGCGGGCGGGGGAGACGGCTGGACCAGGAGGTCTGCCATCATTGCGGCAGCGAGTGGGATTCGCGGGAACTTGAGCCGCCCGCGTGGCGCGTGGTCTCGCACCAACAGATGGGTGCACAATCCTGACGAAACGAGCGAGCCAGGCTTGGGGGCCTGCCTCGGGGATGCGTGTTTTGTAGCACGAGAGAGCGCCCGTGGATTCAGAATCACGGGCAAGATGCCTGTGCTACGGCCAGAAGCGGCGGAGGTAGTCGATGCTATTTTTCGCGATGGTTTCGGGGTCGGGGTCGTATTTGAAGACCTCGACGGAGAGCCACTTGTCGTAGCCGATGTCGCGGACGGCCTGGGCGATGGGGGCGTAATCGACCTCGCCCATGCCTGGGCCGTAGAGGTTCGGATCGTTCACGTGAAAGTGGCCGATGTCCTCGACCCGCACGGAACGAATGACGCCCGCCACGGCGTGTCCCGGGTTCGGTAGTCGGCAGTCGGTGGCCGGCAGCCGGTTGGCGCCGGCGCCTTCTTCTTTACCGCCTACCGAACGCTGACTACCGACTACCGGTTCAGAACTCATCGCCTTGACGTCGAGATGGATTCTGAAGTTCGGATGGTCGATCTCGCGAACCATCTTCATGCCTTCCTCGACGGTATTGATGAAGTTCGTCTCCGCCGGCGAGAGCGGCTCTAGGCAGATCGTCAAGCCCAGATCGCCCGCGCGGTCGAGCACGGAACTGAGCAGGTCTACCGCGCGGCGCCAGGCGTCCTCATACAATCTGAGATCCGAGATTTGAGATTTGAGATTATCCTCCGGGATGCTTCGCTGCTTGGGCGAGCCGAGGACGAGGACCTTGCCGCCGAGGTCGCTGCACAGGTCCAGCAGGGCGGCCAGGTAATCCCGCGTCCGCTGCCAGGTGGCCTGGTCCGGCGTGGTCATATGCAGGGGCGGAAGATTCTTCGCCCCGGCGGGCCTGGCAAACAGCCAGTGCAGACCGACTGTCTCAAGCCCGTGATCCGCGATGATCTTCCGGGTCTCTTTGCGCTGGCGCCTGGTCACTTCGGTTGCAGACGGTGCCAGCGTGAACGGAGCGATCTCGATGCCGTGATAGCCGAGCCGGCTCACGACCGAGCAGACCTCGGCCATCGGCCGGGACTCGAACATCTCGTTGCAGAGGGCGAACTTCATATCTCACGAATGGATGATGGATGATCGATTATTGATGATTAGAAGGGGAGGTCGGACCTTCCTTCCTCGATCATCCATCATCCACTATCAATCATCAATTCCTTAGACGTTTTCCGGTAGGACGAACGGCTCGCGGTAGTTGCGTTTCAGGAACATGTTGGCCATGTCGCCGTACTCGCCGACGTACTGTTCCTTCTCAGGGTCCATCGTCAGCATCGGGCCCAACGTGAGCGGCTCTTTTTCCAGGTCCACCTCGTTGGCGGCCAGGTGCTCGATCATTCGGTTGAATGAATCCATCATCTCCGCATTGTCGCCGATAGCGGTCTTGATCTCCTCGACCGTCGCCTTCTTGCCGAGCCGGTAGGAGGTGTTGGCCATATGACACAGGGCGGCGGAGAGGTGTCCGGTCTCGATGTCGGCATTCTGGTCGCTACGTTTGCGGCTGCGGACGGCCTTGATGAAGTTCTCATGGTGTCCCTCGCCGCCGATGCCGCCGTACTCCTTGCCGGTAAATGGCTTGACCTTCTTGCCGTCATTATCGAAGATCCAGCCGCCGGCGTCGCCCGCAGGGAAGTAACCGCCTTCGCACTGCACGAAGTCGCCAATATCGACGCCGGTCCGGCGGTAGTTGTCCATGTTGCGGGTATCCTTCTTGGCCGGCAGTCCGCGCACCTCGAAGATCAGCGGAGCCGGCTTATAGTCGAAGAAGGCGATTTGGGTGTTGGGCGTCTCGCCGGCGTCGCCGACCTGGCTGACGCCGAAGCGTCCGCCGATGCTGAAGGCCCGCGTGGGCAGTCCCGGATCGCCCAACGCCCAGCGGCCGATGTCCATCTCGTGAGGGCCCTGGTTGCCGATGTCGCCGCAGCCGGTGTTCCAGACCCAGTGCCAGACGTAGTGCAGGGTCTTTCGCCGCAGCGGCTCCATGTCGGCCGGACCGCACCAGAGGTTGTAATCCACGCCCGCCGGCGCCGGGATCGGACCGTTGGTCCCTTCCACAATCCCACTGTAGCCGCCCCCGATCGTGGCGGGGCCTCGCGCCTTGTAGCAGAATCCGCGAACCCACTTGATCTTGCCGATGTTGCCCTGGCGGATCCACTCGAGCGCCGCCTTGTGGGCCTCCGAGGAGCGCTTCTGCGTGCCGATCTGGACGATGCGGTTGTATTTGCGGGCGGCCTCGACCATCTTGCGGCCTTCCCAAATCTCGTGGCACGCGGGTTTCTCGATGTACACGTCCTTGCCCGCCTGGCAGGCCCAGACCGTGACCAGCGCGTGCCAATGGTTCGGCGTGGCCGACGTGATCGCGTCGATATCCTTGCGATCGAACAGCTTGCGCATGTCGGTGTAGCCGTCCACTTTGACGCCCTTGTCGGCGAAGAACTTGACGCGCGCGTTGACGTGATTCTGGTCCGGGTCACACACCGCCACGTAACGGACGCCGGGAATCTTGCTGAAGATCTCCGTGTGGTAGCTTCCTTGTCCGCCGACGCCGATGGTGGCGATCCGGATTTCGTCGTTGGCGCCCAGCACACGGGTGGCCGGCGCTGCCATGGCCAGGCCCGCGCCTACGGCCATCGAATCACGGATGAAATCCCGACGTGTCAACTTGCTCATAGTCTGCCCTTTCCATTGATGATCTGAAGTAGCATGGGCATCTTGCCCATGAGTCGCAGGGCCATCTTGGCCCTGGCTTCACGGGCGAGACGTCCGCGATACACACGGGCAGGATGCCCGTGCTACGTGCATAATCAATTGGTTCCCTTAGCGTATTCCTGGTAAAAGTCAGCCACTTTGCCCTGTTTGTGATCGCCCTTGTGGAAGTAGAAGCGGTACCTGAAGGTCGCGCTCTGGCCGGCGGGGATCACGAAGTTTCCCGTGCCGGCGGGCTTGTTCTCGAAGTCGTGGATGCCGAAGGGATTGACGGCGAACAGCCCGTAGTCGCGCACGTGCCACCACGTTGGGTGGCGCGGGTTGGCCGGATGATCGAAGATCGCGATCCCGACGACCTCGCCTCCGACCGGCCCGTAGTAGTCGCACCAACTGGCTCGCTTGCCCCACGTGGCGTCATCGGTCAGGCCCTCGCTGTTGATGATGTGCCCCCCGGCCACTTTGCCCTTGAGCTGCATCGTCGGGGCCAGGCGGATCGCCATCGAGCCTTCCTTCGTGTCGCCCATGGTCACCTGCCCCTGGGAGGCGTGGATCGTGACCTCGAAATCCATCATCGTGCCCTCAGGCCGGCTGTAGAAGCGGTGCGTCCGCGTGTCGGTGCAGATGAGCTTGCCGTCCGGGGCGATCCAGTTGTTCTGCGATTGAATCACGCCGACCTTCGGCCCGGAGCTGATCTCGAGGAACTTGTCGTGGACGATCTTGCCCTTGTCGTCCGACCAGAAGTCGATGCCGTTGACATCGCCATGGGTGTACCACAGGGATTTTTGGTGTACGTGGTCGCGTGCGTCATTCGGATCGCTGTCGTCGACGGGCCAGTGCCGCATGACGGGCTGGCCGGTCGGTCCAATCACCGGGTAGAAGAACGGGCGCTGCGGCTCCTTGAACCGGTACTCAGTGAAGAGTTTGCCGTCGATCTCGACCGTGACCTTGTTGTCGTGCTCAGTGCACTTGACCCCGCCGGCACTGGGCTTGGGCGTCGTCTGAGCCTTGGCTACCATCTGGTCGAATACCTGCCGTTGCTCGGCCAGGGCCTTGACGATATCAGCGGGGGCGGTTCTGCCCTCCAGCAGGACCCAGCCGTCGTAGTTTGTCCCCACAAGCAGGTTGATCAACTGCTGGTATGGATAGTCGCTGATGTTCAGCTCGCGGACGTGCACCGTGTCGCCGAAGCGGGCACGCACAAGATTGAAGTTGTATTCGAGTCCCTGGCCTTCGAGGTCCTGGGAGTTGCAGTTCCAACAGACGCCGACGTTCGGATGGGTCGCCACATCCATGATCGCCTTGATCGTGGGCAGCAGGGAGCATCCGCCGTGCACCTCCAGGCGCAACTTCTGCCCGTACCCGGCGGCGAATGCGGCCAGATCATTCAGCGACTCGCCGATCTGCCTGATGGTCTTCTCGTACGGTACGCCCTTGGGCAGGTCGTTCGGCTTGACCTTGACGCCCAAGCCGCCGCAGTCGTGTGACAGCTTGATGTACTCCTTGGCTCCGGCGATGTCCTTCGCCAGCTTGTCGCTCTCGGCGTAGTGAAACGCGAAATTCGTGCCCATGCCCACCAATGTCACGCCGCTGTCGGCAAAGCGGGCCTTGACTTCTCGACGCTGGGCCTCGGTCAAGTTCGACTCCACCTTATGCGCGTGTTCCACTCGCAGTTCCACGCCCGGAACGCCGGTCTTTTTGCAGTTCGCGATGATCGTCGGCAGGTCCCAGTTCTGGGCCCAGAGATATGTCACCAGACCGAACTTCATTCCGGAACCCCGGTTGCCGGTAAGCGTCAGTGTCCGGCTCAGCGGGCCGCCCGCCAGGACCCCGGCCCCCAAAACCACGGAACCTTTGAGAAACTCCCGGCGAGTGCTACGAGTTTGGCTCATTCTGCCGCCTTTCTGCGAATGATGTGCCTGCCCTGAAGAACAACGCAACTCCTGCGTATCGCATCGATTCGTCCCAATCGTGACTTCGAGCCGCCGGTCGACCGGATCGCCGGGCATACCAGCCGTCCGCGCTCCGCCATGCCCATCCTCGAACGGCGCCAGATAAGACGGATTATCCGCCCGGAAAATTGCACTGTCAAGGCAAAATCGGGCCTGCCGGGCTCCTCGCGGGCCGTAGCGCGACACCATCGATCCCATAGGTTCTATGAGTCCCGTCCGCTCTGGCGCCAGAGCGCCTGGAGGGCCACCTGTACGAAAAATGCATTGCATTGCGCCGGGGCCGTGGTACCATGATCGCGCCTTCGGCGCTGCGTACGTCCCGGAGGTAAAGAATGATGCGAAGACATTTGCGATCAAGACTCGGCTTCACCCTGATCGAGTTGCTGGTCATCATCGCGATCATCAGCGTGCTCATGGCGATTTTGGTCCCGGCTCTGCAAAAGGCCCGCTTCCGTGCGTATGAGGCCTCGTGCCTGAGTAATCTGCGGCAGATCAACCTGGCCCTGATCGCCTACGCCAACGGGGATGACAGGGGCCGTTACCCGCTGGAGCCGACCGAGCACAACCCGCATCGCGGCCTGCTCCTGAAGCTCAACGCCTACAATGACGACGTGCTGATGGCGGCCTTCTATTGTCCGCAGGCCGGCTTCCTCGAGCAATATGCGAATGACCCCAACGGCGGCGTCCCGCCGGGCGGCACCGATACCGTCATCGACACGCCCGCGAATCGCGAGCTCGGCAACATCACGTACATCTATTGGAGCTTCCGCGCGAACAAGAAGGACCCCGTCAGCGGCCAAGTCTGGCGTGACACCGCCGAGTTCCTGCCGAGACAGTTGACCCTCAGCGGCATCGAGACCCACTGGGACTGGGTGGGCAAGACCGGCAAAGTGGACCAGCAGACCGACCGCTACTGGGAGTGCATGCTCGCCAAGCCCGGCGAGGTCTGGGTCCTCTGCGATTTCTTCCGCAAGGGCGGCATCTTCCCCCACGGCCGACAAGGTGGCGCCGAGGGCGGCGTCAATGTCTCCTACCTCGATGGCCACGCCGGCCGTGTTTACAAAAGCCCCAAGGACAGCTTCCGCTAAGTCCATCCGCTCATTACGCCTCTTCACTGTACTGCGGATTTTGTGCAGTTGCGCGCGAGAATGTGCCGAAAAGAGAAGATGGAGAACATGCGTTTCCGGACCCTGGGCGGGGTGGAGCTTTTGATAAATGGTTGATCACGATAGTGTTATGGTCGAGCCACGGAGCCGGCTGGCGGATATGACCGCCATGGTGATCCTGTTCCTAATGGCGACGGGGGCGGTGATGGTGTTCTCGGCCGGGGCGAACCTGAGTTATGAATTCGACTTGCGGCGGTTTTACCAGTTCCCGGGACTGCGCCAGATCATGTTCTTCCCCATCTCCGTGGTCGTTCTGTTCGCGGCGTCGCTGCCAAGTTATCGCATCTGGAACTGGCAGTCGAGCTGGTACAGATGGCCAGCCTTGTGGCTGTTAGTCCTTGCTGTTACGTTACTTATGGCAGTTCTGGTCCCTGGGGTGGGCACGGAGATCAATGAGGCCCGGCGATGGCTGCGTATTCCGCTTGGGCGGGCCAGTATCAGCTTTCAGCCGTCGGAACTGGCCAAGTGGACAATGGTGATCTTTCTGGCGGGCGCGTGCGCGAGGTTGGGCGACAGTGTAAAGCGGTTCTGGACGCGTTTCCTGCCGCTGTGCGGACTGATCGCGGCGGTGTGCGGGCTCATCATCACTCAGGACCTCGGCACTGCCGTGTTCATCGGCTTGATCAGCTTCCTGATGCTGGTGGTTGCCGGGGCTCGATGGTGGCATGTGTTGATGCCGTTACCCTTTGGCATAGCTGGGTTTATAGCGATCCTCTACTACTCGCCGCACCGCCTCGACCGGTTGCTCGCGTTCCTGTACCCGGAGCGATATGGTGACTCCGTGGCCTACCAGGCGAATCAGTCGCTCATCGCGATCGGTTCCGGGGGAATCTGGGGAAGGGGACTCGGGCAGGGCACCTGTAAATACGGCCACCTGCCCGAGGATACGACCGATTTCATCTTCTCGATCATCGGAGAGGAACTGGGCCTGATCGGCACTATTGGACTCATTGTGGTCTTTATCCTCTTTATCTGCCTTGGTTTACTGATTGTGCTTCGGTGCCGCGATCGGTTTGGCCGGCTGCTGGCGGCGGGCATCGTCCTGACCATCGGGAGTCAGGCCGCCCTCAACATCGGCGTAGTGACCGTCGTGCTGCCCACAAAGGGAATCCCGCTGCCATTCGTAAGCTCCGGGGGGACGAGTCTGCTGCTATCGTCAGCCGCCGTAGGCATTCTGTTGAACATCGCCGCCCGCAGTGCGCCGGTAGATCTGCGCGCAACTCCCGATGTTTTAGAGACTTAGGGCATGTCCACGCCGGGGTTGGCCCCCCGAATTGGTGTGTTTTCGCGTGCATTTCCGGCTCGTTTCGGGTAAAATAGAAGCAATCGAAGGTTGTTTGCGGCTGCGGTCTGGGCGGGGAGAACGTGGGGGGTACGACATGACTCGGGAAAGGAGGCTGCAATCAGACACGCTCTGCGTGTGATCGTTCTGCTGTCGGTTGTCACAGCGTCGGCGACTGGCCAGAGTCCGGTCCAGGGTCGTACTGCACCCACCGAGATCATCATCAAACTGCGCGCGCAGATGGCCGGGCAGGAGACGCAACGGAACGACGGCGCCGGTCAGCTAGTCTTCCCGCAAAGCCTGGAGACGCTTCACAAGCGTTATGGTGTGGACCGGATACGACCGATGCTAACGGGTTCGGGGCGACAGGAAATTGCAGGCAACGCCGCGCACGCGCGAGCCCAATCGCCCGCGACGAGACGAGAGAAATTGTCGCTTGCTCAGCGAAGGCGCGGGCGGACAATAGATGAGCAGCACGACCTCGGGCGGATTTATCGTGTGACAGTCGATGCCCGAACGGACGGCCAAGTCCAGGAACTCCTTGAAGCATATCGGCGGCAACCCGAGGTGGAGTACGCCGAGTTGAACCACGTCATCGCCATCTGCACCGAGCCGGACGACCCGCAGTACCTGCGGCAGTGGGGAATGCAAAAGATCGGCGCGCCGGAGGCATGGGACACCTGCCGTGGCAGCGCCGAAGTCGTGGTCGCGGTCATCGATACCGGCGTGGACTACAACCATCGTGACATACGGGCCAACATGTGGGTCAACGAGGCCGAGCTCCACGGGCAGCCGGGCGTCGATGACGACGGAAACGGCTACGTCGACGACATTTACGGATACAACTTCGCATACAACAACGCCGATCCCATGGATGACCAGGGCCATGGGACAAATTGTGCCGGGACCGTCGCGGCGATTGGGAACAACGGCATGGATATCGCCGGCGTGTGCTGGAACGCCCGAATCATGCCGCTGAAGATCCTCGGGGCCGACGGCGAAGGCACTGAGGCGGATGCGGCGCCTGCGATCTACTACGCGGCCGACAATGGGGCCGATGTAATATCGAGCAGTTGGGGCTCGGCGGATGAGTCGCAGGTGATCAAGGATGCGCTGGCCTACGCACGGCGGCGGGGCGTGATCGTCGTAGCCGCCGCGGGCAACGAGAGCACCAGCAAACCGTTCTATCCAGCGGCCTACCCCGGGGTGATCGCGGTAGCGGCGACCGACGCGAGCGATAAGCGATGGTATCTGTCCAATTATGGCGACTGGGTGGATATCGCGGCGCCCGGCCGTGACATCCTGTCGCTTCGGGCAACGGGCGCCTCATCGGGCACGATCCAGGACGCATTCACGATGAGGCTGTCGGGGACATCGACGGCGGCGCCGCACGTCACGGGGACGTGTGTCCTGTTGCTGGCGGCGAATCCGTTCCTGACGTATGAGGAAGTGGAACAACTGGTGCTGTCCACAGGCGATTCCATTGCCGCAGGGATTTGCAGCACCAGCAGCCGAGTGAATGTGGCCAAGGCGCTGCGTGGAGCGGTGCCGCCAGAGGGCTCCGTGCGCCTCGACCGGGCGGCATATTCGCAGGGCGATGAGATCGAAATCCTGCTGGCGGACTGGGACCTGAGGGGCGCCGGGACTCAATCCGTGCGGATCGAGACCGAGACCGGCGACGCGGAGGAGCTGACGTTGGCGGAGACGGCGGTGGCAAAGGGCGTATTCCGGGGTTCCATCACAGTCGAGCGTGCCGCGGTACAGCAAGGGGACGGGCGGGTACAGGCGGAAGACGGCGCTCGCGTCACCGTGCGGTACTGGCACGGCGGAGGAGCTTCAGATCAGATTCCGCGCTGGGTGGAGACCGATGCGCGTCTGGATTACGAGCCGCCGAGCATCGTCGATGAGATGGTCGAGACGCGAGGACCCAATGTCCGGATCGACTTGACGACAAGCGAGCCGACGCGTGCGGAGATTCGATGCGGGGACACCCCGGGCGGGCCGTACCCGCTGAAGGCCGCGGATACGGAATTGAGCGACCACCACAGCATCAGTCTCGGAAGACTGGTGCCGGGCAGGCAGTATTACTTCGTTGTGGCCCTGGTGGACGAGGCGGGCAACGAGGCGATCGTGGATGACGCAGGCCGTGACTATTCAATCACGATAGCCGGCGACTTTGCCGGTTTTCTGGTGCCGACCTCCTACCCGACGATCCAGGCGGCCATCGACGACGCGTGGAATGGCGATACGGTCCAGGTCGCGGACGGGACCTACTCTGGCGAAGGCAACACGGAGATCGATTTTCGGGGCAAGGCGATCACGGTCCGCAGCGAGAACGGCCCGCAGTCGTGCATCATCGATTGCCGTCACCAGGGCCGGGCCTTCCATTTCCACAGCGGGGAAGGCAGGGACGCCGTGCTGGACGGCTTTACGATCGTCAATGGCGGCAACCAGGACTACGGGGGCGGCATCCGCTGCGTCGCAAGCAGCCCCACGATTCGCAACTGCACCATCCGGGGGAACTCCGCCTCGCAGTATGGCGGGGGCCTGTGCAACAGCTATGCCAGCAGCCCGACCATCGGAAACTGCACGTTCGAGAACAACTCCTGCTCCTCGGCGCGGGCAGTCGGCCGCGGCGGCGCCATCGCCAACCGAAACGACAGCGACCCGATCGTGCAGGACTGTACTTTCGTCGGGAATTCGGCGGGATACGCCGGGGGCGCCATCGGCAATTTTGAGGGCAGCAGTCCCCGCGTCCTGCGCTGCACGTTCCGGGCCAACTCCGCCGTCTCCATGGGCGGCGCAGTCGGAGATTGGGATGACAGCCATCCGGAATTTACACGATGTGTCTTCACGGGCAACTCGACCCCGGGTGACGGTGGGGGCACCTACAGCCAGGCGAAGAGCGTTGCGACCCTGACCAACTGCATCCTCTACTTCAACCAGGCGGATGGGTCCGGCGGAGCGGTGAAGAACGACGCCGGCACGACGATCCTGACCAACTGCACGATCATCGCCAACCACGCGGGACGCTCATGCGGCGGAATCTGGAGCGGGGCGGGCAGCGAGGCGCAATTGGAGGACTGCATCCTCTGGGGCAACACGGACAATCGCGCAGCAGACCCTCAGGGGGCACAGATCGTGGCGGAGGAGAGCGACACGAGGATCGATTACTGCTGTGTGCAGGGTTGGACCGGCACGCTCGGCGGCATCGGCAATTTCACACAGGATCCACTGTTTGTGGACCCCGGCAGAGGAGATTTTCACCTGCGGAGCCGGGGCTGGCGATGGGATACCGGGCGGTCACAATGGACGTACGATGCTGCCACGAGTCCGTGCATCGATGCGGGCAATCCGGGCCGGCCCCTGGGGGATGAGCCCTTGGCCGTGCCCGACGATCCCAATAATTTGCTGGCGCAGAACGTGCGCATCGACATGGGCGCCTATGGCGGGACGGCGGAGGCGAGTATGGCCCCATACGGCTGGACCCTGCTCGCCGATCTGGACAACGACGGCCGCGTGAAGTGGTCCGACTTGGCGTGCATGGCCGCGAATTGGCAGGCGGGCGGCGCGAACCGAAGCGGCGACCTGTCGCGCGATGGGGCCGTCGACGCAAGGGACTTTGCCTTGCTGGCGCGCCAGTGGCGACTGGCGGCGGGGCCGGCGGCGGTGAGAATCGTTACGCCGGGGGACGGAAGCATTGTGCCGGGGCAGGTGGGGACACCCATCGATGTTGGAGTTGAGATTGGCGCGGCAAGCGTCCCGATAAAGCGCATCGAATTCTTCGCGGGCGCCCGGCTCATCGGCATCAATGAGGATGGCTCGGACGGCTGGTGCCTCAACTGGCAGGACTACGCCGCCGGTCCGGTGATTCTCGTCGCCCGCGCGGTCGGACAAAACGATGTACAAATCGGGTGGGCGGCGGTTAGAATAGTGATCGAGTAATCGCGCTTTTGCAGATGGGTATCCGGCTTGCCTGAGCGCGGCACGGCCGGGACGAATCAGGCAGGGAGGCTACGCGTGAGTGACATATCGTTCTTCTTCGCCGGCGGGGGGACGGGCGGGCATATCTACCCGGCCCTGGCTGTCGTCGAGCAGATTCTCCAACGCCAGCCGGACGCCGGCATCCACTTCTTCCACAGCACGCGGGCGGTCGATGAGCACATCCTGGGAGCGACCGGCTTTCGGCGCACCCCGCTGCCGGCGACCGGCCTGTCCGCCCATCCCGTGAAATTCCTTCGTTTTTTGTCCACATTTCGGCGAAGCTACCTGTTGGCGAAGAAGGTAGTTGCAGACAGTCCAAATCCGGTAGTGATCGGGGCGGGAGGCTTCGTCGCGGCGCCGGTGTGCCTGGCGGGGCATAGGCTGGGCATTCCTGTCTTGCTCCTGAATGTCGATCTGGTGCCCGGGCGGGCCAACAAGCTCACTGCACGCTGGGCCGACGAAATCTTCGTGCAGTTCGACGAGAGCAAAGAGTACTTCGGGCGCAGCCGGGCGGCGATCAGCGTCGTCGGCTGTCCTCTGCGGAGCGGCTTCGGTCATCCACAGCCCCAGAGAGCCATTCAAGAACTCGGCCTGGACGCCGAGAAGAAAGTGCTGCTGATCACCGGGGCCTCGAGCGGCTCGACCCGCATCAATGAGGCGATCTGCCGCCTGCTGAGTCAACTGGAGGAATTCGCCGACAGTTGGCAGATCGTGCATCTGACGGGGCTCGACAATTATGAGATGGTCCAGGAGCAGTACAGGGACGCCCGTATCACGCACAAGGTGCTGAGCTACTACGATCAGATGCCGGACCTGTTTGCGGCGACGGACCTGGTGATCGGGCGCAGCGGGGCGGTCAGCGTCGCTGAATACGCGGCTGCCGGCGTCCCGAGCATCTGCATGCCTTACCCCCATCACAAGGACATGCATCAGTACCGCAACGCCGGCAAGCTCGTCGAGGTCGGGGCCGCCGTCATTGTCGATGATGTCGCCGACGTGCAGGACCGCACGGAATGGCTCTGGGAGGAGTTGCACGCCCTGATGGAGGACGACGAGACCCGCCGGGAGATGTCCGAAGCCTGCAAGCTCGTCGCACGGCCCAACGCGGCGACAGACATTGCCATTCGCCTGCTCGACATAGCGCAGCAGCAAGGCGGCCCGAGAGACTCCGGCGAGCCTCCGGCGGAGTCGTAACACTCTGGATCGTCATTTGACCTTGCCTTCGCGCACCGAGCGTTCATGGGTAACGCATCCGATTCCTATTTGCGCCAGGTCGTGGTTTGAAGCCACTCATCGGCCAGCAGGGCCAAGTCGTGATAATCGACGGTCCCGTTCCTGTCGGCGTCGCCAGGTCTGCTTATCGCGTGCGAGCGCAAGTCTGGCGCTGCGGACGCAAAGTCGAGCAGGTTGACGAGGCCGTCGTTATTGACATCGGTCAGCAGAGCCCAGCCGGGGGTTCCCATTGAGGCTTCTTCGGTCCCGCCGTAGGCGCCCATGTCGATGCGAATATTCTCGCCCCATTCCAGGTCCGGGTCGTTGGGTATCGCCACAGGCTCCTCGCCCAGCGGATCAGCGGGGCAGCCGGCGTCGATGCACCGGCTGGTTTCGCCGTCCCAGACCCAGTGCGTGCCGTGAGTGATGTTGGCAGCCCACCGCCAGCCGGCGCTGCGCAGATGGTAGTCGCCGTCGGTCCAGCGGCTGTCATTATAGGTGGGAGAGCGGTCCCAGGAGCCGGCCTCGACGACGCACGGATCGACGGTGATATTGCCCACCGCGCGACCGAGGCCCTCGATGGCCGCGTCGCCGCCACAGATGTCGCTGTATGTCACGTCGATGGCAGATTCCTGGCTGTCGACCTGAACGGGCAGCGAATTCCACAAGATGGAGTTGGTCACAGCCATCTTGCTCGTGTAACACTGAATTGCCGAGCCGTACGACGAGCCCTGGAAGGCGTTCACGTTGTGTGCGATCGTGCAGTTCGCGACAGCGATATCGCTCTGCTCGGCGTAGACTGCGGTGGCGTCGCCGCCATAACCATTGTTAGAGATATTTCCGGCAATCACACAGTGCCGCACAATCGGCGAAGCTGACTGGCAGTAAAGGCCGGGGCCTCTCTGGCTCGTATTGCCGCTGATCGTGCAGTGCGTGATCTCCGGCGAAGCGTTGCGCAAAGTGACGCCTGCCCCCGATTGCCAGTCCCACGAGCGATTGCCCGTGATCAGGCAGTGGCGGATCGTGGGGCTGGAGTTGGAGCAGATCAGTCCGGGGCCGCTCTTGTTGGAGATGGTCAATCCCTCGACGGTGCACCCGGGCATCTCGCCGCTGCCGATTGTGAAGATGCCGGCCAGGATCGTGGCGGCCGTGACCTCCGGGTCTTCGGGGTCGAGGCCGGCGATCAGGATTTGCCTGCCGCGCGTCGTGACATTGCCGGGGTAAGTGCCCGGGGCGATATAGATCGTATCGCTGTTCTCAGCCAGATCGATGGCGGCCTGGACGGTCTTCTTGGCCGTGTCCCAGGATAGGCCATCATTGCTGTCATCCGGCCGGTCCGCATCGACGTAGTACACGACGGCGGGCACGGTCGGGTCGCTCGAAAACCGCTCGTACTCGGCGACGTTCGTATGGCCGTCGTTGTCCGCGTCGTCCTCCGGTCCGGCGGCGGTACTATCGCCGAAGTAGCTCTGCTCCCACCAGTCCGGCAGCCGGTCGCTGTCGGAATCGAGGTACTCGTCGCAGCCGATGTCCGCCCTTTGGCGTTGCGCTCGTCGCTCGCCGTCGATGTCGTACGCGGGAAACTCGCCGCGGCGCATCGTCTTGTCGATACAGGGCGAGCCGAAGCACAGGTGGCCGTCAGGTGTGAGCATCGGCGGGCTGCTGATGTTTCCTTCACCCTCGTAACCGCCCTGCACGTCGCAGTACCTGACGGTGATCGACTGCAGGCCGGGAGGCATATCGCGGGTGCTCGCGGTGATCTGCCCGCCACGATTTCCCCAGACGATCGTGTTGGTGATGTTCACCGTGTCGAGGTACCCGCAGACGATCCCGGAGACATCAGGATAGCCTTGGTTTTGCCCTGCGTTGCCGTAGACCGTGCAGTTGGTGATGTCGAACTGCGCCTGCGTTTCAAAGACGATACCGCCGCCCTGGCAATTGGCGTTGATGAAGCAGTTGGTGACATCCGCGTCGCTGTAGTAGGCCCAGATGCCGCGGTGATTGTACGAGATCCTGTCTCTGTCGATCTGAATCGTCTTGGAGTTCTGGATGGAGATGCCGTCGCCGTTGCCTGAGATTGTGCTGCGGCGGATCGTGCAGCCGGTGCAGGTTTGCAGGACAATGCCCGCCAGGTTGTTGATGGCGTTCACGTCTTCGACCACGGAGTTCTGAGTGTTCACAAATGTGACGCTGGCGCCATTGTTCTGGAGGGTCAGACTCTGGACGAGGATGTTGGAGCAGTCGATGGCGAAGACGCAGCCCGCCCGGCTGGAGGGATTGAGGACGACCTGGGTGCGGCCGATGAGGTAGTAGATCAGCTTGCCGTCCACCGTGTTGGAAGTGTCGATGGTCTGGTTCAATTGGTCGTGCGAGCCCTCGCAACTGAAATTGTACTGATTGCGGGCCATCACGTTGCTTTCGAGCACGTTGTTTGCCGAGTCGTAGAGCTCGATTCCGCAGCGGCCATCGGTGACGGTATTGCCGGTGAGCGTATTGCCGGGGGACTCCTGGAGCCGGATTCCGGTCGTGGCGTTGTTCGTGGCGGTGACGCGCTCGATGCGTGAGCCGGTGGTGGCGACCAGCAGCACGCCGTAAGCGTTGTGACTGAGCGTCAGATCGGAGATCGTCAGGCCCCAGCAGTTGACCGCCACGACGCAGGCCGCGTTGGTGTCTTTACCGATCGCGATGCTGTTGCGGCCAACCAGGTAGTAAATGGGCTTTCCGTCGGCCGTATTGCTGGTGTCGATATCGTGTTCATAGTCGGCCGTGCTGCTGCCGATCACGTCGAAGTTGACCCCGTTACCGTGAAGACTGTTATTACGCAGGGTCGTGCTGCGGCTGTAGGACAGGCGCAGCCCCGCCTCCGCACATCCGGCGATCTCGTTGCTGGTCAGGATGTTGCCGGTGCGCTGGCTCGATACTTGGATGCCCTGCAAACGCGACGTGATGAAATTGTTGGCGATCGTATTGTTGGAGGAATCCACCTGGACGCCGATGCTGGTGCCGATGATCCGGAAGCCGTCAATGGTGCATCCGTCGCTGGAGAGCCAGATCGCAGCGTCGGCCACGCCGTTGGCGTCAATCGTCGGGCGGTCAATCCCGACCAGGCGCACCTTCTTTTGCATTTGCACGCCCTCCTTGTACGTTCCGGGGGCGACCTCCACGGTCTCACCCGGCATGGCGGCGGCGATAGCCTCCTGGATCGTGGTGAACTGGCTCGGGACGTGGAGCGTCCCTTTCACTCGCAGTGTGACCAAAATGGTGCGCGGGCTGTTCGCCGCATTGTTGCCGCTGACGGTCAGCAGCGCCTGATGGATTCCCCCTGGGCCATACCATCGACATCGGCCGAAATCATGGCCTCGTTGGCAGGCCCTGAAACGCTGCCCGAGGCCGGCTCGAAGGTCAGCCAGGGACAGTTGGTGTCGATCTGCCAGGAGAGGGTCCCGCCGCCGCAGTTCTGAATCTGCATGTCCGCCGGTTCAGGCCCTGTGCCGTCGGGCTCGCGGACAAATTCGATCTCGGCTGCCGAGAGGGCGATGGAAGGCTGCGCGGAGTTGTACTCGAACGCGCCGATGTCGGCGACCGTTGCGCCGTCGCCGTTGCCGTCGAGGATGCGTGGATTTCCGTCGAGGTCTGTCTCCGGTAGCGGCTGGCCCGGCTCGTTCGTGCCCCGGTCGATGCAGGGCGAATCGCCCAGAAGCCTCGCGTCGCCCGCCAGTGCGAATCGCGGGTCGCCGCTGAGATTGTTCACGTTGCCGGCCCAGAGTCCATCGATCTGGGCGCCGCTGTACGATGCGTTGGTCTCGTCGTCGTGAACGTCGCTGGGCTGGTTCTCGTTGAAGAGGCAGTTCGCGATGGTCACGCTTGCCGCCCACTCCCGGTACACCGCATGCTGCGTGTGCGATACGAAGATGCAGTTGGTCAGCGTTATGGCCCCGCTGTTCGAGCACAGGACGCCGCCGCCCCGATTGGCCGTCGTGTTGCCGCGGAAGGTGCAATTCACGGCGATCCCGGCGGTCCCGTACGAGCAGGACACAGCGCCGCCGCCATAGTCGGCTCGGTTGTCGGTGAAGACGCAATTGCTGAAGACAGGCGAGGCCTGGCTGAAATATACGGCTCCACCGTCACTGACGGCGGCGTTGCCCGAGAATGCGCAGCGATTGACGTTGACTGTCGAGCTGTAGAAGTGGAGTCCGCCGCCCTCGCCCCTGGTCGTGTTGCGGCTGATCGTGCAATCGGTCAGCGTCAGCGTCGTCTGCCAGCAACTGATGCCGCCTCCGCTCGAGTCCCCCGTGTTCGCGTAGATCAGGCATCCCTCGATCACCGGCGCCGAGTTGTAACCGGTGGCGATGGCCCCGCCGCGATAGGTTGCGCTATTGTCGCGCAGGATGCAGTTGCGAATGGTAGCCGAGGTCATGTCGGAGCTGAAGATGGCGCCGCCCTCGGAGGCCCGGCCGTTCATGATGGTCAGCCCGTCCACAATCGCCATCGGCGTCTCGGAGTGACGGAAGTAGATGCCGCGGTCCCGGCTCTGGCAGTCGATGATGCAGCGGGCCGGACCGTGGGCGCTCTTGAGCGTGATCGCTTTGCCGCCGAAGTCGATGCCGCGATTGGCGGGGCCGGTATAGACGCCGTCGGCGAGGGACACGATGTCGCCCGGCATGGCCGCCGTGACCGCCGCCTGGATGTTGTTGTAGTCCGCCGGGCCGTCGTCGTCCACGGTGAGTGTCGCCCCGCACAGCGGCCCGCCCGCCGCCAGCACAATGAAAACCGGAACGAGCACTTTCATGCCGAATCCTCCTTTTTTGTTATCTCTCTGGCACTCTCCAGCCCCTCAGTCTACAGTCCCCACCCCCCGAATTCAAGAAAATTCCCCCGTCGATGACCCTGTCCCTACATGACCCCCTTTCCGGGGAACAGCAGCATTTGTGATGCTGAGCACCGCGAAGCACGAAACACGAATGTCGAAATCCGAGACGAATTCGAATATCCAATGGCACCCCCCCAAGGAAAACCTTACGCCAAGGCTCAGACGCAGACGGCATACAGCCCTAACGTGTGCCGCGCGCACCGATCTCTTATTAGACACGGATTTACACGCGATTGACACCGATCTTGCGGGGCGGGCTGCGCCTACCCACGACTATCGGTCGTGGTCGAGTGCTTCGTCGTGTTCGTGAAATGTGCAGGTCCGACCACTATTCCCCTCGTGACTGTCCCGGTTATCCCGCTGAACCGCTTTTCCCCACATCATGCAAGCACTGTAGTAGGCGATGCAACTCTTCTCCCTTACTCTGCTCGACGAGTTTGTCGAACGCAATCGCCTTCTTCATCGCCTCTCGTAGATATGACACATCTCCCTGCTTGGAACACAGCATTTGGCCGTATGTTCCACCGGTTGACGCTTTATACATCAGGTTGCACATTTCCTCCAGCACGTCCAAGACCCTCCTCTCTTCTCTTGGAGGGAAGGCGCCCAGCGTCTTTCCTGACAGCACGATCCCTTTGTCGTAGTGGGCGAGAAGCTTGTCCCTAGCCTTTTTGATGTAGCCGCGAAATTGGTGCACGGCTTCATTAAGCCTCGCCAACTCCGACGATACATCAGGCGCCCAGTCTACGGTCAAAAGCATGTTGTCGATAGTGAGGTTCTCGTCCTTGCCGTGACTGCTTGTAGCGGGATCGCTCAACTTGGCCACTCCAAGAAGAAAGTGGTCGATCAGCGTATTGGTCACAACCTCAAAGAACGCTCTCGCCGTCTTTTCCATCAATGACCGCGTCTGTTCATCACTGAGCAGCGCCTCCCCAGTGTGGTGCTCTACTTTCAATTGGTGCACCAGCGCGCAGAATCGTTCCACCTCCAAACAGACGCTTTCGTCAGTTGGGTGCCGCTTGCACATGTCTGTCTCCCGTCACCGAATACAGGGGAAATCCGACGGTGTCAGATACTTCTTCCCGATCGACCGACGCCCGTCCTAACTCTTTGCATTCCCATACGCAGGTTTCGTCTGCGTCTCCGAACGTCCCTTCGTTCCGAGTCGACAGGGTCACTGTAGAGCTACGGCGAGAGAATGTAAAGGGCAATCTGCCAAACAGCGAATTAGGCTGGTCAGTTGCCGGTTCACCGTCGACAGCGCCGGAGGGGGATTGCTGTTGTGTGGCAATAAGGCTACAATAGAGATATGGATACGTCGTCGGAACAGTCGAGACCGCAAAAAGGAACTCAGGCGGAGTTGCCGGAGGCGATCCGGGAGGCTGTCGAGTATGGCATCGATGTCTCTATGCTCCGGGCCAACCTGGCGCTCACGCCTGCCGAGCGGCTGCGACGGCACCAGATCGCCCTGAACACGGCCGAGATGCTGCAAAAGGCAAAGCACCGATGAGCAGCGACTTTCCGAACCTCCTGCAACGCCTCGCGCGCCAATGGTGTCTCGCGCTCGAATCGCGGGCAGGATGCCCGCGACACGCAAGGGCAAGATACCCTCGCCACGTCGGATTCCTCTGGCGTCAATAGCCGATGGCGCAGCCGTCTTTTCGGGGGTCGGAGCCGCCGTAGTAACGCAACGGATCATCTTGACGCCAGATGCCTTGGTAGCCGCCGTAGGCGCCTAGGTTCGGGCGGACTTTGTGGCCCATGTAGGCGAGCTTCAGCTTCACGTCGTCGGCGATGCCTCGCTCGAATCCGATGGAGCCGCCGCCGACCATTTTGCTGCCGGTGGGCGTGGAACTCTCCGTGTGCTCGATGCGGGGCTGGTCGCCCGCCTGCTGGGGGGACATGCCGAAATCGATGAGGTTCATCAGGACCTGGGTATGTCCCTGGGGTTGGAAATCGCCGCCCATGACGCCGAAGGAGAAGACGGGCCGGCCGGCCTTCGTGACGAAGGCCGGGATGATCGTGTGGAAGGGGCGTTTGTGCGGCTCGAGCCGGTTGAGGTGGCTCGGGTCGAGCGCGAAGAGCAGGCCACGATTCTGGAGACAGAAGCCCATGCCATCGGGGATGTAGCCCGAGCCCCAGCCGTGAAAGTTGCTCTGAATGAACGAGACCATGTTGCCGTCCTTGTCGGCGGTGGTGAGGTAGATCGTGTCGGAGGAGCCTTTGATCCGGCCGGGCTGGACTTCCTGTGCCGCGCGTTTGGGATCGATCAGCTTGACGCGCTCGGCGGCGTAGTCCTTTGAGATCAACTGCCGCAGCGGGACTTTGGCGAAGTCCATGTCCGCGTAGTAGACGGCGCGGTCCTCGAAGGCGAGCTTCTTGGCTTCGATGAACAGGTGCAGGTGCTCGGCGGAGTTCGGCGGCATCGAGCCGATGTCGAAGTGTTCGAGCAGGTTGAGCATTTGCAGTGCGGCGATGCCCTGGCCGTTCGGCGGAAGCTCCCACACATCGTAGCCGCGATAGCTCGTGCTGACCGGCTCAACCCAGTCGGCCTTGTGGTCGCGGAAGTCACGCAGGGAGAATCGCCCGCCCCGGGCCTGGGAGAACTTGACGATCCGCTCAGCGGGCTCGCCCTGGTAGAAGGCCGCGAGTCCCTGGCGGCTCAGGAGATCGTACACGCCGGCCAGATCGGGATTGCGGAAGATCGTCCCGTAGTACACGGGCTTGCCGTCGGGCATATAGGTGCTGCGAAGTCCCGGCGTATCGAGCGAGCCGAACGACCACGAGTGCGCGATGATCGGCGAGACGGGGAAGCCCTCCTTCGCCTGCTGGATCGCCGGTTCGAGGAGCTTGGAGAAGCCGAGTTTGCCGAATCGCTCGTGCAGACTGGCCCAGCCGCTGACGCAGCCCGGCACGCTCCAGGACAGAGGGCTGTAAACGGGGATTTCCTTCAGGCCCATGTCACGGGCCTGCTGAAGACTCCAATCGTAAGGCGACCGCCCGCTGGCGTTGAGGCCGAAGAGCTTGCGGTCCTTCTCGCTCCAGATGATGGCGAACAGGTCGCCGCCGACGCCGCACGACATCGGTTCGACCAGGCCCAGCATCGCATCGGCGGCGATTGCCGCATCGACGGCGCTGCCGCCCGCCTGGAGCACATCGACGCCCGCCATGCTGGCCAGGGGCTGGCTGGTGCACACCATGCCGTTGCGTGCGACGACGGTCGAGCGGTTCTGGTTCCTGCTTCCGAGGAGTCCGCCCTGGATCGGCGGCCTGCCGGGTGGCTGCTCGGCGGCGTGGCAAGTGCTGCGGAATGGCAGGGGGATCAGCGTGGCCGATCCGATGCCGCCGAGGAACTGGAGAAACGTGCGTCGCTGCATAGGCCATTCCTACAGTAGTCTAATGATTATCGCTGACTGTCGTCACAGCACGACTCAATACCGATGAATCGGTCCACCCTTCAAAATCCGAAACACGCAACTCGAAATCCGAAACAAAACGAAAATCCGAAACCCGGAAGCTCGAAACGCTGGCGCCGGTCCTGGCTTGTTTTGAATTTGGAGTTTTGATCATTCGTGCTTGTTTCGGATTTCGATATTCGGATTTCGAATTTGACGCCACAACGTAACCTTCCTTACCGAAAGGCTTGACAGCCAGCAGACGAAGCGATCTTGTGCTGTGGTACTACTTCTACTGTCACCGATTTATCCTGAACCGCCGGGATGAAGGCGTGGCGGGAACTGGCCCGTGCGTGCGTGCCAGTGGTAGATTCTCGCTTGTTCGTTGCGAACGAGTACGGTGCTGACCTCC
>Ga0315282_10000560_pt1 | contig 73328 bp, 68 predicted proteins | sample YL17G07_20_MG_FD_203693 | JGI IMG/M metagenome (GOLD analysis project Ga0315282, IMG submission 203693) | Sediment microbial communities from Yellowstone Lake, YNP, Wyoming, USA - YL17G07_20 | ecosystem: Environmental > Aquatic > Freshwater > Lake > Sediment | place: USA: Wyoming | collected... | reverse complement strand
TACAAACGCGGGGACTGTCAGGAGCTCTCATAATCATCAACAAGCCCCTTACACCCCCGCCCTTAAATACTAAAACCTATTCTACCACCACAACCCATCACACAACAAGCTCGGAACTACTGACAGTGAACCACTGTGGTGAAAATCCCTTTGTGACCCCTGTGGTACCTCCGTGACCATTGTGGTGAAACGCGGCTAAGGAGAGCCATATTTTAATAGCTCCGGCACCTATAATAAACAGGTCTTATGCTCAAGGTCATCTTTCTGGGCACGGGCGGCTCGATGCCCAGCCCATGCAGGGGCATGCCCTCGCTCATGCTGGTAAGGGAGGGCGAGCGCATGCTCTTCGACTGCGGCGAGGGCACCCAGCGCCAGATGATGCGCTGCAGGTCGGGGTTCATGGACATAGGCTCTATTTTTTTGACTCATTTCCACGCCGACCACACGCTGGGCGTGCCCGGGCTTATCCAGACCATGGGCTTCCAGGGGAGGACCGAGCCTTTACACATTTACGGCCCGAAGTTCGTGCGCGAATACTGCGATGTCCTGAACATGCTGGGCTACCTGAAGCCCGCGTTCGAGGTCATAGCGCACGAGCTCAAGCACGGCGATATGGTAGAAAAAAACGGCTACCGTATCGAGGCGTTCCGTACGTTCCACAGTGTCCCCAGCCTGGGATACGCCCTCCGCGAGGACGAGAGGCCGGGGAGGTTCAACAAGCCCAGGGCGCTGGAGCTGGGCGTGCCAGAGGGGCCGCTGTTCGGCCGGCTACATAAAGGCGAGGACGTCGTCGTCGATGGTAAAATGATAAAAAGTTCCGAGGTCGTCGGAGAGCCCAGGCCAGGCCGCCTCATAGTTTACACGGGCGATACCACGCCTTCGCCCGCATTTATATCGATGCTAAAAGGCGCCGACCTGTGGATATCGGAGGCCACCTTCGCCGACGAGGCCGCAGATAAGGCCGCGGAGACGCTTCACTCATCGTCGGGCGACGTGGCCAGGCTCGCCGCCGAGGCCGGCGTGCAGCGGCTCATATTGACGCACATAAGCAGCCGCTATTCCGAGGACGTCGCCCCGCTCTTAGAGGACGCCCGGAAGTACTTCCCGGACGTCGTGGTAGCGGAGGACTTCATGGAAGTCGAGGTGCCCCTCCGGGACTAGGAGAATGTTTTTAATCTTCCATCGCCGTTTTTTGATTATGAGCGCCTATGAGGGCCCCAACAAGTACGCCCGCTTCCAGAAGTTTGACAAGCACAGCTACGAGCAGGTTAATGGCCTCCTCAAGCAGAGGACCCACCTGACGGCGAGGGAATGGGTCATCGCCCGACTATGCGCCGACTTCAAGGTGAACGGTAAGACGCCCATGACCTGGATCGGCGAGCATTTGCCGGAATTAGTGCCTTTCATGGACGAGCCCTATGGGCGCCAGGACGTCTCCTCGGCGGAGGCCGCGTTCAAACGAAAGGTCGCCCGCTCCGGCACCACCTTCTTCTACGCCTATTATTCCGGCTTAATATCTCTGGAGGAGATGCTAGACATCATCCAGGAGGTCATAAGGAATATTGAGGCCCTGAAAAAAATCGAGGGCAGCGAGCCCGGCGACGTCAACCTGGAAGTCCAGCACATGATGGCCGAGACATTGCGCCGGATCACCGAAAAATTGAATGATATCAGCGAGTACGATAATAATCCTGAGTAAATCTTGGGTACCTTCGCGGTTCGACGCCCGGCTGATGCCGGGCTACTCCGGCTTTTCGGGCGCTTCACCGTCGGGGCCGGGCTTGCACCCAGCTTCGCATGGCCGCTGATGCGGCATGCTCGCTCGCAAGCCCTAAGCAGCGTTTTATCCTTCGGGAAAAACGCTCATTGCCCCGCCGCCTCAGCGTCCCTCCGCTTCGCTCCGGGCAGACCCGAAAAGCCTCCGCCGAACGCGGTATCACCTTCTTCCGTATTTCCACACGATGAACCCGAAGGCGAGTATGGCGAGTATTGCTATGGCTATTCCCACGCCGATCCAGGTGTTGCTTTTCACTAGGTTCACGTCTATGCTTTTCTGGTCGGTTTTTGCCTCGTTACAGATCGCCCTGAGGTATAATTGGTCGGTTTCCTGTGGTGCGTCCGCCTTAGCGTAGACCTTCAGGGTAAACCGGTGGGTCTCGCCTGGGGCTAGTTCGTCTATCCTGTTCGGCGTTTCGACGGTCAACGACGGGGGAATGTCGTCCGTTCCTATGGATAATCCGACGTTGGTAAGCTTACCGCTCCCGTTATTCTTCACCAATACTTCGACGTTCTTATTCGTCCCGGTGTCTATCGATATGTTCTCAGGGCAGGTGAACTCAAGTTTGTAGTCCTGGTCCCGATTCGTATCGACGAACAATTGCAGAGAGCTGTTATCCGCCCCGTTGGCGGCCATGATCGTGATGACCGAGCTACCAGTACCCGGGGGAGTTGTCTTAACCTGGAATGTCTTGCTGCCCTTACTTTCCACGAAAACTTTGCTGACGACATCGCTCCCCGAATAGAATTTAACGTTCCAGCTCGCCGGGGCATCTTTCACGACCAGCGAGTACGTCTTATCCACCACTCCATTATTGCTGATCTTAACGTCGAACGCCACAGTCTCGTTCGATTTTACGGTCTTCCCCGGGAAGTCGCAGCTCAAACTCACGCCTTCCAGGTTGCCCGTATCTGCGCTCAAAGCGGGTATTGGGATATAGCCAACGTATAACGAATTATCCAGTACCTGGTACCCGGCACCATTATTGTCACGGGGAGTCGGCCTGTAGTCGGCGGCCCTCACCAGTATGCCGTAGTACCCGTTGGGCACCTGCACGGTGAACACGCCATTGGCATCGGTTGAGCCGGTGTAATAATTCTGCGAAACCTTATCAGTTATGGTCACGCTGGCATCTTTGACAGGCAATCCCGTGCTGGCATCCACGACGGTGCCCGACACGCCATACAACCGGTCAAGGGTAATCGTTATGGTGCCGTCAACGCCCACCCGCCCTTCGACGCTCTTCTTCAAATATCCCTCTTTAAGCGCGGTGAAAGAATATGTGCCGTCAGGCAGGGTAAGACTGGCAATGCCGTCAGGCCCGGTGGTACTCGTGATAGACGTGCCGCCGAGGAGGACAGCAACGGCAACGCCGCCCACCGGGCCTTGGGCGTCTTTTACCTGTACTGTAATGGAGGAATCCGCCATGACAATTGGCGTAGATAATATGAAAATGCAAAGAATGGACAATAGGAGGATTTTTAACCGCATGCTCACGCCTTCACGGGCCTCGTAATATCCAGGAATATCTCGCTCAACGAGGGGCGATACACCTCAAGCTCCGTAACGACACCGTTAGCCTTACACACGGCCCTGGATACGTCCTCCGAGACATCGTCGCTAGAATTAATAAGGTAGAAGCTATCGTTCTTCACCACGTTTGAAATCCCTGCGAGAGGCTTAAGCGATTCCCTGACACGAGGCTCATCCAGTTCCTTTACCCTTAACTTCAAATGGAAGCCCTGCCTCTTCGTGTACTGGTTAACCAACTCATCAACATTGCCGCAGATCTTCATCTCTCCGTTAACGATGATGCCGATACGATCGCAGACCGCCTCCACTTCGGGGAGGATGTGAGACGTCATGAAAATAGTCTTGCCGCGCGATATAAGCTCTTTGACCAGGTTGCGGAAGTCCTCGGCACCCTGGGGGTCTATGCCCGCCGTGGGCTCATCGAAGATGAGTAATTTCGGGTCATGGACTATAGCCTGGGCCAGCCCGAACCGTTGCTTCATTCCCTTACTGAACTTGCCGATCTTCATATCAATGTCGCCTGGCAAGCCAACCAATTCCAGCGTGGACACGACTTTACTTTCCAGGTCCTTGCCCTTCAAACTATACAGGCTGCCATAGAACCTTAGATTCTGCCTGGCCGTGAGGTTATCATAGAAGCCGGCCGGTTCGGGTAACACCCCGCAGGAACGCCTGACATCCAGCACCTGGTGGACGATGTCAAAACCACAGACCTTTCCTGTGCCACTGGTGGGCTGGATGAGACCCATCAATATCTTTATGGTTGTGGTCTTGCCTGCACCGTTTGGCCCGAGGAAGCCGAAAGCCTCGTCCTCCCCGATACTCAGGTTTAAATTATCCACCACGATTTTTTGATCATATTTTTTTGTAAGATTGGATGTTTCGATCACTTCTTTTTCCATTTATTACCCTCCAATTTTCCGATGACTCGCCCCTTGCACTTGCTTCACATTTTCCTTGGTATAAACACGTAAGCAACGCAGCATAGAATAAAAAATCCGAATGCCAGCCCAATTACCATGATGCTTAACACGCCATTATTTTGAGATGCCGTTGGCGCCAGGGCACTATTCATAGCCGAAGTATTATTAGTCGTTGGCACGCTAGTATTAGATGTGGATGGCAAGACTATCGGAGTTGCTACGCTTTCGGGTCCCAGTACTTTGACTGGTTTTAGCATTTGTACGCTTTTATCGACTGTGCCGTCGCCTTTCTGGCCGTTCGAGTTGTCACCGCATACCCACACGCTTCCGTCATCGGTAAGAAATACAGAATTAGACCACCTGGAACTTATGGCAATAACTCTATCTATCCCTTCCACTTTTATCGGAATGGCATCGGTGCCATACTCGCCCGTTCCAAGCTGTCCGCTGCCATCGTTACCCCAGGCCCACACGGTGCCATCGTTTTTAAGGGCCATGGAACTCGTCGAAGGCGTGGCCACCATTATAACATTGCCAAGCGATCGAACCTGCACCGGCACCGTCAGGTATGGCTCGTTGCTTATATATGATGAGCCATATCCCAGCTGGCCATAGGAATCAAAGCCCCATGCCCACACAGTGCCATCATTTTTAACAAATACCGTGTGGCTATTATCCGTGTCGATAGATTTAATATATTTTAATCCGGGAACCTGGAACGGGAAGGGCTTCGTGTTAATTTTAACATTATCCAGGTCTTTCAAGTCGTCTTCCCATGCATGTCCATTGCCATCCGTTTCGAGCATGGTCTTGCCCCATGTCCAAACAGTCCCGTCATCCTTAATGGCAAAACATCCCCCATAGATGGAAGTAATGTTGGACAGGTTTAACTGCACAGGCGTGGGCTCGCTTCCCAAACTTCCCACTCCAAGCGCTCCCAGCTTCTGCCCCCATGCCCACACCGTGCCATCATCTTTGAGGGCAAGGCTGTGTGACGCCCCCGCAGATATCATTATTACATGATCGAGACCTTTGACCCGGGTGGGCTTGATCTCGCCTATTTTCGGGCTAACCGTCGTGCCGTCCCCAAGCTGGCCTGCTTCATTAAGCCCCCATGCCCACACCGTGCCATCCTTTTTAAGCGCAAGGCCATGAGCATAACCCGCCGAGATGGCCACAACATCCTCGATGGGGACCTGCACCGGCGTCGGCTGAGACGTATAATACGTGCCATTATCTAGCTTTTCACCATACAACCGGCCCCACGTCCAAACCGATCCATCGTCACCCAATGCTAAAATAAAACCATTTCCAGCCGAAACAGCCACGAACTTATCCGGCCCCGAAGAAGCATATGCCGGTACAATTAGCACAATAATAAGCACTAACAGTACTATCATATTAATTAATGGCTTTATGATCTCATTCACTTTCATATTAATTTACCTCGGATTTCTTCTGGCTATTATCCATTTGCTATCCCTCATAGAATTATCGTCACAATCGGATAACCTCAGATCGTTTTAGGTCACATCTCTTCCCTGCTGAACACGGCACTATTAATCAGTACGATGAGTACAACTTCGGCGAGCATCAACGCCACATATGGCAACGCATGGCTGAGCCAGGCATCGAACGACAGGCGAGTCTGAAAAAGAGTACCCATACAGTAATTACCGCTATACACGAAAATTGTGTAGAAATATAGTTTCATAGGGTCTATAAGTTGTTGTATTTGCCCTAAAAACTGGAAATCCACGTTCGCCTGCTGCAGCCATTCGATAGAGACGAACGCCATTGACAGGACCAACGCCTCCGCCTTATTAAACAAAATACCAAACAGCATGACCAGGCCCAGCGTAAAACTACAGTTTAGGAACATTAAAATAATGAATGAGCTGAGCCTAAGTAGTAGGTCCAATAGCGAATCGGGCTCGCCATTCACCATAATCAACAATGATACAAAAATGGCTTCGGTTAAGACCATTAATATCAATAAAAATAGGCTTAACCCTAAAAACTTGCCAATTATGATGTCCCTGCGATATAACGGCTTGGCAGTTAACACTCTTAAGGAACCGCTCGACCTTTCTTTCACCATAGACGTGATGCCGATACACATGGAAAGGATTACAAAGAGTATTGTTAACACCCAAAAGCTATTGCTAATAGCTATGTAAAATGCCACAGTATGGTCGTACATGGAAGTGAATATCGGTACAACGGCAGACGATCCGACAATACTTATCGTGAGATAGGCAGTGATAAAGGCGCAGACTAGGTACGTAATGGGATTCTTTAACACCATTGAGAGCTCATTCTTTGCAACGTAGAATATCGGGTTCATGCCACGTCCCTCCTCAAAAATGCTATATACGTTAGAATAATCGTTACAAAGCAATATAGGCTTAGCTTAAGGATTTCAATGCCATATTTTGTCAATACGCTTCCGATATCCATGTATTCCAGTATATAGTACAGCATGGTGTAGATAGAAAATCCGCCAATTAAATGGTCCAAAGCTTCGCTATTAAAAAAGATACCGATATAATAAGCGACATCACAACCACCTATGACTAAGAAAAGAAGGAACCACATGAGTATGCTTACGAAGAGTGCGAAGCTCTGTTCTTTGATAAGAATGCAAAAGAGCAAGGTCAACGAGTAGAAGAGCATGATACAAAGCATAGAGAGCATGAACGCCAGCGGAATGCCGCCAATGAACTGCGGTATATAAAAGCTTATTACTTTATCCATCGAGTTCGAAAAGTAGACGAGTATCGCCATGATATATAAAGCCGTCGTGAATACGAATAATAGTATGGAGAACGCGATGGCTCCGAGCATCTTGCCGTTGATGATGGTATCACGGTATAACGGCTTGGCTAATAGCGTGTTGAGGGCTTTACCATCCAATTCCCGCGTCATGGAGATGAAGCCCAGGATGATGGCCATCTGCGAGCCATACCAGCACAATAAGTAAACGTATTGAACAAAAATTATCTGTATGGGATCATTATCCAGTTGAAAAAGTACGGGTGGCAAATCCGGGTAAGGCCTGATAACATCGTAGAACGAACTCAAGAATATGAATAGGTAAAAGATTAAAAATACCGTCACCAGTTTGCTATTGACCAAGTCTGATAATTCCTTTCTCGCCACCATCAATATATTACTCATTTCAATCCCTCTCCTACTTATTCTCCCGTCATATCCCATTATTAAACAAAAAAAGAGTGGGGGATTTATGCCCCACTCAATGTAGCTTATACTGCGTTGTAGTCATGCTGGTGGAACGGATTCGCATAGCCATAGTCAGTGCCGCCCTGGGATGAACCATACCAGTGCTTGGAGTAAATACAGTGCCAGCCCGTCGTACCTGCCGCCGTATAATGGCCGGTAACCGATATGTATAGCCAGGCCTTAAAGCATCTCCATTCCAGTTCCAGGCGTTTTGGTCATTCTGGTCCGTGCCTACAAGCTTGGGATAAACGCTGTACGAACGACCGTTCGTAAACGTGTTATCCCACGTCATATCGGCGCCCCTTGCCACGTTCGGGTATCCACTGGCCCCGGAATCCCAGGATGGATAACTCGAACCCAGTGTTGAGGCATCCGTACCGCCCCATGTAGCTGCAAACGCGTTTCCTACACCTGCCACCGCAAGTATTAAGCCCGCGGTGGCTAATACAACTAACTTGTTGTAGTTCATATGTTTCGTATCACCTCTTGTGTATACGAAGCTTGGCCCTAGGGGGCTTTTTGTATGTTAAACAAGATTTGAGCGCCCGTTTAATTATACATTGGCCCCTGAGGGTTACACTTCTAAACTTTTGTAAGACGAGAGTTTATATAACGATTGTGCGAACCTCCCATTTTTTGGTGAGGTTACCACAAATTATATATACAAAATATCTCACAATCGGCAACCTTAAAGGCTTTTAAACAGTAAGAGCATATTAGCCATAAAAATTAACTAGATATGATAATCATTCTAATATTCGAATAAGCTGTATAATTAATAATACCATCATCCTTGGAATTTTTAGCTTCTTTCATCCGACGGATGGATATGCATGTCGTTTTATCTTACTTTTTATTTTGAGGATTTTTTATTTTTCCAATTATTTTCTCTATCTCGAATTGTAGGATTCTGATCGGGCTAACTTGTTTAACGTAGTCTGCTAATGCCTCTCGTATATCGAATTTTAGAGGCTTGGCGCTGTATAATACAAAACTTTCCTCATGAATGGTTTCTTCTCTTCGGGTTGCTATGCCCATGCCAACGAGGGAATCCTCTTTTTTGTATTTCCTCCTGTCGCCCTCAAGCGCCCCGATAACGTCTCTTATATCCAGGTTAGTCGCCCCGGATATTTCACTAGCGCTGGCTTCCTTTGGCTTAATATCCCAAATATGGAAGTAGACCTTGCTACGCGACCCGCTCTTCCTGAAAGAGCGGTAAACGTGGCCGATATCTATTTTATCATGGTTTGCATGCCCTAAATCTGGCTTTCCATCATCCTCCATTTTTTCACCCTTCAGGCAATCACCAAGCCAGTCAGGTGTATAGTAGCGACACTTAGATCCACTTTTAAATTTAAAATGAGGCTTTATAAATTTTCTCTCACAAACTGTTAACCGTCCAATCGCTATAGAACTTTATTATGGTTTTAAAGAAATAATTTGCCATAAAAAACGATATATGCCATAAAAATTGGCATATCAGCACAAAGTATTTATTATGGCATGTTTCACCACTGATTAGAGACACAGCCCAAGTGTGCCAAAACATTACTAAACAATCCAAAGATCACCCGTTCAGCAAGCAGGTACCCAAGGGCCATGCTTCCAGGAGTTAGATAAAAATATGAGAACAAGGAGTATATTAACCTTAGCCTCGGTCGCTATAATACTAATAGTAGCCGGGATAGGAAACGCACTTGCATATACATATCCGGGGATTCCTTTACAATCCATGGATCGTGGATATGATGCAGTCTGGACAAATACTGCCTCACTTCAACCAAATATCTATAGGGGCGAAACTGTAGGATGGTACAATCAGTATTACAATGCTGCTGGTGCTCCTGATACAGCATATCTAAATTACGGGACGAGCCCCTACAGTGGAGAATTGTCTTTAAGCACATATCCAGTATCGATACCTGCTGGTGAATCAAGAACACCAGGATTTTGGGGTCCTACCGCGGGTAATACGGGCGTGACAACAATATCCGCAAATCATGCATATGAGGGTTATGGATCGCCTAGATCTACCTCAACCTGGACTGGCCTGAAATTTAATGAACAATAAAAACTTTATTTTTTTTATTTAATCCAAAAAAGGTGAGATTATGCCCAATTTACTAAATATGGTGAAAAAAGAATTTCAAGACCTTATAAGCAGCCGTATGGTTCTAGTAATTTTGCTTGGATTCTTTGTTATTATCTTATTTCACGTATATTATTCTTATACTACATTGTCTAGTGGTATGGGCTCTCAGCTTAAATACGGTAGTAATATTGGGCTTGCTCTTGCCAATTGGCTTCTTTCTGTGTTGGCAACATATTTTGGGCCGATCGTTGGCGTAATGATTGGGTGTACGTCTATTGCCAATGAGAGGCATAAAAATACTATCAATACGTTATTGGTTAAACCATTATTTCGCGATACGATCATTAATGGTAAGATTATTGGATCGTTAATGTTTCTTGCTCTTATAATAGGTGTCAGTATAGCTTTTTATACATCATGTGTGCTTGTTCTCTGCGGAGACTCCCTCGCTTCTACATTTTATGACTATATGTCCAGGTTACCATTTGTTTTTTTCATTTCATTGATTCTCATATCAATTTTTTTAGTAGGATCGATGCTTATCTCATTATTAATTAAAAATCAGGCCTTCGCTTTGATAATAGGGACAATACTCGTATATATTTCGAATTACATCTATACCGCTGATTTTGTTATATCTATGGCTCATGTGTTTCCTGAATATGGAAATTCGATCATTAATTTGGTTATTAATTTTACCCCTACCGGACCATTAGTTAATATTAGAAATTATCTCTTTACTGAGTCAATCAGCATAATCAGTGCATCACAATATATATTTCCCGAGATTGTAAAATTTTTATTTTTTATAATTATTCTGTGCGTTCTCTGTTATATTATATTTATTAGGAGTGATGTAGCATGACCTCTATTATATCCGTTATCGCACGCAATGAATTTTATAGGACAATGTTTAATCCCATGGTAGCTGTAGTTGGCATGATCTTGCTGACAATTACATGCCTCAATGCAGCCGGCGGAATTCAGGATTTGCAAGCTACTTCAGCGATATGGGAGTGTGATGGTTTTATAATAGGGTTTAGCCAGATATGGTATAATACTAATTTTATTTGTGGTATTATGGCAGCTTACCTTGGGGTCATGTCAATATCTAGCGAAAGAGGTAATGGTTCTTTGGGTATATTATTGACGAAGCCATTATATAGAAGAGACGTCATTTTGGGAAAATTTATCGGAATTGATCTTTTTTTATTTGTATTTTTAGTTATCACTATGCTTGCAAACTCTCTTTTTTTATTGAACTTCTATGGAGCGCCTTCCTCAGTATACGAATTTTTATGGAGAATAACAATTTATACAATAGTCTTGCTAATGGATTTATCTCTGGTTACCGGGATTACAATGTTTATTGGAATAATGTTTAAAGACTTGTTACTTGCCGTTTCTGTTGTAGTGACCTACCTTTCTTATGAATGGTTCTGGAACCAGGTGACAGCGATTTTATCCTATATGTTAAATTTTCCAGTGGCACCTTATTTGCTTACCATGAAAATATTCAGTATGGATTCTAATAATCTTTTTAACTCAAACACTCAATTTTCAGCTTGGATCAATGGCGTATATCCATATTTGTTTCTAATAATATTTTTAATACTCGCCGTATTGCTATTAGATTGTTTTATTTATGCTAGGGCGGAAGACGTATAGGTGTTAAAATGCATAAGTTGAGAATCGGAGTAATATTAATACTCAACTTTATATTATTACCTTTGTTATGTACGCAAGCTTTTAGCTATTCTCCAAAGATTGTCCAGATTTCTGCGGCCGGGCAGGATTGTCTGGCTTTAGCGGATGATGGGAGTGTATGGGAGTGGGGAAGTAATTGGCGTGGCGAACTTACCGGTAATTCTAGTGACGGGCATCAAGCGCCTATCCGCGTCCCGATAACAAATGTGGTAGCTATATCTGCAGGTGGGTTCCAGAACCTGGCCCTCAAGGATGATGACACGGTTTGGGCATGGGGAGCATCTTACGATGGTAATCTCGGTAATACTCTTAATGGTACAAATGGGACTTTTATGCCCATTAAAATTCCAATTTCCAATGTTAAAGAGATATATAGTGGAAAAGCTTGGAGTTTTGCTATAAAAAATGATGGTACTCTATGGGCATGGGGAGCTAATTATAATGGTCAACTTGGAGATGGTACTTATATGTACAAATCATCTCCCGTTCAAGTACTGCTAACTAACATCAGCAGTATAGATGCAAATGGGATCTTTGCCATTAGTGAAAATGGTGACGTCTGTGCATGGGGCGATAACGTATATTTAACCTGGGGTGACATTAGCTTTTATGGCCGTCTTGGAAATAATTTAACGAATAAAAGTTATCCTACACCTTTAAAAATTGATGGATTACACGGAGTAAGTTCAATATCTAGTGGTCTTGTCCATGTTATTGTTCTATTGAAAAATGGCAGTATAATGGCATGGGGAGGAAACGATAAGGGTCAATTAGGAAATGGGAATCTTTTATCAGACCCCGGGTCTTATGAAAAAAAGCCCATTATACCTAATATTTATAATGTAAAAGCGATTTCCGCAGGGTTTGAGGATTCATCAGCCTTAAAAAATGATGGTACTGTCTGGACATGGGGATTAGAAGAAAATCATAGTATTAATCCTTCTCCTACACAGGTGTCCAGATTAACTAACGTTATCTCAATTAGTGCTGGTGATACGCATTATATGGCATTAAAGAGCGATGGAACAGTTTGGGTTTTTGGTAGTGTCGGTAGGGGGCAGGCCGGTAAGGTCACTACTGAAGACTATTTATATACACCGATTCAAATTAATATCAATTTTTCAAGTCAAGCGGCTCCAATTAGTTCCAATATACAGAATAAAAGTGTAACTAATAATCAAACGAATGCAAGTAACCAAACTATTGCTGGTGACACTCAATTAACTACTCCCTCACATAATTTAATAGGAACTACAGAAATTAGGGTATTAGGGGTAATTGGATTAATCATATTGTTGGGTAGCGTTGTATATCTAATTAAACGTAAATGAACTTTTAAGCCTTAAAAAAAGGGAGCTTGATCTACAGCAGTGTGAACAATTATAAGCTAATATTTAAGTGTGCATTACCACTTTTAAACATAAGCAGCGTTCACTTCCATTTTTAGCTCCCTATCCCCCGGCACCGCCAGCGACAGGAAGGCCGCCAATACGGCTATCGCGATGAGCGAGAGGATGCCGGCGAATACCCCGAAGTGGTCGGATATGACGCCCGTGAGCAGCACGAGGAGGCCGCCGACGCCGTTAGCGAATCCCAGTATGAGGCCCCCCGCCATGCCCTGGGTGCGCGGCAGCATCTCCTGCGCCTGCAGCACAGTGCTCGGGAAGGCGGCGTAGATGAACCCGCCCGCGAGGGCGATGAAAGGCCACACAAGTAGATCGGGGCTGGCGAACGCCAAATAAAAGAAAGGTATCGAGCCGAAGAACGAGGCCACGAGCACCTCTTTTTTACCGTATTTGTCCGAGGCCCAGCCGCCTATGATGCCTCCGGCGGCGTTGGCGATCAGAAAGATGAACAGCGTGAAACCCGGGGCGGCAAAGGACATGTCATAGCCCATGAAGGACCATCCCTCGAAATGCAGGGCGAAATATAGCGGTATGAACGTGATCATGCCCGTGCAGACCCAGCTCCGGAGGGATACGACGGCCACGAGCGTCCCCAGGGGAACTTTTACCCGGCCCATGCACAGGACCATCTGGCGCAGGTCAATACGATTCTTCGCGCAGTCCTCCTCCATGTCGGGGGCGTACTTGTATAGCATATATGATACTACCAGGCCCGGAAGGATGAGCAATGGTAGCGAGTTCAGGCCGAACCAGCCCACGATCATCACGGCGATCAAAGGCATCAGAGAGTAGCCGATGCTGCCCCCGGCTGCGAAGACGGAGACCCCGACGCCCTTGTGGTCGCCGCTCACCTTGGGCACCATGGCCGCGCCCTGCGGGTGGAACATGGCCGAGCCCAGGCCCGCAAAGGCGACGATGGCCACGATGGCCGCGTAGCCCGGCGCTATGCCCAGCAGGCACATTAAGACCGATATCCAGGCTACGCCGAGCGCAGCTATCCACTTCTTGCCATAGCGGTCCGCTATGAAGCCGAAGATGGGCTGGATGAGCGTGGAGGTGATGGCGAATATCGAGGTGAGGCCCGCCGTAGCAGCATAAGAGAGGCCGAACATCTGCTTGAACATGGGCAGCAGGGGCGGCAGCAAATTAGCATAGACGTCTACGGTGAAATGCCCGAGACCAAGCAGAAATACCCTGAACTTATCGAACCCATTATCCGACGTTTTAATATCCCCTCATTGGAGAGCTTATTGGATTGCCCTATATTAGGCGAACCCTATAAAAAAGTTTGGCCTCATTAAGACCCTAAGTTATAAGAAGACACTATGAAGATTATTAAGACGCGAAGAGGTTTCACACAAAGCTCATTAGGCTACAAAGCACACGAAGACTCTTTTTGATTCAAGACAGTAAGAGCCGGAAGAGTAAGAAGACGATGTTTTTATAAGACGGTAAGGGGATTTGACTTTTATTACTTCGAGGCCTTAACTTCTAAAACTTCGTGCCTTGCATCTAAAAAAAGACTTTGTGAGCTTCGCGGCTTCGCGTTCTTTGTGTGAAACTCTTCGTGCCTTAATAATCTTCATAGTGTCCTCTTAAACTTAGCGTCTTATGAGGGGGCGGATGTTTCCGGGCAGGGCGAGGGCCATGAGGGTGGCCGCGACCGGCAAAATCACGAGGGAGTACACGGCGGCCGTGATCCCGAACACGTCCGCGAAGGCGCCGGTCAGGGACACGCCCAGGCCCCCGATGCCGATGGCCAGGCCCAAAATAATGCCGGACGCCATGCCCTGGTTCTTGGGGATGAGGTCCTGGGCGATGAGCACCGCCGGCGAGAACGACGCCAGCATCGCCATGCCCGCCATCGCCGTGAAGGCCCATTCGATATAGCCGTTGGTGGCGAAGGCCAGGTACAGGAGCGGGCCGGTCATCGCCAGCGTGGTCGCGATGACGAACTTTCGGCCGTATTTGTCGGAAGCGGCGCCCCCGATGAGGCCGCCTATGGCACCGCACAATAAAAGGATGAACAGGTGAATGCTCGCGATCGTGGGCGACTCGTTCCTGTAGGCGAAGTACAGCGGCAGGAACGTAATCAGGCCGAAGAATATCCAGGCACGCATGCACACGATGCCCGTGACCACGGCGAGGGGCTTAGCGACGGACGTTATGTCCTTCATAAGCTCTACCAGCCTCAAATGGGCTCCCGTGGAGGGCGCCTCCGGCGCGTATCTATAAAGAAGCAGCGTCATGAGGAACCCTGGAATAAGAAATACCAGGGTCCCCTTGAGGCCCCATATGGCCGTTACGGGCACGACAAGGAGGGGCATGATGGCATACCCTAAGTTGCCGCCGGCCGAGAAGAGCGACACGCCGAAGCCCTTGTGGTCGCCGCTTATCCGGGGCACCATCATGGATGCCTGCGGATGGTATGAGGCGGAGCCGAAGCCGGCCAGGGCGATGAGCGCGAGCAAGGCTGCATAAGAGCCCGAGCGGTCCAGGCCCAGGTACGAGATGGCGCCTATGAGGGACATGAATAGGGCTACCCACGCCGTGCTCAGCGCTACCAGCCAGCGCCGGCCGTGCTTATCGGCATAGTAGCCGAACACGGGCTGCACGATGCTCGAAGTGATCGTGTATACTGTGGTGAGCATGCCCGAGGCCGTGTACGACAGGCCGTATGCCGCCTTTAGTATCGGCAGCAGCGGGGGGACCAGGTTGGAGTAGCTATCGTTGACCAGGTGCCCCAGCGCTAAAATAAAGACGCGGAACGTGTCAAAATGTTTCGGCTCTACTTTTTCAATGGCTAGCGTTTTCTGCGCGTTTTTCCCAGTTTCTGACGTACTCAAGGCTTCTCATTCCTTCCTCGATGCTGCGGGCCTCGATGACCGTCATGCCCTTAAAATCTTTAAGCTCCGGGAGCACACGGCCCCAATCGACGGTGCCCTTACCTAGTTCCAGGTGCTCGTCCTTCTTACCATGGTTGTCGTGGATGTGGACGTGAGTGAACTTGCCCTTCTCCTTTAAGAAGTCGTCGGTGTTCTTCATGGTGTTGGCGTGCCCGACGTCGAAGGCCATGCCGATGCAGCCGGCGGACTCGGCCATGCCGAAGACCTCGTGTGGCGTCCGGCATAGCAGCTTTTCCATGTCGGGCATGTTCTCCAAACAAAGGGTAACGCCATGCTCTTCAGCGTGCTTGCACAGCTCCTTGAGGGCGTCCACGTTGCGGGCCCACGCCCGGTCGGGCATCTGGCTCCCGAGGGGCGAAAGGATGCCCGGGTGGACGACCACGATTCGGGAAAAATCGGCCGAAAGCTCTACGCACTGCTTTATTTGCCGGATGGTCTCGTTCCATATGGCGTCGTTGAGCGAAGCCGGGTTCAGGTCGGAAAACGGCCCGTGCACCGTGATCTCCAGGCCCATGGAACTAATTATATCCTTGAACTCGGGCAATGTCTCTTTAGTGAGCTTCTGCTGGCCCTCGCTTACGATCTCCCAGCCGTCGAAACCCATGTCCTCCAGGCCGTACGCCCAATTAAATGGACGGGTGACCAGCTTGTAGGCGGAGAAGCCCAGCCTCAAAGCTCGATCTCCTCCACGGGCCTGCCCTCCCTGGTCTCGGGGACAAGCCAGTCGATGATCAATCTAGGGTCCTTGTACCGGATGGTCACGTAGATGCCGCCCAGCGCCGCCTCGTGGTCCAGGAAATTCACGTATCCCATGTAGGCCGCCTGCTTGTTCAGTTCGAATGATATCTCGTCATCCTTGAGGCCCTTGAACATGGCGCTCCGGGCCGTGTCCAGGATCATCTGCCTTCTTAATAGCTCGTGCAGGCGGTCCAGCCCGGCGTCCCCCTCGAGCCTGTCCACGTATCCCTTCAGCTTTATCATGCGCAGCCTGGCGCCCGGGAAGATGTTCTCGACGGCGTGCCTGACCTTCTCCTCGAGCTCGGTGGGATAGACGAGGGCCGAAACCGTGCCCACTATGCTCTCTTTCTTGAGGATCGACCGGACCTCGTCCCTGAACTTCTGTATGGGGTTGAGGTTGGTGACGGACTTATCGGCCGCTTCCATGGCCTTGCCCATGCCCCACGATAGCTCTCTTTCGTCCCTCTGCTTCAGCCACTCAACGCTTCCCGCATCATCAGACCGTCCCCTTCCCTTCAGCCTTTCCAGCCTCAGCTCGAAGGGGGCGTCGACCTTCACCAGGGTAAAGTTATCGTCGAACTCCTTTTTAAAGGTCTCGACCTCGGCGATGCCCCGTATGCCATCGACGACCACCACATCGCTTTTTCCCTCATAAGCCTTGATCCGGGGGATACAGCGTTTGGCGATGGAATCCATCCCCTCTTCTTTCCTTAATTGTTTGGCGACGCTGCCGATATTCTCGTCCGTAGGAGGGAGGCCGCGCGTCTTGACCTCCTCGCGGAGCACATCGCCCATGACAACGACCGGAATGCCCATCTCCCGGGCCACGTTCGAGGCCTCGGTCTTGCCTGCCCCGGGCATGCCCACGAAAGCGATGACCTTCATGAATGTAACCTCTGACGAGAATCCTTAACAAGCCGGCTCATATTAATACTTGTGGACTTCTGCCCGGCAAAAGTCCACAAAATTTTTCTCCCATGAGCGTTTAAATAGAAGTTCAGTGCCATATTAATAGTTGGAGGCTAAATACAGGCATAAAAACCTCCTGGGGACCCGGTAACATCATGATTAAAAAAGATTCCATCGTGCCAGCGGGCCGCGTCAATAGGAAGGAGCTTATCCTCTCTACCATCTTGAAGGTATACGCGATCCGCGAGGAGGTCGAGGAGAGGGCGAGGGAGAACGGGTTCAGGAACGTCCCGCTGCTGGGAGACCTGGCCCTGAAGCTATCGAGCACCTCCCTCTCGAAGAGCCAGTACAGGGACGCGGCGGCGTTCGTCACCGCGACCTGCGTGACCAGGGAATCGCTCGTCCTCATGGAGCAGATATCGGGCTTTAAGTCGGGAGCCACGATAAAGAGGCCGGCGAAAGTGTGGCTCTCCTACGCGGGGCTGGCGCTGCCGCTGCTGCTGGTGATCGCGGCCGAGGCGTACATGTTTTACATCAACGTCCTGGCCCAGATGCCGTACCTTGCCATCGCCATCGGGCTCGTCATTCTGGCGGTCGTCATATCGGTCCTGCTGTTCGCATACCTGGGGTATGACCCGGTATACCGGCGGGATCTGATCGAGAGGGCTGTATGGAAGGCGATGCACGACGAATGCGTGAAAAAACTAAAGAAGAGCGGCGTCATCAAGACGCACGTGCAGCTAACTCCCAGGGCCAGGGCCGACGTCAAAGAATAATTAATTAACGGCCTCGTCGCCGAACATGTGCGTCCTCACTTTTATGGCTTTCACTTTTGCGGTCGACTCTCGCGCCGCCCTGGCCAGCTCCAGGAGCGCTTTTCTCGGCACCGCTTCCGTGGCCTTGAGCCCCTCGTCCTCAGCCACCTCGGGCCGCCCCTGCTGGATCACGTAGGCGTCGGCGCAATCGATGGCGGAGGCGATCTTTACTATGTCCTCTGGCTTATCGCTGATGCCCCGGAATACGGTGGTACGTACCTCCAGGAATTGTAGCTTATTCATTTTACGAAGGTCACAGCATAGCGCTAATGAACGCTTGATTGACTCGACGGCGCCCTTTGCCACGTCGCCGGACGCTGCAACGTAAGCCCCGGGCTCCAGCGGCGCCTTGACGTCCAGAAACACGGCGTCCAGCAGGCCCTCATTCGCCATGTCCCGGATGCGGTCAGGGTACGCCCCGTTGGTGTGTATGCCAACCAGGAGGCCCAGGCCTCTCACGTACGACGCCATCTCTTTTAATGAGGCGGGCTGCATGAAGGGCTCGCCGCCCGAGAAGACGACCCCGTCCACGAAATCCGCCGCATCGAGCACCCGTGCGTTGACGGATTCGACGTCCGTGCCCTCGCAGTCTTCGGGCACCCCGATGAAGCGGGCGTTAGAACAGTAGGGGCACCTGAGCGGGCATCCCCTCATGAACACGACCAGCACCACCTTGCCCGGCCAGTCGAGCGTCGAGGTGGAAATGACGTCCCCGAGGTTGAGCTTCATAAAAAGAAAAGGCCCAATGTGCGGGCCTTTTATATACAGTACCTTCTTCTGTCTCGCAGCTCGGCGACCTTGGAGTCGTTCCAGCCGCCCGTACAAGAGTCCCCGCTCCCGATGCGCTGGCAATACCCCGTGATCCTGGAATAGTACTCCAGGGCCGCGCCGGTGGCGCCGCAGTTCGGGCAGACCTTTTGCAGGCCGCCGGACACGGTGGCGCAGTCCTTGCAAGTCGTCAAATCCCTCGTGAAGTCGAACAGGCCCATGTTGGTGTTCCTGCACAGCTTCTCCGTGAGGCTCATCAGGCCCTCCGGGTTCGGCGTGCCCTCGCCCAGGAAGAGGTGCGTGATGTGGCCGCCGTTGCAAATGGGGTGGTACTCCCCTTCGAGGCGGGCGCGCTCGAACATGGGCACGTCCGCGTCCACCTGCAGGTGGGAGCTGTTAGTGTAGTACACGGCGCCAGTGCTGCGGTCGCCGTTCACGATGGCCCTGTCGCCGAACTCGCGCAGGTCAAGCTTCGCGAAGCGGCCTGCAGTCGACTCCGCTGGCGACTGCGTGAGGGTCCACCGCCAGCCCGTCATCTCCATCTTGAACTCCGTCCAGTCCCTCATGTACTTCAGCAAATCCATTCCAAAGTCATAGGCGTCCTTAGACTCGTGGAGCGCCTTACCCATGTGGACCTTCGTGAACTCGTTCAGGCCCACAAAACCAACCGTGTGAGTTAGGTCCTTGAACTGGTAGTAGTCCTCGCCGCCCTTGCCCTTCTGCGTAAGGAACGGCAGCAGCTTGTTGCTGTACAGCCGCTTCTCGATGAGCTCGTGCTTTATCACCAGCGATTCCCTAATAAGGTCGAGCCGCTGGTCGAGGATCTCGAACACCTTATCGTCGTTGCCGTTCGCCTCGATGGCGATCCTCGGCAGGTTGACGGTGTTATAGTGGATGTTGCCCGTCCTCATCGTGCTGTAGCGGGGATTCGAGTAGCCCTGCCGGTCCGCCCAGTCGCCCGACAGCCTCGTCCGGCAGCCCATGCTGTTGACCGCCTGGTGCTGCCATTTTGGCAGCATGTTTAAGATGTAAGGCGTGCCGTACTTCGAGAAAAGGTAATGGACCTTTAAGAGCAGCTCCTGCTGCTTCGGGTCCTTGAAGGCAGAGTCCCGGACCTTGACTATGGTGTTCGGGAACAGGTGCGGCTTGCCCCTGGCATCGCCGTCCAGGAACACGTCGATGAGGGCCTCCGTGAATACGTGCAGCTCGTCCTCGAAGTCGCCGTACTTGCCGGTTACCTTGCCCTTCCGCCCGATGGCCGGCTCGTTGGCGAGGAACGGCGGCACGGTGAGCTCGATGTTGACGTTGGAGAAGACGACCTGGCCGCCCCTGGCCACGTACTGCATGTTCATCTCGTAGACGAACGCCTGGGCGACCTGCTTCACCTCGCCATAGCTCATGCCCTCGAAGAACGGGGCCATGAACACGTTGAAGTTGTCCAGCGACTGGCCGCCGGCCATGTTGGTCTGCGACGAGGCGAGTATCTTCGCCGCGTGGAGCGCTGCCACCATGGCATGTTTGGGAGGCGCCGCCACGGAGGTGTGGTTGCCCGTGCCGTCTACCCTGAGGCCGTTCTCGAAGAACCAGCTCAGGTCGTGCTGCAGGCAATTGGGCCGGATCGCATAATAATCGGCGTCGTGGAGGTGGATGTCGCCCCTCAAATGGGCATCCGTGATATGCCTCGGTAAGATCTTCACCAATAAGTATTCCCTTAAGATCTGGTCGCCCGCGAACTTGTGTATGGTTTCCGGGTTGTGGTGCAGGTTCGCGTTCTCCTTGCTCCCGTGCTCTATCAGCTGGGTGACGTCGTAGACGGGCATGCCCAGCCTCGTATACTGGGAGCGCGCCTCCTCCAGGCCTTCTTCAAGCAACTGGACGGTGACGATCTCACGGATCAGCGGGGCGGTGAGATAGTTGACCTTCAGCTTGCGCAGCTTGGCCTCGACCTCTTTTGATACGTGGGCCGCCACCTCGCGGGAAAGGTCCGCCTCCTTGACCAGGGAATCTTCGATAAATTTCGGGTCGAAGCGCTCCAGCGTGCCCCTTGACGTCCTTACGAACATCTCGTGGGCCTGCTTGTACTTGAGCGCAGCTTCGGGGTTACGCTGGTCGACCAGGTTGATCAGGATCGTACGCAAAGTTCTTGTGGACATGCCGTCGTATACCTTGTACTGCAGCTCGTCCGCGATATCGGACGCTATCTTGTACGGCACGCCGGAACGTATGAGACTAACGACCACCTTGTTGGGGTCGTACAGCTCTATCCTGCTGTCGGTTTTTATGATGTATATGCTTCCCTCTCGCGCCTTGCCCCCGTATGACGCAGGTGGAGCACTATTGCTGTCGGATCTTGTATAATAAGCCATTCAACCATCCCTTTTTGTCACATGGGATATGTGACCCGATCGTTTTGGCCACCTGATGTAGTACTTGTTAGTTCCTGCGAGATTATAAGGTTTCTCGTTACCATATCATGAGTGGACAATTATATTTTATGCCTCATTTTGTCTATTAGCCTGCGGCGTGGAAGTGGCGGCTCGATAATCCCTTGGGCCGTCAAATAAACGTCATTTGGCCGCCGGCATCCGATGGTAAACGAGTTCGATAGCATGCGAACTATTATATTTGATAATTATATTCCTGTAACCAGGGGTGCCGCGAGCTAAATAAATATTTTTACAGTGCCAATATTATATTAGGCTTTGATGGAAAAATACGGTACTGTTTATGGACATTAAGGTAATAGACGAGGAGTGCCTGGAGCGTATCCGCCGGCTGGGGCTGCCCGCCGTTAAAGACAATAGCCCCCATGTCGTGCTGAGCGTCCGCGGGGACGGGGTCCGGGCCTCCGGGAAGTGGAACGCCCGAGTTTATAAGGATAAAAGGGGGCGCCTCAAGCTTGTAACGGCGGACCTCAAGACGCTGCAGGACATGCTGGAGGGGCGGGCGCCCGCCGTTAAGAATAGAACGATCGCCGTCGACGACGCGGGCTGGGGCTTCCCCCTGGGGGGCGTCATGATAGGCGCAACAGACGGCGAACGCGTCGAGACTGGCCTGGTGCCCGTGGACTATTTCCAGGGCGAGCGGTTCGAGCGCCACGAGTACCTGGAGTATGCCGCCCGGGTCACACTGGACCTGCTAAGGCGTTTTAACGCCAGCCCCGACGACACGCTGGTGGAAATCTGCACGGGATACGTGAACGTCGGGTCGAAGGAAGTGCTTCGGGAGGCGGGGTACGAGGTCAAGGTCGTGGAGGTCAAAGGGCTCCTGCAGGACGAGCTGGAAAAAAGGTTCGCGGAGTACGTGAGATCGCTGGGGTACCCCGGGTACGTCGACCCCAAGGAGACCCATGACCCGAAAAAGCCCTTCGATGACATCATCCGGTGGATAGAGGAAAAGCCCGACGAACGCATGAGGCTCGCAAAGACCGGGTGGAAGTACTTTAGAACCACGGCGACACGGAGGCAACACGGAGGACACGGTTTATATTAAACCACGGCGAACACGGCGATTCTTTTTATAAACACGGTGTACACACGGCGACACGGCCGCAACTGAATGATAATATGAGGGTCTACGAGGGGGGCATCAGCCCCCCCCCTTTAGCATTTAAAAAAGCGCCGTATTCGCCGTATTCGCCGTGTTCGCCGTGGTTAAATTAGTTACCGTGTTCGCCGTGGTTCATTCCACGCCAGTAGCGGTTATCTTGAACTCGGCGGTCTGCCCTTCGGCCAGGGACCGGTGCTTTTTTAGGACGGCCGACCGGGTGCCGATCCCCGTGCGGGAAAGCTGCACGATGGCCTTGCTGATGTGCTCCAGCATGTTGCCGCCCACGGCACGGAGCTCTTCCCTGTCCACGTCCATGTAGATCTGGTTGGTGATGACCACGGCGATGTCGTACTTCCGGGCCACGCCCAGCAGCGCCGTCACCTGGTTGGCCAGCTCCCTTTTGAGGAGCATGCTGTCCTTACTCTCCAGCTCCAGCCGGTAAAAGGCAGTGGCCGAATCGAGTATAATGAGGCCCACGTTTTGCTTGACGACCTTTTCCGCTTCCTTGATGGCGGCATATTGTCCCTCAAAGCTTGTGGGCGAATATAAAAGAAAATGCTTTGCCAGCTCTTCCGCGTCCTCGCCGGCGATCTGCCCGAAGCGCTCGATGGAAAGGCCTTCGGTATCGATGTAGACCACCCGCTTGCCGGCCCTCAGCGTGTTGATGGCCAGCTGCAGGCATATGTTGGTCTTGCCGCTCGCGGGCTCCCCGAAGAGCTGCGAGATGGTGCCGGCCTCGAAGCCTCCTCCCAGCAGGTCGTCCAGCACTTTCGAGCCCGTCGGCAGCCTTTTTATCGAGATATCGTTCGTCGCCATTTCGTCCTACTCCAATGCAACTTACTCATTTATATGGTTGTTGGAGGCGCCGATGATAAGCCCGCCTCGCCCCGGAGCCGCATAAGCTTTACGTGCCATGGACACATATTAATATTATAAAGTAGCTCATCTGTGTCATTGCGGGGGGTTCTAGAGGAAAGACATCATCGCCCTTATCACGTCAAATTTCGTGGTATACGAAGAGGTCGTTACCAGGCTCAAGGAAAGACAGGTGCCTTTTATCACCCTGAGGCTGACCGACCCCATCCCTCATAACGTGAAGGTGGTCATCACCACTGCCGACGAAGCGCCCGGGATCCGCTGGGAGGGCGAGCACCTCATCGTTTACGACGACCCATACGGCACGGTCGACCGGGCAATCAACGCCCTCCGGGGCAACGGGCACTTCGACAGCCTCGTCATCGGCATCGACCCCGGCCGGAGGCCCGGGATCGCGGTCCTGCACGGCGACATGGTCATCGCGGTCTACCAGGCCGGAGTGACCGAGGTGGAGCCCCTCATAAGGAAGATCGCCCACGAGTGCCACGCCACCGTCTCGGCCATAAGGATCGGCAGCGGCGCCCGGCTTATCACCGCCCAGATAATAAACACGTTATTGGAGGGCGGCTTCAAGGTGGAGCTGGTCGACGAGACCGGCACCACGCCCTACGTGGGCAGGAACATCCACACGAGCCAGGTGAGGGACATCATAGCCGCAATAAACATCGCCCGCATCAAGGGAGAGCCCGTGGGTAAAAGAGAAATAGAGCCCTCGAAGGGCGAAATAAGGGTCATCCAGGAGTCCAGCCGCTCCGTGTCAGAGGGCAGGGCCACCATACCCAAATACCTCGCGAGGCGGGTCGCACGGGGCGAAATAACGCTTGACGAGGCGATAGAGATGCACAAGGGCCAGCTCAACGGCGCAATAAAGCCCGAAACTAAGTGATAAAAAAAGGACGTAACGGTGCTTTTTAGGGCACCGTCACGTCATTTCTCCGCCAGAGGCGTTCTCCGACATCTTCAGGTCGATCACCGCCTCTTCTTCCTTCTCCGTAATGGACTCGGGAAGCGTATCGTCGAACCTGATGTCCCTTTCGCCCAGGCATTCCACGACCCGTCTCACGTCGTCGTCCGGCAGGAGATCCTGCCGGGCGTCCAGGTACTCGGGAAAGTCCTCGTACCGCAGGAACCGGACGAAGTCCTCCTTGCCCTTGATGGTACTGTTCGTGTAGAGCACGATGCTCATCACCCTTATTCTGGGTATGTCGCACGTGTACTTCAGGTACCTGTATAGCAAGTAAGAGGCCCGCCGGGCCTGCTCTCCGGGGGTAGGCCGGTCCTCGCTCTTCCACTTCATGTTCCAGTTTTTCGTTTCGATGCAGTAGACGCCTTTCCGTCCCACCACTACATGGTCAACTCTGGCGGATTTCAACATTTTGCCGTCGAACTTATGGCCGAACTCGCGGGTAATGCGGACGTCGCTGATCACGTATTGATCGTCGCTCAGCCGCTCTAACGTATCCAGGACGAGGAGCTCGCCGTAGTAGCCTTTCAGCTCGCTCCGGTATTCCCTCGTCAACCGGTCAAGGATGTCCTTTTCGCGGTAGAGGAACAGCAGGTTGTTCTCGATGATCGCGTCCTTGTTTATCTTTAAGTGATCGATCCGCTTCAGGAACTCGCCGCTCCTTTTATTCTGATTGAAGAACAGCAGCGAGTCAAGCAGCATGTGCTTTCGCATGCCGCTCTTGAGCGTTCTCATCTCTTTTTCAAGGAGGTGCTCCTGCCTCTCTCTTTCTAACGCTATGACCTGGTTTATGGCATCACGTCGTTCCATCACTTGCTGGATGGTGGTGCAGCTCCGCGACACGCCCATATCGTGCAACTTACGGATCAGGTCGTCGCCGGCCCCGCTGCTACCGATCAAAGTTGCCATAGTAGAATGAAAGATTGCTATTATGGCATAAATATTATCATACCCCTGGCCTTATACTAAAGGCCTGAGGAGCGGTTTTTATGGGGCAAAACGGGCATGGCTGGGATATTCGGCTTAAGGACGGCCGCTTCTTCCTTTATACGGCCCTGGCCTACGGCGCAGTCGCCCTTATTTTAACGTGCCTCGCCGCCATGTTCCTGCAAAACGTCTGGATGATCGGGGATACGAAGCTCTTCTTCCGCATGGCCGAAGTTGTCCTTAGCGGCGGCACCCCTTACGTCGACTTCAAGGACCCCAAGCCTCCCCTGATATTTTTTACTCTGGCCGTGCCGACGATGCTGGGCCAGCAGCTCTACGGCGGCCTCCTGCTCGTGGGCCTGTGCAACTTTCTGAGCGCGCTGGTGGCCATGCGCATGGGGCAGCGGCTGTACGGGCGGCTCCCCGGGTTCGCCGCCGGCCTCGTGTTTTTAATTAACATGGCGCTGGCCGAGGGTTTCTTCATATTGACCGAGCCCTTCACGGTGTTATTCATCTTGTTATCCGCCTACGCCCTGCTCTTCATGGACAAAAAGTACCTGCTGTCGGGCCTGTTCGCGGGCGTAGCCGTCGGCTTCAAGCAGTACGCACTGCTGCTGATACCCCTCGCCCTCTTCTACGCATACCGACGGGGACATCTAAAGGGATTCGTCTCGTTCATGGCGGGCCTGTTATTACCGCTGCTGGCCATATTCGGCGCCATATTTATTTTTTATGGGGCCGACGCAGGAGCGTCCTCGCTCTACTGGAGCTTCGGCGTGGCAGACTCGTACGTGACGCAGGGATACCTGGGCGACATACCGGCCTACAAGGCGGAGGACCCCCTTATAGCGCTGGCGAACTTCGCGCTCGAGGCCAGCTTATTTGTTTCGCTGCTGGCGGTGGCCCTGGCGGGCCTCGTGCTGGAGAGGCGATTGACCCCGCGCGAGGAGTATTTCATCCTCTCGGGGACGGCCTTCCTCGGCGTCCTCGTGATACGGCAATACCTGCACTACTGGGCGCTGGCGCTGCCATTCATCGTGCTGTTGTGCGTCCGGGCCTATCGAAAAAGGGAGGCGTGGCCATGAATAGGGCGGCCTATTATGGCCTCGCCACGGCTGCATATGGCCTGATACTATTAACGCTGGCCGCCATCGAGGACGTCCTGGCCCGGGGCCTGTGGAGGCCCTTCGACATCGCCTCGTACTACGGCCTCGCCGCCTCCGCGGTGTCCACGATCAATGCCGTTGTGGACGCCTATACATCCCCGTTGCTCGTGTTCGACGCTGGTATGCTCTCCCAGTATCGCATATTTATCGTGGGTTTCTTTTGTTTGGCGAGCGCCGTGCTCGTCCTGGAGATGGGCCGCCGGCTATACGGCGGCGCGGCGGGATTTGTGGCGGGGCTGTTGTTCGCCCTGAACGTCGCGGGGGCCCAGGGCCATGTGACAATAGCGGAGGCGATGGCCCTTACGCTGGCGCTGCTATCCGCTTATACCCTGCTCTTCATGGACGGGAGGTACGTGGTCCCGGGCCTGTGCGCGGGGGTTGCCGCGTGTTTCAAGCCCCTGGTGATCCTCCTACTGCCGGCTTCCCTGTTTTTCATATACAAAAGAGGCGGGCCGAGGGATCTCCTCGCATTCGCAGGGGCGGCGCTGCTGCCGCTCGTTTTAATGGCCGCCATGGCGTTTGCGGTATACGGGGGTAACGCGCCGACCATGGCGGCGGACAGCGGCTTCGAGGCGGCGGGGTTCGTGACGGCGGAAGGTTTTCGCTCGCCGGACGCCCTCATGGCGGTCGCCAACATCGTACTATCGGCCTGCCTGCTGGCGTCCATGCTGCCGCTGGCCCTGCTCGGCTTCTCCCGGAAGCACGGCCTTTCGGAGGAGTACTTCCTTGCCGCCGGGCTCTGCCTCGCGGCCACCGTCCTGCTAAGACAATATCTACACTACTGGTTCATCGCCCTGCCCTTTTTAGCCCTGCTTTGCGCCGGCGCCCTCGTCCGGAGGCCGTCCCATGAGTAGCGGCGGGCGCCGCCTATCGGACGATGGCTTCTTCCTGGCGGCAGCCATCATCTTCGGGGCCATCCTGCTCGCCTTCCTGGCGTTATTGATCGTGAAGGGCTATGACTGGTCGAAGTACGATGCCGGCCGCTTCTACGGGATGGCCGACGTCATCCTGAGGGGGGGCACGCCGTACGTCGACTTCAAGGACCCCAAGCCTCCGCTGATCTTTTTCACGCTGGTCCCGCTGTCCTTCCTGGGCATACAGCTCGCAGGCGGGTACGGGCTCGTGGCGCTGTGCAACCTGGCCAGCGCACTTTTGATATTCAAGATGGGCTGGCGGCTCTACGGTAAGCTCTCGGGCCTTCTTGCGGGCATGCTCTTCGTCGTCAACCTCCCCTGGATAGAGGGCATCTTTATTTTCACCGAGCCGTTCTCGCTGCTATTCCTGCTGGCCTCGGCCTACGCGCTGCTATTCTGGGACGCCCGCCACAAATATCTCGCGGCGGGCCTCTGCGCCGGAGTCGCCGTCGGCTTCAAGCAATATGCCCTCCTCGCCGTGCCTCTGACCCTGCTGTTGCTGTACCTCAAGGGCGAGCTCAGGGGATTCGTATCGTTCATTGCCGGCATGCTCCTGGTGCTGGCCGCCATATTCGGCGCCATCTACCTGGCCTATGGCCCCGCGGCGTGCCAGGCCGCGCTGTACTGGAGCTTCGGGCTCGCCGGGGAGTATATTACCCAGGACTACGTGGGGGGCGAGGTGGCGGCGTGGAAGCCCATCGGCCCCATGGAGATAGCGGCTAACATCGTATACGTCGTCATACCGCTGTCATCGCTGCTCGCCTTATCGCTCGCTTGCTTCCTTCGCGGCGGCCGCGGGGAGGCCGAGTATTTCTTCTTCGCCTCCGGCCTGGCGTACTTCGGCACCCTGCTGATAAGGCCATATTTCCATTACCTGGTGCTGGCCCTGCCGTTCGCGGCCCTGCTGTGCGCCAGCATTTTCAGGGCATATGGGCCAGGGGCTAATGCGACCACCGGGAACAATGTAAGGTTTAAATAAGATGGCATCGAGTGATTAAGGAAAGGGACGAACATGGCGTACGGCGGCGAACAAAAAACGTGGCGGTTCAGCCTCCACATCTCGGACAGGGCGTACTTTGTAGGCTCGGCCGCACTGTTCGCCATAGTGATATTCGGGCTGGCCTTCATCACGAGCACTCTCTTGAGCAGCGAGTGGGCCACCTATGACATGCAGCGGTTCTACGCCATGGCCCAGGTCGTCGTGGACGGCGCCACGCCTTATCTGGATTACCAGGACCCCAAGCCGCCGCTCATCTTTTTCACGCTCGCCATACCCACGCTGCTTGGGCAAAAGGTCCTCGGCGGCCTGCTCCTCGTGGGCGCCAGCAACTTCATCAGCGCTTTGTTGATAATGGCCATGGCATGGAAGCTCTACGGCCGGTTCTCCGGTATGCTGGCGGGCCTGCTGTTCACGCTGAACGTCGCCTGGGCGCAGGGCTACTTCGTGCTCACGGAGCCGTTTGCCCTTACTTTTATTTTGCTCTCGACGTACGTCCTCGTCTTCACGGATAGCAGGTGGAAGTACTTCCTCTCGGGCCTGAGCGCCGGCGTGGGCATCGGGTTCAAGCAATATGCCCTGCTGCTGATACCGCTTCTTCTCTTCTTCATGCTCAGGAAAAACGAGGTAAAAAGGGCTCCCGAGCTGCTCGCGGGGATCATAATACCGCTCGCCATCATGTTCGGCGCCATATTCCTCGCCTACGGGCCCGGCGCGGGCGCCGCCTCGCTCTACTGGAGCTACGGCGTGGCCGGCGAGTACATGACCGAGTCCGACATGGGTGGCGTCACGAGCTACAGGGCGACGGACCCCCTCGTCCTCGCGGCCAACATCATCCTGGCCGTCACCATCTTCACCTCGCTATTGTTGTTCGCCGTCGCAAACGTCGTCCGGGACCGCCCCCTGACGCCCTTCGACGAGTACTTCGCCCTGGCCGCCCTGCTCTTCGCCGGGACGATATTGATAAGGCAATACCTGCACTACTGGATACTTGCCCTGCCCTTCATCGTCCTGCTGTGCGCCCGGCAGTTCCGGGATAATGCGAGGAACGCTACGGACCTTAATTAGGAGTACTTCTTCCACGCCTCGGCCTCGGCCTTGCGTATGACCGTCCTCAGCGGCAGGGCCAGCTCCCTGGCCACCTTCCGGGCATCCTCGTATTCAACGGACAGGTCGATGACGTTGCCCTTCGTGTCCGAGGACACCTTAAAGCGCATGTCATAGACGTTATCTTCTATTTTAACGCCCATGACTATGACCTCCCGTTTGGCGATGTAGCGGTGCTTGACGGGGATCACGCGGACGCCGAGCGAGCCGGTCTCGAACATGATGCGGCGGGCGATGGCCGGGCCGTCCTCCGACCTGACCACGGCCCTGATGATCTGGCCGGCCCTGCCCTTCTTCATGGTCACGGGGATGATGCTCACGTCCAGGGCGCCCATCTCCATGAGCGACTCGATTAGGCCCCCCAGGACCTCGCCCGTAACGTCGTCCACATTGGTCTCCAGGAGCTCCATGCGGTCCATGATGAGGGCGTCATCCGCCTCGCAAACGACGGCACGCAGCACGTTGGGCAGCGGCAGGTCGAGGGTACCGCCCCCATAGCCGACCGACAGGGGCACGTACTCGGGATAATACCTGCTTGAGGCCTGCACATAGTGGGCCAGCACCGCGGCCGCCCCCGAGGTCAGCAGCTCGCCGTCGAAGGGGCCTCCCCGGGCGATCAGCTTCGAGCCCTCGATCAGCTTTAACGTCTCCGGCCTCGGCACGGGAGTTGTTTTACCATTAACGTCCACGACGCCGCCGCCCGTGGCCACGGGGGTGGAAAAGGCAGGCGGCCGGCCCAGGGCGTCGTATGCGGTGCAAATGCCCGTAATTAAAGCCATCGTGTATATGTCCATCTTAGGCCCGGGCCCGTACAGCGACTCCCGGGCGCGGAAAAGGCTCTCCACCACCTTCATGGCATCAACGCGGACCGGCTGGTTCTCGTGCATGACGTTCAGCTTCTCCAGCGCCTTATCCCGGCCCATGTCCGGATGGCGCCCTCGGGCCTCCGCGACGTTTATGGACGCGACCTTCGAGGCCAGTCGGCCGTCCTGCGCGTCCTGTACGTCAAGGGGCGCCTCGCACAGCCCCTCGACCACGCTGCGCACCCTCCACTCGTCCGCCCCGCAGCCCAGCATGGCCCCGAGAAGCATCGCCTCGGTGGCCCCGCAAAACGGGTCAAAGATCAAACACTTCAAATTTTCACCGGCCTTATATTGCATCTTTGTACTCGCTTTTATTTTAATCTATAGCGAGCGTATGAGAAAATTTTTGTATATTGGACCGATAAAGCTTCATGCTAGCCCGCTTTATATTATGTCGGGGATAAAAAACGCATTCTAATATTCGGGCCATTATCAAGCTAATACGAGGAGTTGAATGAAGGAATTGTATCTTAAGGTAGCAAAGGCGCTGCCCAGCGACTTCGGGAGGGGCATCGCGCGCATCGACCCCAACACGCTGCTGGAGCTGAAGCTAAGCCCGGGCGATATAATCGAGATCGAGGGCAAGCGCACCACGGTCGCCAAGGTGTGGCGCGCCGAAAAGCAGGACTGGGGCCAGGAGATGATCCGCATCGACGGCTTCACCAGGCAGAACGCCGACGTGGGCATCGGCGAGCGGGTCAAGGTTAAAAAGGCCGCCGTGAAGGACGCCATACACATAGTGCTGGCGCCGCCCGAAGGCACCGCCATCCAGTTCAGCGGCAACGCCGTGGAGATGATAAAACACCAGCTGCTGAAGCGCCCCATCATGCTGGGGGACGTTGTGCCCCTGATGAGCAGCATGCCGAACCCGTTCATGGGCCGGACCCTGTCCAACCAGGCGATACCGCTCATAGCCGTCAAGGTGGAGCCCGCAGGCCCCGTCATAATCGGCGAGAACACCGAGATCGAGCTCCGCGACAAGCCCGTCCGGGGCTACGAGCAGGTGAAGACGACCGGGATAACGTACGAGGACATCGGCGGCCTCAAGGACGAGGTGCAGAGGGTCCGCGAAATGATAGAGCTTCCCATGAAGCACCCGGAGCTGTTCCAGCAGCTCGGCATAGAGCCGCCCAAGGGCGTGCTGCTTCACGGCCCGCCGGGCACGGGCAAGACGCTCCTGGCCAAGGCCGTTGCCAACGAGTGCGGCGCGGAGTTCTTCTCCATAGCCGGCCCCGAGATCATGTCCAAGTACTATGGCGAATCAGAACAAAGGCTCCGGGAGATCTTCGAGAACGCCCGGGACAACGCCCCCTCTATAATATTCATCGACGAGCTGGACTCCATCGCTCCGAGGCGAGAGGAGGTGACCGGGGAGGTCGAGCGGCGCGTCGTGGCACAGCTACTTACCATGATGGACGGCCTCGAGGAGAGGGGCCAGGTAGTGGTCATCGGCGCCACTAACCGCGTGGACGCGGTGGACCCCGCCCTGCGCCGCGGGGGGCGCTTTGACCGGGAAATAGAGATCGGCGTCCCAGACTCCCGTGACCGCCTGGAGATACTCCAGATCCACACCCGCGGCATGCCCCTGGATAACGTTAATCTGGAAAAGCTGGCCTCCACGACGCACGGGTTCGTCGGGGCGGACCTGGCAGGCCTCGCCAAGGAGGCGGCCATGAAGGCGCTTCGAAGGTATTTACCCAGCATCGACCTGGACAAGGAAATACCCAGGGAGTTCCTCGAGACGATGCGAGTGACTAATAGTGATTTCTCGGAGGCTCTCAAGGAGGTGCAGCCCTCCGCCATGAGGGAGATATTCATCGAGCCCACCCACACTAAGTGGAGCGACGTGGGCGGCCTGGATGAGGCCAAGCAGGAGATCATCGAGACCATCGAGTGGCCCCTTAAGAGCCCCAAGAAGTTTGCCGACATGGGGATCAAGCCTCCAAAAGGTATTGTGCTTTACGGCCCTCCCGGGACGGGCAAGACGCTCCTGGCGCGGGCAGTGGCCACCGAGTCGGAAGCCAACTTCATCAGCATCCGCGGCCCCGAACTTCTATCAAAATGGGTGGGAGAGTCGGAGAAGGCGGTGCGCGAGACCTTCCGCAAGGCGAGGCAGGTGGCCCCGGCCATCATATTCTTCGACGAGCTGGACGCCCTGACGCCGGCCAGGAGCGCGGGCGAGGGCGGCATGCAGAACGTCGAGCGCAGCATCGTCAACCAGCTACTTACCGAGCTGGACGGCTTAGTGGAGCTGGAGGGCATCGTCGTCATAGGGGCGACCAACAGGCCCGACATCATCGACTCGGCGCTTATGAGGCCGGGCCGGTTCGACCGCCTCGTGTACGTGGGCCAGCCGACCGCCGAGGGCCGGTTCAGCATCTTCAAGATCCACACCCGTTATAGCGAGCTGGAGGATAAGCTGAACAAGATGCTCAGGGCGACGGGCGAGAACGTGATGCTGGATAAAAAGGTACACCTTGTCGAGCTTTTCGACCTCCTGAGGCCGTACACGAACCTGCAGGCGAAGGCCATCCTCCACGTGGCGGCGGGCTTCGCCTCGAATGAGCAGGACGCCGGCCACATCACGCTGAAGCACTTCAAGGAGGCCGTTAAGAAGGTGAAGGCGGAGCCCGAGCTTCTCTCGAAGGAGAAGCCTGACGGCACGCCCGGCGAGAACCAGCCCTTCTACGAGGGCGTCATGCCGCTCTCGGTCGACGTGGACTTCCACGAGCTGGCCGACCTTACCGAGAACTACGTGGGCAGCGACATCGAGGCGGTGTGCCGCGAGGCGGCCATGCTCGCCCTCAGGGAGAACTTCGAGGCGAAGATCGTCGAGATGCGGCACTTCCGCGAGGCGCTCAAGAAGGTCAAGCCCACAATGAACGACATGGTTAAGTCCTATTACAAGGGCATCAAGGACCACTTCAAGGGCGGCGTGTCTAAAGAGATCCAGAAAGTATACGCGACGGACCAGTACGTGTAACGCGTGCTGGCACCGTGTGAGATAAAACGGGAAGCTGCTTCTGCTTCTTCCTGGTGGGTCTCCGTCTAGGAGTGTAGGGGCTTCTTCCTGGTGGGTCTCCTTCTAGAAATGTTCGTGCTTTTTCTTGGCGGGTCGACGCCCGGCCTGATGGCCGGGCTACTCGGCGTTTTGGGTGCTCCGGTGTCGGGGCCGGTAAGCAAGAGCGCTCCGCGCGGCGTAGCACCCAGCTTCGCATGGCCGCTGATGCGGCGTGCTTCGCTTGCAAGCCCTAAGCGACGTTTTCCTAAAGCAAAACGTCCATTGCCCCGCCACCTTCGCATCCGCTGATGCGGACTGATGCCCAAAACGCCTCGACGACCGCCGCTATTTACTCCCTGTTTAGGCTCGGGTCGCATCGCCTATGGTTCGTTTTTTTATTCGTTTGCCTTCAGGCAATCAAAGAATCGGGGGTCCACGAGGGGGGCGTAGCGAAGCGCAGTCCCCCTTCAGTCTCAGTAATAGAAGCCGTGGTGTCTAACCATCCATTATTTTCTTTACTGCCTAACCATCCGTTTTTTTCTTTACTGCCTAACCATCCATAATCTTCTGGAGCGAAGCACAGTCCCCCTTCAGTCTCAGTAATAGAAGCCGTGATGCCTAACCATCCGTTTACTTTAATGCCAAACCTTCCTTCTGTTATTTAGTTCTATATTTATTTTAGTACAAAGCGAAATCAACATTTAATCGCTAATCATCAGGGATAGACGAGAAATTTTATTTAATGGTATAACGGTTATATATGTAATATTCCATTTATGGGCTGCCCTATATTATGGGTAAGCGTAGGAGATGGATGTGAGGGATTCATAATGGTTAAAGTGATGGCAAAGAAGTTATCGAACAAGAAGATCATGGGGACCGACGGGTCCGACATGGGCATCCTGTATAATATCACCTGCGACCTGAGGACGGGCGATCTTATCGACCTGATGGTCCGCCCGGACATGACGCTCAACGTGGAGAGCTACAGGACCGAGGACGGCTTCGTGCTGATACCGTTCTCCGCCGTCAGGGCCGTCAAGGACTACATCGTGGTCGACAAGAAGGCCTCGACCACTTAAAATGAAAAAACTAATTACCGTTCCCCTGGCCCTACCTTTTTTTATCTTATTGCTATTGCTGCCGTTCATCCTGCTGGCCACCGTGGCGCTGCTGGGCCTGACGGCGGCAGACCTAGTGGGCAGGGCGCTGGGGCTATCGCCGCTCAAGGCGCTGCTGATATACACGGCCATCCTGCTGGGCAGCCTGGTCAACATACCCGTATACGAGTTCAAGAGCCCCGGCTCCGCCCGGCCTCCCATGGTGCCCTACATGGGAGCCCAGTACAAGCTCCCCGCCTGGCAGGGGCACCGCACCGTCGTGGCTGTGAACCTGGGCGGGTGCATCATACCGGCCGCCCTGAGCGTTTACTTTGCGCTCCGCATGCCGCTCATTCCGCTATTGCTTACGACGGTCATCGTGGCGCTGGGCGTGTTCTACTTCGCCAAACCCATTCGAAGCGTCGGCGTCATGGTGCCGGCGCTCGTTCCCCCTCTACTGGCCGTGGGCGCCTCGCTCATCGCCCTCTACATCTACGGCCCGGGCCTCTCTAATTTAGCCCGCATGGCCTTCGCCTCCGGGGTCTTCGGCACGCTCGTGGGCGCCGATCTACTACAACTGGGCGGCATCCGCAAGGTAGGCTCCGACTTTGTCAGCATCGGGGGAGCGGGCACCTTCGATGGCATCGTGCTCACGGGAGTCATCGCCACCATACTGGCCGCCGTCCTGGCTGGCATGTGAGGCGCGAAAAAATAATAAAAAGGGATGAAGTGTCGGCCAGGCGCCGACTACTCCACGTTAATCTTTCTCCGGCTCCTGGGCTTCTCGACCTTCTTCAGGGTGATGCCCAGCACGCCGTTCTTGTAGGACGCTTTGGCCGAATCGACGTCCACGTCGCACGGCAGCTCCACGAACTCGTGGTAATTACGGTCTCCGTGGCCGGCCTTTATCTCGAGCTCCCGGCCTTCGGCGCTCAATTCCACGTCCTCCTTATCGATGCCGGGCATCTCGGCCACGACCTGCACGGCCTTATCGTTGTCGAACACGTCCACCAGCGGCCTGCGCTCGCCGATCTCGATATGGCCGCCCTCCGGCCGGATGTTGCCGAACTCCCTTACCTCGGGCTCCTCGCCCGGGCGCTGGTTGATCGAGAACCCGTAGAAGAACGGCCCGCCCACGTGCTCGCCGGGCTCCATGCTCTCGAACTCCCTAAGCATCTCGTTGAACATCTCGTCGAAATCCCCGAACATGTCGAACGGGTTTCTTCTTCTTGCCATACTATCCCTCCTTAGAAGGCCGTCCTGACCTCGGGCGGCCTCTTCTCCTTTTCCTCTTTCTTTTCCTTCTTTTCCTTCTTCTCGGCTATCTTCGCCTGGGAGGCCTCCTCCTCTATTTCGGTGACCTCCCTGGCGAAGTTCTCGGCCAGGCGCTCGTACGCCCTCATGCTTTCCCTGGATGCGGACGGCTTTATTTTTTTGAGGGCGGCGTCGAAGTGCTTCATGGTTATTCGGATGTCGGGCGCCTTGCTCTTCGCCTCTTCGGGCGACATTGAGCCGCTGATATTGTCGCGGATGGCCATCATCGACGCCTCCCGGCACACGGCCTCGATATCGGCGCCTACGTAGTCATTAGTGCGCTTCGCCAGCGCCTGGAAGTCGATGTCCGGGCCCAGGGGCTTGCCCTGGGTGTGGATCCTGAAGATCTCTACTCTAGAGCGCTCATCCGGGGGCGGTATGTAAAGGAGCCGGTCGAGCCGGCCAGGCCTCAGCAGGGCGGTATCCACCATGTCCGGGCGGTTCGTCGCCGCGAGCACCACCACGCTGTGGAGCTCCTCCAGGCCGTCCAGCTCCGTCAAAAGCTGGCTAACCACGCGCTCCGTGACGTGGGAATCGAAGCTCTGGCCCCTCGTGGGGGCGATGGCGTCGATCTCGTCGAAGAAGATGATCGTGGGCGCGCTCTGTCGGGCCCTGCGGAATGTCTCTCGCACGGCCTTCTCCGACTCGCCCACCCACTTGGAGAGCACTTCCGGGCCTTTAATGCTGATAAAGTTAGCCTCAGATTCGTTGGCCACGGCCTTGGCCAGGAGCGTCTTTCCCGTCCCCGGCGGGCCGAACACCAGTATGCCCTTAGGCGCCGTGGTGTGGGTGATCTCGAACACGTCCTTATACTTAAGGGGCCACTCCACGGTCTCCCGCAGCTCTTGCTTTACCTTTTCGAGGCCTCCGATGTCGCTCCAGTGGACGTTGGGCACCTCGACGAAGACCTCCCTCAGGGCCGACGGCTCGATGTTCTTCAGGGCCTCCTCGAAGTCGGACATCTTTATCTGCAGCTTATCAAGGATCTCCTGCGGGATCTCCTTCTCGATGTCTATCTCGGGCATGATCGTGCGCAGGGCGTGCATGGCGGCCTCCTTGCACAGCGAGGCGATGTCGGCGCCCACGAAGCCGTGCGTCACGCTGGCTAGCTTTTCCAGGTCCACTCCCGGCGCGAGGGGCATGCCCCTCGTGTGGACGTGCAGTATCTCTAAACGCCCATTCTTGTCCGGCACGCCTATTTCTATTTCCCGGTCGAACCGTCCGCCCCTCCTCAGGGCAGGGTCCACGGCGTTCGGCCGGTTGGTCGCCGCCACCACGATGACCTGGCCCCGGGCCTGCAGGCCATCCATCAGGGCTAGTAGCTGGGCCACGACGCGCCGCTCGACCTCGCCGGTCACCTCCTCTCGCCTCGGAGCGATCGAGTCTATCTCGTCGATGAATATTATAGAGGGGGCGTTGTCCTCGGCCTCCTTGAATATGTCGCGGAGCTGCTTCTCGGACTCGCCATAGTACTTGGACATGATCTCGGGGCCGCTGATGCTAATAAAATTGGCGTCGGTCTCGCTGGCCACGGCCTTGGCTATCATCGTCTTGCCCGTGCCTGGCGGGCCATACAAGAGCACGCCCTTCGGCGGGTCGATCCCCAGCTTCTGGAATAGCTCCGGGTGCCTCAGCGGCAGCTCTATCATCTCCCTCACGAGGCCGATCTCCCTCTTCAGGCCTCCGATGTCCTCGTAGGTGAGCCGGGGCACCTTCTCCAGCTTCTCGGCGGCGGGCTTCTCGCTGATCGTTATCTCGGTGCGCCTGTCAGCGATGACGGCGCCCGCGGGCCGGGTAGACGTCACGATGAACTGCATGGGGCTGCCCAGCATTTCCACCCTTATGGTCTGGCCCTTTGAGATGGGCCGGCCCTCCAATAACTTCAAAAGGTAATACTCGCCGCCCGTGATGCGGATTGGCTGCGTCGGCGCCAGAGTGATGCGCTCGGCGGGCTTGGCCTGTATCTTCCTGACCTTAACCCTGTCATCGATGCCTACTTTGGCGTTCGCCCTCGTATTACCATCTATAAGAATTACGCCCTTGCCCTCCTCGCTCGGGTATCCCGGCCATACGACAGCGTAGGACGTTGCGCCCCTGCCCTCGATCTCGATTATGTCGCCGCTCACCATGCCGAGCTTCTTCATCGTCTCCATGTCGATGCGGGCGATCCCCCTGCCCACGTCCCTGTGGTAGGCTTCCTGTACCCGCAGCGTGACTTCATTTTTCTCAACCATTTACGTGGTCACCCCTGTCATTTGATGCTCCATAGTCCTTTCTTGTAGGTCACGAGCCCTTTTTTTAAAAGCTTCGCCAGCTCGCTTCGCATCTCCTCCCCGGGGATGTTGAGCTTGCCCGTCAGCTCCTCGTAGCTGGTGGGGCCGCGGATCAACAGATAAAGTACCTCGGCCTCTATCTGGTCGGCGGCCAGCCGGTTGATCAGCTCGATGCACATGCCGGTGACCTCGGATATACTGCCCTGCACGGACTTCTGGGCCTCGCGCAATTCCATGGCGGAGCGCCCCAGCCCCTGGAGCTCCTCGGACATGCGCTTCAGCGCCCCGGCCGACTCGCTCCTCGCCTCGACATAACGCTCCCTGATCGTCCTCTGCTCCTCGGTGGTTATCTCCACCCGGCTCACGTTCACGTCGAACATGAGGGGCGAAATGGACACCTCCATGCGCACGTTGTTGGCGATCTCGTAGTACTTGCGCCCCTGCTCGTCGTGGAAGCTTTCCACGAGGCCCGCCGCCTCTAATATCTTGAGATGGTCTATTATGGCCTTCGGGGCGACGCCCAGCTCTTCCGAGATCTCCGTGACATAGCAGGGGCGGTAGGAGAGCAGCGTCAATATGTTACGCCTGTTCTCGTTGCCCAGTATGTCCAGCAGATACGGCATATCCATAATATCGTTAACATCAAGTTAATGTTATTGATATATAAATTTTACCTAACTATTATTTGGCATGGCCTCCTAGGATATACATGTTAAAAATGGATAAAAAATCTCTCCGGCGGAATAACCGGATTATTTTTGGCAAGCGCAATCGCATGCGCCGTCCAGGCAATCGTAGGGCGTGGCGCACTGCCCGCAATCGCAGCCGGCAAGGGCCTCGTCCTGCCCTCCGACGGTGGAGTACGAATACCTGTCCCATCCGCTGCTACAGCAGCAACAGCCCGCCACGGAGAGCATAGCCAGTATCAGAACCACCGCTATTATCCACTTGATCATTTTACACCTCCCCTCCATAAGACAATGCTATGGAGGTACATAAATCTTTGGAATCGCCGACGGGGCTACCGATAGAGTTATTATCGTCCCTGCCTCGACGAGGACAAATAATTCGGGAAAAAGGGCGCATTAAATTATGTTCATCAAGAACCCGGCGGCCATCGCCGCAAGGATAGCGCCCGTTGCCATCTTGAGGGTGAACCGGTGCCGCTTCCGGAACTCGTCGACCCTGCCCGGGCTGAGGCCCAGCGCCAGAAGCCCCCCCAGCGCCAGCACGGGTAGCACCAGGCCCAGGTTGTAGGCGGCCAAATATAATAAACCGCTCTGCGCCTCGCTGGATTCGACGATGGCGCCCAGGATGGCGATGTACATCCCCCCGACGCAGGGCATCTTGATGAGCCCGAAGGCGCCTCCCAGCCCGAAGTTTGCCGCCATGCTGTACCGGCGATATAAGGGTTTATAGCGGTCCAGGAAGGATTTGAAGAACGACCGCCTGTCAGCGTCCTTTTTTAGTTGATAGGCCTCGTAGAAGGCGAACACGGCCAGGGCGATTAAAAGTAGAACGATCCCGGCCTTCAGGATGGCCGTTATGGAGGGTAAACGTTCTATTATATGGAGAAAGCCGATGCCCACCATGAGGTATATAGAAAGCAGCCCCGCGCAGAATGCCAATAAGTGTAAAACTATGTCGAGGCGTCGGCCTCTCATGGAAAGTGCCATGGCCGACACGAAGGCCATGACGGCCAATAAACAGGGGTTGATGCCCGCGACCACGCCCGCCAGGAACGCGGCGGCCATTGACAGCCTTTCCAATAGAAAGACGGGCGTCTCCTGCCCGACGACGAAATGGTCTCCCATGGAGTCCTTGTATGCCAGGGTCTGCGGAGGCAGCGCTTTTACTTTACCGTCGACGTCCGCCTCGTAAGTCTGATAGAGCTTCTCCCCCGGCATCACCCTGCCCTGCCATGAGGCGTTGCCTGAGACCACGCGGACGCCCTCGCACAGCCCCCCCTTGACGGTGGCGTACACGGGCTCGCCTCCCCCGTTCGAGATGCCAGTTACCACTTTGACCGTGTCCTTTTCTGGGACCCTCGATATTTTACGCTCCAGCGTGACCGGCCTCTGATAATGCGACGCCTCCCCGATGCCCTGTTTTATTAGGTCCCCCAGTTTCACGATATCGCCGTTGAAGTCCTCGAACCGTATGGCGCGGTCGTCGATGATGACGGCCGGCACCGAGTCCAGGCCGAAGCGCTCCATGTAGCCCATGCCCTCCCTCGAGCGGAACGAATACTCGACGTATTGCACGCTCATGCCGGCGTTCTTCGAGTCGTTAACGACGTTTCTAATTACGGGCCCGGAGTGCTCGCATATGGAGCATGAGGGGCTGTAGATATAGGCCACGTGTACCGTCCTCGGGCCATTTTCGGCGAGCGCAAGGGCGGGCCCCAGCATTATAAGCGATAGCAGAATGGTAATGAGCATTAAGGCCGCATTGCGGTAATAACGGTGACGGCCGGGGGCCTTGACGCGTCTCGAAGACATCACAATTTTACTGGAACATCCATCTATTTAAAAAAACAGATTTTTATAAGCGGCTTGCTTACATGCCAAAGGCGCCGCTGCTAAGGTCTAAATAAATTGAGCGATATGTAGCAGGTATGCGCTGTATACTGGCGTGTGACCTGAAGGGCGGCATCGTGGTCAGAGGGGCTAGGGGAGAGAGGGACCGGTATCGCCCCATCGCCGAATCCAGCCGCATTGTCCGCACTTCGGCGCCCCTGGACGTTGTCGGCAAAATAAGGCCGAAGGAGACTTATATAGCTGACCTCGACCGGATCATGGGCGTTGGGGACCACCTAAGCACGATCAGGGCGCTGTCCCTGATGACCCGGACCATGGCCGATATCGGTATTTCCAGCGCCCTGGATCACGCTGTCGCGCTGGATGTATCGGGCATGGCGATCCTGGGCACCGAGACGGCCCCATTAGCCGTCATCGAGCAGTGCCAGGGCCCTCGTATGATAGTGAGCCTGGACATGAGGCACGGCAGGGTCATCTGCCGGGACCCCGGATTTAACGTGAAACCGCTGGACGCCATAAAGCTCCTCGATGGCCTGGAGCTGGGCGCGGTCATCTTGCTGGACGTGGGGCGCGTGGGCTCCGGCGAGGGTGTCGACTTCGAGTTCACCACGCAAGCGGCCGCCGCGAGCAGGCACGAGATCATAGTCGGCGGCGGTGTAAGGGACGCCTCGGACCTGGACCTGCTGGAAAGATGCGGGGCCTCGGGAGCGATCATCGCATCGGCCGTGCACGATGGACGCATTCCCTTAAGCTTGCTGAGGGATTAAATGGACGAGAAGGAGTTCTACGACCGCTTGAGACAATACCGTAACGTGCTCTTCCTGTGCCACAAGAACGCCGACGTGGACTCGCTGGGGAGCGCCTATGCCTTAACGCGTCTCTTCGGCGGCACGGTAGGCGTGGAGGACAGCTTGAGCACCATGGCGGAGATGCTCGCCGAACGGCTAAAAGTCAATGTGGCCGTCAAGCCCGACCCTTCCGCCTATGACCTTACGGTCGCGGTGGACACGTCGAGCCTTTCTCAGACGGGCTACCCCCGCCTCGGCAAGTGCGCTATCATCGACCACCACGAGCCGGGCGACCTTGTCGATAAATGCGAGTTCTCCCTGATGAAAAAGGCCTCCTCCACTTCCGAGCTGGTCTTCGGCATATACGAGAAGTGCGGCGCCCGGCTCGATGCCGACCTGGCGTTCGCCCTTTTACTGGCGATGGTGACGGATACGGGGCACTTCCGGTACGCCTCGGCGGATGCCTTCGAGGCCACGGCCAAAATGTTAAAAGAGGGCGGAATCCCTTTTTCCGACGTGCTCGATTTCCTGGCGCAGGTGCCCACGGACCTCTCATGCAGGATAGCCATGCTCAAGGCGGCGTCCCGGATGACGCTCATCCGCGAGGGGGACCACCTCATAGTCACCACAAGGGTCAGCTCCTTCGGGGCGCAGTCGGCCGCCTCGCTTGTGAGCCTCGGCGCTGACGTGGCGTTCGCGGGCTCGGAGCTCGACCGCGAGGTCAGGGTATCGGGCCGCGTAAAGCGGGGCATCGACCTGGACCTGGCGGCGCTCCTCAACGAAGTGGGAAAAAAGTTCGGCGGCAGCGGCGGCGGCCACGCGGCGGCCGCGGGCCTGGTCATCAAGGGCAAAGCGGACCTCGATAAAGTGCTTGACGAGTGCGTCGCCGAATCGATAAAAAGGCTAGGGTGAGAGCCGTCACTGGCGCACGGGCTCGGTCTCGATCTCCCGGTCGTGTGACTTCGTGACCTCGTGCCACTCGTTGCCATCGAAAACAATAACGAAGTCCGCCACGTTCTTTAACGCTATGGACAGGCCCGGCTCGGCTCCGAAGACGATGGTCTCCTTGCCGTGGGCGTTGGCCTTTGCCAGCACGGGCTTAAAGTCCGCATCCCTCGTCACGATGGCGATCGTGTCGATGTTCGCGCTGAACACGAGCTCGGTCGCGTCGACGGCCAGGCGCACGTCCACGTCGCCAGAGCCGATGATCGGCTCGAAGCCCTGGTTCTCGATGGCCTCGACGAGCTTATCGGACGCATACTGGTTCAAAAAGACCTTTCCGACCTTGATGTCGCCATAGCGCTTCAAAATGTCCCGGACGACCTCCAGGTCGATCTGGAACTCCTTGCGGAGCATGTTCGGGCCGTCGACTAGCAAGGCGATGTTCTTCCTCTCTTTTTTCCTCTCTCTAAAAAAGGGTATCTTATCAAGGTTAAACGGGTTTTTAATAGGCGATGATAAAGGGCTCTTAATAGGTGCCATTATGCTTACTCCATATATATAATCAATATAATTATTTACTGTTCAGCCTTTATGAATATAATACTGTCGGATATAATAAACGGATTGGTCAGAGGGCAATCGGTGTGCATCGGGTTTTTATAATAATGGCCTTCTAATAATTCCATTCGTGCCATGGGTTTCTTGTATAACCCATTAGTTAAAATACCTTCTCCTGAAACGGAGGGGGAAAATGGCCGCCCTCCGCCTTCCGCTCACGGCTTTTTGGATATGGCGGACAGCCGGTTCATGGCGTCCACGAGCGCCTCCACCGAGGCCCGGACGATGTCCTCCCTGGCCGCCCTGGCCGTTATCATGCGGCCCTTGCCGTCCTCGACGCCTACCATGACCTCCGCCAGGGCGTCGGAGCCGCCTGTGATGGCCTCCATGCGGAACTCCCGCAGGCGCATCTCATCAACGGCCACGAGGCTTTCCACCGCCTTCAAGGCGGCGTCCACCGGGCCCACCCCCGTCATGGCGCCGACGAGCTGCCGGCCGTCCACTGTCAGCCGCACCGTGGCTGTAGGGGTCACGGTGTTGCCCGTCATGACGGAGAGCTCCTCGAGGACGATGCGCTTGTCCGCGTGGGCGACCTCCCCCATGATGGCCTCGGTGATGGCATACAGGTCCACGTCGGCGACCTTCTTGCCCTTATCCCCGAGGGCCTTCACCCTCTCCAGGATATCGTTAAGCTCCTGCTCGGCCGGGTTGAGGCCCGAGTCGTTGAGTATCTTTTTCACGGCGTGCTTGCCCGTGTGCTTGCCCAGGACCAGCCGGCGCTGGTGGCCGACCATCTCCGGCGTCATGATGCCCGGCTCGAACGTCTTGCTCTCGGCGATGACGCCGTGGCTGTGGATGCCCGACTCGTGCGAAAAGGCGTTTGCCCCGACCACAGGCTGCGTGGGCGATATGGGAATGCCCGAGAAGCGCTCGACCACGCGGGCCGCCTCCACCAGGTATTGCGTCCTGACGGACGTGCGGGCGTTGTAGATTGAATGCAGGCTCATGACAGTCTGGGCCAGGTCCGCGTTGCCGGCCCTCTCCCCCAGGCTGTTCATGGTGACCTGCACCTGCCTCGCCCCGGCCTCCACGGCGGCCAGGCTGTTGGCCACGGCCAGGCCGAAGTCGTTGTGGCAGTGCACGGCGATGGGTATCTTCACGTTCTCGTATACCTCGGCCGTCAGGCACTTCATTGTTACGGGCGACGCCACGCCCACCGTGTCCGGGAGGTTCAGGATGTCGGCGCCCGCGCCCTCGGCCGCCTTCGAGATCTCTATGAGATAGTCCACGTCGGTCCGGGTGGCGTCCATCGCCGAGAACAGGCAGGGCAGGCCGTGCTTTTTTATGTAGCCCACGGCCTCGACGGCCATGTCGACGACCTCTTCCCTGGATTTTTTTATGGTGTGGATACGCTGGATGTCGGACGTGGAGACGAACGTGTGCACCATGTTTACGTCCGCGTCCAAACACGCGTCTATGTCGGCCTTGACCACGCGGGCCAGGCCGCATACCGTACAGTCGAGCCCCAGGTGAGCGATGTCCTTTACGGAGGCCTTCTCGCCAGCCGATGAAATGGGAAAGCCGGCCTCTATGATGTTAACACCAAGCCTATCCAGCTGACGGGCGATCTCAAGTTTCTTTTCGTGCGTGAAAGACACGCCGGGCGTTTGCTCTCCATCACGGAGGGTAGTATCAAAAATGTCTATTACTTTATTCGGTAGCTCATTCGTGTAAAAGACGATTCCCCATGTGAATCACAATAAGGGGTATGTGTTATAGTATAAGAATATTTGGATTGAAATTCGAGTGCAAGAGTAAGTTTATATACCAATTGCGCAAAACAAATTACCCGTAGGAACTTGGTGTTGAAGTCGCAAGCTATATACCCCCCAAACTGTTGCTACTAAAATTAAATCCAGGTTCCTACATTATACTTATTTTGTAATGGGCTTCTTTGTCGGGCGGGCGAGCGCCGTATACCTTAGCATTTTAACCGTCTCCTGCCAGAATATGGCGACGAAGGCGATGCCCGCGATGAGAAGGACCTGCGTGGCCGGGAGGGGGGCGGCCTTGATGTAGGAGCCCAGGGGCGTGAACAGTATGGCGAATAAAAAGGCGAAGGCGGCCAGGGCCCATACGTCCATCGCCCTGTTGGTGAACGGGCCGAGGGATATGAGCGGCTCGCGGTCGGAGCGCGACACGAATGCCAGGAAGATGTGGCCCAGGATCCAGGCGGTAAAGGCGTAGGTCTGCGCCTCGGCCACCGGGAGGCCGCGGGACAGCGCCAAAAAATAGGAGCCGAAGACGGCCGCGAACAGGCTCAGGCCGGACAGGCCGATGCCCGCGATCATGCTTTTATCGAATAATTTCCTTTTACGCTCGGGCTCGTAGATGGAGCGCTCGGCCGGCTCTGCCACGAAGCCCGCGGAAGCCGCCAGGTCCATGAACAGCTCGAGTAAAATTATCTGGATGGGCGCCAGGGGCAGCGGCAAGTCTAAAAGGACCGGCACGAGAAACACGAGGATCAGGGCGGTCTTGACGGACAAATAATATTTTAGGCCTTTTTTCAGGTTGTCGAAGAACTTGCGGCCCTGGAATATGCCGCGGCCTATGGTGACGTAGTTGTCGTCCGCGAGCACCACGTCGGCCGCCTCCCGGGCCACGTCCGTGCCCTTTATGCCCATGGCTATCCCGATGTCCGCCCCTTTGAGCGCCAGCGTGTCGTTGATGCCGTCGCCCGTGACGGCCACGACCTCGCCGCCCTCTCGCAATGCCTTTACTAGACGGTACTTGTCCTCCGGCGTCGTCCTGGCGAAGACCGGGACTCGCTCCGCCTCCCTGCGCAAATCCTCGTCAGACATCCTCGCCAGCTCAGCCCCGGTGATGACCCTATCATTAGGTATGCCCACCTCGCCAGCGATGTAGGCCGCCGTCAGGGGATGGTCCCCCGTAACCATGATGGTCCTTATCCCCGCTTCTCTGGCCGTCTCGATGGTCTGCTTTACTCCCTTGCGCGGCGGGTCCTCGATGCCGACGATGCCCACGACCTCCATATCCTTTTCCAGCTCATCCAGGGGCCCGTTCGCCTGCCCCTCGGGCACGCGCTTTTTCGCCACCGCGATCACGCGGCGGCCTTTCGCCGTCTCGGCGGCCAGCGCCCGCTCCAGGTCGGGCCTCGGCTCCCGGGAGCTTTTTAGCACCTGCTCCGGCGCCCCTATCAAGAACAGCTCGAGGCCGCCGGGCGTCCGCCGCAGGATGGCCCTCGTTTTTTTAACCGGGTCGAAGCTGCGCTCCCGGACGACATCGCCCTCCGCCTCTACTCCCGAGGCCCCGGCCTTCTCCGCGATGGCCCTATCCGTGGGGGACATCGAGATCCCGGTCATCGAGGCGGCGGCCGCCTCCAGTATATCCCGCTCCCTGCCGGGCGGATAAAAGTCGACCGCCTTCATCTTATTCTCGGTGATGGTCCCCGTCTTGTCCGTGAGGATGACCGTAGCGTCGCCTAGGACTTCTGCCGCCTTCAGCTTTTTGACCAAAAAGTTCTCTTTCGACAGCTGGAAGGAGCCCAGCCCCAGCACCATGGTAATGATTATGGGCAGTTCCTCGGGAATGACGGCGAAGGCCAGCGCCAGGCCGGTCAGTATCATGTCCTTTAGCGGCTGACCTCTCAGGTACCCCAAAAGCGGGATTGTGATGCTGAAGAACAGCGCCACGAACACGAGGCTCTTGGCGAGCGACTTCATGGCCTTCTGGAGGGGGGTCTTGGGCGGCTTAATTTCCCGGGCCGTGGCGGACAGCATCCCTAGCTTAGTATTTCTTCCGGTCTTTAGTACCTCCGCCTTTCCCTCGCCCGAGACCACGACGGTGCCGGCGTATATCTTATCGCCCACTTTTTTTGTCACCGGGAACGATTCGCCCGTCAGCGCCGACTCGTCCACCTGCACGTCATAGGACACCAGGAGCTTCGCATCGGCGGCCACGCGGGTGCCCTGGCTTAAGATCAAAACGTCGCCCGGCACGGCCTCTTCAGACTTGATCTCGGTTATCCTGCCGTCCCGCAGCACCCGTGTTTTGGGGGCGGCGATCTTAGAGAGCGAGGCGATGGCCTTCTTCGCCCGGTACTCGTTCCACACCTCGGCCAGCACGAGCAAAATAATAATGACGAATATGGTGAGCGAGTCCTCAAGCTTGCCCCAGAACGAGTAGACGACGCCGACGAACAATAGTAAAAGTATCATCGGCTCAGTAATCTCCTCGATGGCGATGCCGATGAAGCTGACTTCCCGGGGCCGGACGATCCTGTTAGGCCCGAACTCCGCGAGCCGCTTGCCAGCCTCGGCCTCCGTGAGGCCGGCCTTTTCCACTCCTGCCGTCGTCTCCACTTTAACCCTTCCGTCAGAGAAATATCGAGGCGTCCGTTAAAAATATTACCTCATCGATGTAACGGCCCGGCGCGGTGACGCCTCCCGCCCCTATGGCCAAATATTATATGCGAGCCGTGCATTAACCCTTGTGGATGGCATCAAAAGTCGGCATCATCGGCCCTGTCCTGGCCGCCCTCCTCGTGCTCCTCGCGGCGGCCCTGGTCGGGTTCCCGTTATACGTGCACATCGAGGTGGCCAAGTCCACGGGCGCATACGCCCCCCTGTATTTATACGAATATTCCCCGTACGATACCATCACCGTGGAGGCGCACTACCAGGCCGACGCCGTGCCCTCGGACGCTGCCCTGGATAACTTAAGAGGTACCCTGGCTAACTACACGGGCAAGCGGGTGGAAATACAAAAGTATGGGGACCTGCCCGCCGATGCGATGCCGGAGCAAATAGGCGACGATAACGTGAGCGCCATCGGCACCGGCATCATAGAACGATATGGCCACAGTAGCATGGGGTGGCTAAACGGAAACATACCCATCTATATATTATACGTCAACGCATCGGGCCCATCCTCCCTGTCAGGCGAAAACGACACGGTCGTGGGCATCTCCTACCGGGCGGACTCGTTTGTCGTGCTGAAGAACCACATCGACGGCGAGGGCCTCGAAAAGGCAGTGCTGATGCACGAGACCGGCCACTTGTTAGGCTTGGACCACGACGACGACCCGAACTGCGTCATGGTCGAGGTGCTCCTGCAGAAGAAGGCCTGGAGCCAGGGGAAGGGGGGGCCGCCGACGGAGTTCTGTGACAGGCATAAGAAAGAGCTTGAGGACAGGAGGCACGACCTGTTCTACAATGCCAGGCAGTTTTGATAGCTTGGCCATTCCATTTAAAATACCATGTCGCCGCTCACGAACGCCCTCGTCCGCGCGTCCGAGGGACTTTCGAACACCTCGTGCGTGTCACCGGCCTCTATGAGCTCGCCGTCCATCATGAAGGCCGCCCGGCCCGCCAGCCTCCGCGCCTGGTGCAGGCTGTGGGTGACTATGACGACGGTGGTGCCATACCGCTCGTTGATATTTTTTACGGCCTTCTCTATGATGGCCACGTTATTCCTGTCCAGGTTGGCGGTCGGCTCGTCCAGCAATAATAACTTAGGCTTGAGCACGTAGGCCCGGGCGAAGGCGATGCGCTGGGCCTCGCCCCCGGAGAGGTGCCTGGCGTACTCATTTTCCCTGCCCGCCATGTCGAGCAGCGATAATACATCCTTAACGCTCCTATCGATCTCCGCCCGGGGCACCTTCCTCAGCCTCAGCCCGTAGGCGACGTTGTCGTAGACGCTCATGGAAAAGACCACGGGCTTCTGGAAGACCATGGCCATGGACCGCCTCAGATCCATATTATTAGATGCCCCGGCGTCGATGCCGTCGATGGTGACGTTGCCCTCGTATTGCCGGTCCAGCATGTTAATGATGCGCAGGAGCGTGGTCTTGCCAGCGCCGCTCGGGCCGACGAGCGCCATGACCTCCCCGTCTCGGACCTCCAGGTCTATGTCCCTGAGGATGGCCTTGCCGCCCATGCTCCGGGTAAGGCCTTTTATTACGATCACTTACGCTCCCCCTGGATCAAGTTCAAAGCCATGTTAATTGTGAAAGACAGCGTCAATAAGATGATGCCCAGCGCGATGGCCATGCTGTATTCGGCCTTCCTCGTCTCGAGCACGATGGACGTGGTGAGCACCCGGGTGCTCCAGCGGATGTCTCCGCCCACTATCATGACGGCCCCCACTTCAGCGACGGCCCTCCCGAAGCCCGCCAGCACCGCCACAAGCAGCGCCTGCCTCGCCTCGTTCAGCACGATGAGGGCCGTGTGGAACTGGCCGGCCCCCAGCGACACTGCCGTGTCGATTATGGAGCGGTCGACCGCCCTCGTGGCGGTGATCGTAAAGCCGGTGATGATGGGCAATATCAATAAAACCTGGGCGATGACCATGGCCGTGGGCGTGAACAATAGCCCGTACGTGCCCAGGGGCCCCGCCCGGGACACCATTAAGAACACGAACAGGCCGGCGACGACGGGCGGCAGGCCCATGAGCGTATAAATGACGTTCTTGGAGAGCCTCTTAAAAGGGAAGTCGTTGAGCGTGATAAAGGTGCCCAGGGGTATGCCTATGGCGGACGCCAGGAGAGTGGACGCCCCCGACACCTTCAGGGAAAGGGAGGCGATGTCGACGATCTCGGGATTAAGGCTTAAGATAAGAAGAATAGCCTGAATGAAACCATCTATGATATAGCCCAATTTCCCCACCCGGGGCAGTAGCCCAATATTAAGCAAATAAATATTCGCCCGCCGCTAAATACTTGGCGGGCGAGGTTGCGGTTTTGTGCGTCTAATGGTGCGGGCCTGATATCAATGGATAAGAGATTTATTTTTCCCAACTGTGTGGCCCTCATCACACTTATGTAAATAATAACGCTAAATAAATATACTTTTCGTAATCGTTATGCATTGCACATTCTATGAAAAAAGGCTTCACTCCTTATCCTGCTCTATCTTCAGCTCGATGGTCCTACAGGGCGCCTCCACGCTATCCAGCGTCTCGACCATTCCGGCGACCCCGGAGCCGATGATCTTTTGCACGAACTTGTTGAGCGGTATCTTCTTTCCGTCGACGACTAGCTCTACTTTCATTGTTTCACCCATTTGCATATGGGCTGCCGAGCATATATAATTAGTTACTATTTATCTAAGAGTTGCATGGATAAGGAGGGCTGATAACCCTACTCCGCTTCTTTTTAGTACGGTTTATCGAGCTAAATGGCTAAACAGAAGGTTTATTTTAACTGAATCCATTTACATCATGTTATGCCTCTGGAATCCGGCTTTCGCGCCCTGACGAGCACAGAGGGCGCGCTCAGCGTATTTTTAAGCTCATTCGATCCCCTGCCGAGGACGGAGACGGTACGCCTGGAGGACGCGGGCGAGCGCGTGCTCGCCTCGGACGTCAGGGCGCCGCGGGACGTCCCTCATTACGACAGGAGCGCCATGGACGGCTACGCCGTAGTGGCGGAGGACACGTTCGGCAGCAGCAAGGACGCAGGCGCCATCCTCAGGCTCGTCAGCGGCGACTCTATAGCAAGCGGCGAGTGTAAACAGGTGCACACGGGCAGCCCCATGCCCGAAGGAGCGGACGCCGTCATAATGCTCGAATACGTGGAGGCGACGGCCGACGGCATAGAGGCGCTCGCCCAGGTCTCGCCCGGGCAGAACGTCGGGCCCAGGGGCGAGGACGTGAAAAGAGGCGAGGCCGTATTCCACGAGGGCCGCCAGCTGAAGCCGTCTGACGTCGGCCTGCTGGCGTCCATGGGCCTCACAAAAGTATCCGTCTACGAAAGGCCCCGGGTGCTCATCGTGCCAACGGGCGAGGAGATCGTGCCCCGGGGCGAGGAGCCCGGGCCCGGGCAGATGAACGAGAGCAACGGCGTGATGAATTACCTGTACGTAAAGCGGTTTGGCGGCATGCCCGCGGTCCACGGCATCGTGTCGGACAAAAAGGAGGCGCTCGCCGCAGCGCTCATGGAGGGCGCGGCCTACGACCTCATCGTGACTACGGGCGGCAGCTCCGTCGGCAGGCGGGACCTCATCGTCGACGTCCTGTCCTCTTCGGGTAAAGCGCTGGTCCACGGCGTGGCCATCAAGCCGGGCAAGCCCGTGGCGCTGGGCCTGGTCGAGGCGAACGGTAAAAATATCCCCATCGTATGCCTCCCAGGCTACCCGGCGGCCTGTGCCATAGATTCCATGGTCTTCGTCGACCCGGCCGTTAAAAAACTAGGCCACTTGCCCCCGACCCGGTACAGGACGGAGAGGGCGCTCCTCACGAGGAAGGTCCATTCGGAGCCGGGCTTCCGCACTTACACGCGAGTATCGATCGAGGGCGGCAGGGCGACTCCCTTGAGGACGAAGGGCTCCGGCGTGTTGAGCTCCATAGCTCAGGCCGACGGCTACGTGGTCATCCCGGAGGACGTGGAGGGGCGCGAGGCGGGGGAAGAGGTGGAGGTGGTCTTCCTTGAGTAGGAAAGAGTTCAGGGCTTTAGTTTCGCTTGAAGATGCGAGAAAAGCGCTTAGGCCATTTTATAAACATTCGGTGGAGGATGTGCCAATAAATGCTTGCTACGGCAGGGTCCTCGCCGGGGACGTGTACTCGAATGTGGACGTGCCGGGGTTCGACCGGGCGTCCATGGACGGCTATGCGGCGAAGGCGGCGGATACTTGGGGGGCGGACGAGGAAGCCCCTAAAACGCTCGAGCTGCTGGGCATCATACACGCGGGCGACCGGCCGGCCATCGCCGTCACGGAGGGCACTGCCGTCGAGGTCGCGACGGGAGCGGTCATGCCTGTAGGCGCCAACGCCGTGGTCATGGTCGAGAACACGGACCAGCAGGGCGCTGCAGTTAATATAAGAAAGCCGGCGACGCCCGGGGAGAACGTCATGCACACAGGCGCCGACGTCATGATGGGCGAGCTTGTGTTGAGAAAAGACACGAGGCTGACCCCCCGCGAGGTGAGCGTGCTCGCCGCCGTGGGGCTCGACAGCGTGCCCGTCTACAGAAAGCCCGTCGTGGCGATCACGTCCACGGGCAACGAGGTCTCGCCGCCCGGCACTAAGCTGGAGCCGGGGCAGGTCTACGACGTCAACGCCTATGCCATCGGCTCGGGAGTGGAGGAGAACGGCGGCGTTCCCCTGTACTGCGGCATCGTCAGGGATACGCCCGATGCTTTTAAGGCCGCCGTGCTGGACGCGGCGAGCAGGGCGGACATCGTGCTCACCTCGGGGAGCACCTCCGCGGGCGCCTCGGACATGATGTTCTCCACCGTGGGCTCGCTGGGCAGGGTGCTCGTCCACGGCATAAAGATAAAGCCGGGCAAGCCAACCATTATCGGAGAGGCCGGAGGCAAGCCGTTCATCGGCCTCCCCGGCTATCCGTCGTCGGCCCTTACGATCTTCAACGAGGTGGTCGCCCCGCTCATCAGGCACATGGGCGGCCGCCCCGGGCAGGACATTAAAACGGTCGAGGCCAGGATGGCGTTACGCGTAATAACAGAGGGCGGCAGGGAGGTGCTGCTGCCTGTGGGCCTCCTCAAGGAGCAAGGCGGCCTCGCCGCCTACCCCGTAGAGAAGGGCTCCGGCGCCGTCTCGGCGCTCCTGGACGCGGACGGCTACGTGGAAATAAACGAGAACGTCAGGGTCATCGAGGAGGGGGAGCGGGTAAAAGTGCGCCTCTTCTCCGACGAGATCGCCTTCCCGGATTTACTTGTTATTGGTAGCCATTGCCTTGGCTTAGATGCCATTACCCGCATGATGGCCGAAATGGGCTACACGGTACGCTCCATTAACGTCGGCTCCATGGGAGGGCTCAGGGCCATAAGGAAAGGCATCGCCGACGCGGCCGGCATACACCTGCTGGATGAAGCTGGCGTCTATAACGAGCCGTTCGTCAGGGACATGGAGGGCACGGCGCTGGTGAAAGGCTACGTGCGGAAACAGGGGCTCATCGTGGCGAAGGGGAATCCCCTGAACATTAAAGGCATGGACGACCTGCCCGGAAAACGCTTTATGAACCGCACTAAAGGCTCGGGGACCAGGACGCTGCTCGACCTGGAGCTGAAAAAATTGGCGGAAGAGCGCCACATCGCTATGAAGGCTCTCATCGACTCCATCCCGGGCTATGACGTGGAGGCCAGGACGCACAGCGCCGTGGCCTCGGCCATATTGACCGGCAAGGCCGACGCGGGTTTAGGCATAAAGACCGTAGCCGACCAGAACGGTTTGGACTTTATCCCGCTCAGGGACGAGGAATATGATTTCGCCCTGCAAAAAAGCCGCATGGATAAGCCTGCGGTCAGGGCCTTCCTCGACGTGCTCAGATCTGAGGAGTTTAAAAAGGCCATCGGGCGGCTCGGCTACCGCCCGGCCCATAATGGAGGCGCCCTAACATCCTGAGTTGAAGGCTTAAAATAACTGGCAGGCATAGTATTAAGGTAAAATATTTATTATAGTAATACCAACAGCGCCAGGTAAGCTATGAGGTGAAAAAATGGCGCCCTTTAAATATAAAGATACGATGGCCCTGCTCGCCTTATCGCTCGTCGGCTTCACCGCATCGTTCACCGGGCACCTCATATCCTCCAACCTGGGGAATTACATGGGCTCCTTCGGCTCGGACCTGACCCTGATAGGGCTCGTGATAGGCTCCATAGCTATTGCGGAGATCATTTTCAAAACTCCGTTCGGCATCCTATCGGACAGGTACGGCAGGCTTAAGCTTATCCTCGGGGGCTCGCGTTCCTGGTGATTATTTCGATGCTCTTCCCATATTTCCAGAACCCGATGGCTCTCTTCGCTATACGGTTCTTGCAGGGCGTATCCATCGCCGCGTTCTCCACGGCGACCACGGCGATGGTCGCCGACCTTTTTACGACCAGAAAAGGCGAGGCCATGGGAGTCTATAACTCGTTCAAGGGCGCGGGCTATGCGCTGGGCCCGACGCTGGGCCTCATCGTATCCCAGTACTTCGATTTCTTCGATACGTTCTTGCTTTGTGCCATAGCGTCCGCCGTCACGCTTGCCCTCTGCTTAATGCTCCTGAGCGAGAAGTTCAACCCTGCGGAGCATAAGAAACAGCGCGTGGGCATCATGCTGAAGGACAGTAACAGGCTCGACTACTTCAGCAGCTACTTTATTGGCATGAGCGGCATGCTAGTCTTTTATTCTATTGTGGCGTTCCTGCCGGTATATGGCGAGAAATTACCGCTATATGGCCTGCCCGCGATCGACCGGGGCGTGACGGGCATGATACTGGGATTACAGGCGGTGGTCTATGTGCTCGCACAGTACTTATTCGGCAAGCTCTCGGACATTTATGGCTCCAGGATGCAGATCCTGCTGGGCTCGGTCCTGTTGACGGCAGCTGTGCTCCTGATCGCGCTGGCCCCTACGCCGGCCGTGTGGGCCGTTGCGGTGATCATGTCGGGCCTAGGAATTTCCGCGCTGTGGGTGGTGTCGAACTCGTACCTCGCCTATGCGGCACCTGCGGCGATCATGGGAACGGTCATGGGATTATCGGGCGCTTTCAAGGAGGTAGGCGATGGCGGCGGCCCGATCCTTATAGGCTTTTTAGGCGACGCCCTGGGCCTCCAGGGCGCCTTCCTGTTCATGATAGCCTTCCTGGTAGTCTCCTTCGCACTGGCGTTCACGCTTGACGATAAAGTAGGGCTTAAGAAGAAGGTTGCTAAAACAGAAGAGCCCATCAAGGCACGCTGAAGGGCAGCCTTGCTGTCCTTTACCCGCAGAGGGCCTCGTATGCGCGGACCATGCCGACGGGCCCGACCATGTACACATCGTCCAGCGGCGAGGCGAGCTTTATTTTTAGCCTCGTCTTGAGTGCCATGTCCCGCCGGGGCCCTGTAGCTACAATGGCTTTAGGCATGATGGCCTCCTTAACGCAGGCACCGTGGCCTCCCTCGTCGAATATCTCTTCATTGGTCAGCGTGCCGCTGGCGAGCTTTTTTATGTAGAGGGCCAGCTTACGCGGCGTCAGGTCGGAGGTGTGGGTTTCGAAGACGCCCACGATGGTGCCGTTCCCGGCGACGGAGGCTGCCGTGGTGTGGCCGTTGCCGACGTCGACGGCGATGGCAGGTAAAGGCTCGCCGTACAGTCCCCCCGAGAGGCCGGCCATTTTCGTATCCATGACCAGCACGTCCCTGTAGCCTTCGTCGTTCAGGCTCTGGATGACAGCGCTCACCCTGGAATACATGGGCGTCTTCTTCGTGAAAACAAAATCCTTGAAAGTGGCGCCCTTCTCTATTTTTTCGCCAATTTGCCTGAACCTGAACGCACGGTCTCTCATGCCCCTGGGCGCCACGCCGTGGTCCTGCACGGCTACGACGACCGTTAAACGGTCCGGAAGAGGATAGTTCAATCGCGCGTAAGCATCCCTGAACGAAGTCATGTCCACGTCCCTGAGCGTGAGCTTAAGGTAGGGTTTCTTCATGTCCCGCTCGTCGCCGACGATGATCCCCCGTGCCCTGACCTGCTCCAGGTCATCCCTCACGGTGCGGGCCGCATCCGGTGTCATGACCACGCGGTGCTTTTCGGCATGCTTAATCAAAGCACCGCTGATGGCCCCGCCTCCCATGGTGTAGCCATCACAAAAGATGTCTTTCCGGGCTTTTCTTATAACGGCCGCGTACAATCGCGTCGGAGCGGGCATCACGAGCTTCGAATAAAAGCCGAGCCGCTCATCAGTTAAAAGCACATCCTGCGTCCTCGACCCCACGTCGATGGCGAGGATCAGAGGATGTTCACCTCTCCGCTGTCCATGATGTCTATTTCCATGTCATCGTCGAGCGTGCGGTTAGAAATGACGTTGCCCTTCTCCTTTTTTATGCGGGTGATCAAATCAAGGGAATTCGACTTCACGTGGATGCCCTGCTTATCGGCCTCCGCGAAGACCAGCTCCGGTATCTTGATGACGTCGGTGCCCTTTTTGATTGCCACGCGCACCGGGGACACTATGCTCTCCCATTCCTTGAGGGTCTCCCTGGAGCGGTCGATGTTCTCCCGGGCCCTCTTCTCGATGAGGCTCACGTTCGCCCTGGTAGTTTTTATCCTGCGGGCGATCTCCTCCTGCGTGAGGCCTGACTGCCTCAGGCGGAGCACCATTACCTGCCTCTTAGTAAGGAATGATTTATTAGACATCAAGCAATGTTATGCTTAATTGCACTTTATATTTTTGGGTTTGAGCCATATGGATAACGTCATCGTGAAAGAGTACGACTCGGTCAAAATCACCAGAAGGGGCAGGGAGCCGGCGAATGACCCGGTCATCGTGGAAACTACCATAGACCTCCTGGTGAACGGCATCCGGCTTTCCTCGATCGTGACGACGCCCGAGATGCATAAAGAGCTGGTCGTGGGCTACCTGGTGACGGAGGGCGCCATCAAGTCGAGGGACGATATCCAGGGGATTGAGCAGAATGGTAACAGGGTCGACGTTAAGATAAAGAGCTTCGAGCACTTTAACCTGTGGTACGAGCTGCGCTCCTCCGGGTGCATCGGCATCAACTGGGAGCACCGCGACGAGGACCTCTTCCTGCCGGTGGAGCAAACGTTCGGCATCGGCGTCATCCTTGACAGCTTGAAGTTCCTTTACTCGGACATCCACGAAAGGACGCGAGGCGCCCATATGGCCTGCCTGGTCGACGCCCGGGGCGACATGAAATACGTCGCGCTGGACGTAGGGAGGCACAACGCCATCGACAAGGTGGTGGGGGCCGCGACCCTCGCCGGGGCTGACATTACGAAGCTGTTCCTGTTATCGTCGGGCAGGCAGCCCGCGGGCATGGTCATGAAGGCCGTGAGGGCGGGAGTGCCGCTGGTCGTCTCCAAGGCGGCGCCGGTGAGCTCCGGCATCGACAGCGCCCGCCGGGCCAACCTGACGCTGGCGTGCTTCGCCGATAGGGAAAAGGTGAAGGCTTTCTCCTGCCCCGAGCGGATAACATTATAAAGATTATTTTTCAAACTCGAGCAATGCGGAGCGCTCTCGCACGAGCAACGGAATACGCTCCTTGCCGACGACTTCAACCTCGGCGGGCGTTATATCGTATAGCCTCATCAGCGCCTCGTCCTTCTTATGGTCATAGTCGACGACTTTCTCGTCCACCTCGTCCAGCACCGCCCTGGCCTTATCCACGGCGCAGTTGACGTTATCGCCGAAGATAACGATGGCCACGTCGTTCTTTCCCTCGCGCACGCCCAGCTCCAGCGCCTTCTCGATCTGGCGCCTGCCCCTCAGGTACAGCATGAGCTCCATGCCCGGGCCCCTCGCCAGATTGTTCTTCTGGCGGAACGCCTCGACGGCCTTGTCGGCGGCGAACTCGATGTGGCCCCTCCCGGCGATGAGGTCGGCGTTCACCGCCTGCACCGTGACGTTACACTCACTGCCGATGGCGGCCAACCTATTAATAAAAGCCTTCACGTCCTTTATTAGCACTTTACCGCCGACGATGGTGAGCCCGGTCATCAAGCCACAATATGGCTAAAAATAGATATAACTATTCCCCGAAGCTGAAAAGGGTGCTCTGCCCCAGGAGCTCTTCGTCGGGCTCCGCGGGGACGGCCACGTCCTTGCGGCCTAGCTGCGCCAGGATCCTCGCGGCCACCTTCTCGCCCATAAGGGCGGCCAGCGCCCCCAGGTCCGCATTCTTGAGCGCCTCGCGGTCCCTGAAGCCGGCCTCGTAGAGCTTCCTGGCGCGAACGCGGCCCACGCCCTTCAATTCGATCAGGTCCATGAGCTCCCTGCTGACGCCATAATCGATGCGCACGGCCAGCTCACGGGCCTCCCGTGTCACGGGCGCTTTCAATAAGCGTGACATCTCCGCCGCAGCGTGCATAAGCCAGACGCACGTCTCCATCAGGTTACGCACGTCGCCCGGGCCGATGTTGTAGAAGGCGGTCATATCTTCCGCGTCCTTCTCGTTGACCCACATGTCCACGAGCGCCGCCGTCTTCACCGAGGAGAGGAAAGCATCGAACTCCGCCTCGTCGCCCACCTCGGGCACTTCGACTAAAAAGTCGTCGATGTGCTCGTCCGTGTACTTGATGATCCAGGCATAATCGGACCTCCGGAGGTATAGCGACTTGACGTCCGGCGTGGCGCAGATCAATTGCAGCAGGGCGATCTCCACGTCGTATGGCCCCTGTCTCTTTTTGGCCGCTTCCAGCGCCTTCACTAAGATCGAGGCCGATAAAGGATCGATGTAAAGCCTGGAGGTAAGCTTACCGAGATCCGTGGCCCGGAGCCGGCCCTCGGTCCGCTCGATCATCCGCTCGGCACCCAAAAAGTCCAGCACGTTATCGATGACGCCGGAAAGGTCGCCCCGCTGGTGGGCGTAAAAGGTCGTGCCCATGAACTCGTCCAGCTCCTTAACGTTGCCGCAAAAATCGGTCGCTATGGCTGATAATACGTGGGCCCTCATGGCCGGCTCGGTGCCCAGCTTCGAGGTGATGTGCTCGGGCAGGGAGAGCACGTAGTTCTCCATCAGCTCCCCCAGCTCATCGTAGTTCCTGGCGATGAGCACGGCCTCCCCATAGGGGTCCAGGCCTGGACGGCCCGCCCTCCCTGCCATCTGCTTGTACTCTAAAACGGGTATGGGCACGCTCCCGTAGTTCACGTCGAAGCGCTTGTAGTCCCTTATAATAACTCGTCTGGCCGGCAGGTTAAGCCCCGCGGCCAGCGTCGGCGTGCAGGCGATGACCTTGATCCTGTTCCTGCGGAACTCGTCCTCTACGATGCGGCGGTGCTCGCCCTTCAGCCCTGCGTGGTGGAATGCCACGCCGTGCTCCACGCAGGCGGCCAGCTTCGCGCAGGTGCCGGTCTCGGCGAAGCGCATGACCCGCTGTTTTACGTCAAGGAGCGCGGCCTTCTCCTCATCCGTTGTTTTTTTCGAGAAGCTCCGGGCCAGCTTCTGGGCGATGCTCTCGCTGCTCTTCCGGGTGTTGGCGAACACGACGCACTGGCCCCCCTCGGCCAGCGTGTCCGAGACCAGCGCCAGCACGTCGTCTGGCCCCGGAGTGGTGATGGCCCTCTTCTCGTTAGAGAAGTTGATGGCCCTGCCGAAAAAGACGCCTTCCTTCAACGGGGTGGGCCTCCAGTCGCTGACGACCAGTCCGGCGCCCAGCCACTCGGCAAGCTCTCTCGCGTTGCCGATGGTCGCCGACAGGGCGAGGACCTGCAGGGAAGGGTTGAGACGCCTCAACTTGGCCAGCGTGACCTCCAGCGTGGGGCCCCTATTGGCCGAGTCGATAAGGTGGATCTCGTCGGCGACGACCACCGTCAGGCCGGAGAGCCAGGAGGCCCCGTTCCTCAACAGGGAATCGGTCTTCTCCGACGTGGCCACGATGATGTCGCGATCGCCCAGCCACTCATCCTTAGAGTCGTAATCGCCCGTGGAGATGCCGACCCTGACGCCGAGGCTCTCGAACTGCCCGAAGCGCTCGAACTTTTCCGAGGCCAGTGCCCTCAGGGGCACGATGTACAGCGCCTTTCCTCCATTAGCGATGGACTTGAGCATGGCCATCTCGGCCAGCAGAGTTTTACCGCTCGCCGTGGGTATGGCGGCCAGCAGGCTCTTGCCGTCGAGGAAGCCTTTTTTTACGGCCTCCGCCTGCGGCGGGTATAGCTCAATGATGCCCGAGCTCTCGTAAAATTCTATTATCTGGGTAGGCAGGTCAAGCTCAGCTATTCTCATTAGCCTGAGAGAGGCAGCCATGTTTAATCATCTTTTCCCTTGCGGGCTGAAAGTTTTTATCAGGGCATGAACTCCATTTGAAGGGCGATGACTTCCGCCGAGCCCTTCGCCCCGGCGTAAGCCTCAAGCGGCTCCTTGTTCAACGCAAGGAAAGTATCCCCCCACTTGAAGCGGCCGGCGACCTCGCGGGCCTGGTCCTTGTGCCCGAGGATGTAGAGCGCCGCCACGAACGCCTCGGCGCTGTTGAGCATGAACGGCTTGCCGTAATTGACCGGGTTGGAAGCGAGCAGGTAGGGCAGCGCCCGCTCCTCCATGCGCTTTGGCCTCAGCTTCGGGAAGATGCTCTCCACCTCGCCCCACGTGCAATCGAGTACGACTATGCCCCTGTGCGCGTATTTCTCGTCCCCGGGCGATAGGGCCCGCCCGGCCAGCGGGCTCAACAAGATGGCACCGGAGGGCAGCTTATTTATGGCTTCGTACAGCGTGGCGAGGCCGAACCGCTGCATCCTCCTGGCGGAGCACTTCTTCGGGTCGTCCTGGCGCGCGTGGTACACGTAGAGCGGCAACATAGAAAACCGTTTTATAGAATCGTATCGATTATGCTTTAACATTTCCGGATATCCTATGACGAACAAACTGAAGGCGCTCTGGGACCTTACGAGGCTGGACCACGGCTTCATTTACGGGCTGGGCGTCCTGATCGCATTGGTGATAGCATACCAGGGGATACCTCCCGTGACGATAGCGCTGGCGGGCGTCCTGGGTGCCACGCTGGCCGAAATGGGCGCTTTCGCCCTGAACGATTATTATGACGTTGAGGTGGACGTTAAAAATGGCCGCAAGGACCGGCCGATAGTCAGGGGCGGCATCTCGAAGAACGAGGCGCTATGGCTCGCCGTCGCCACCTCGCTGCTGGGAATCGTGGCCATGTACTTCACCGGCAGCGCGGGCGCCGTGGCCGTAACGATCGTCCTCGTCCTCTTCGGGGCCCTGTACAATGCCAGGCTCAAGGAGTACGGCATCTGGGGCAACGTTTACATCGGCTTTACCATGGCCGCCCCCTTTTTATTCGGCAGCATGCTATTCGCCAACGGGGCCGTCGTCCTGTACATCATCGCCGCCATCGCCTTCCTGGTGGGGCTGGGCCGCGAGATAATGAAGGGCATCATGGACATGGAGGGCGACGCTTTGAGGAACGTGAAGACGGTCGCCCGTACGTGGGGGCCGGATAAGGCCAAATACCTGGCCGTGGCGCTCTACGTGGCCGGCATGCTCTTTTCGCCCCTGCCGCTTCTGCTCGTGGGCACGAAATTCCACATGAGCCTCATATATGGCGTATCCGCTTTCGTATCAGTGGCCATCCTGGCGTACGTGTGTTACACCCTGCTCCAGGGCCACGACGCCAGGGTAATAGGCAAAGCACGCAAGACCACGCTCGCCTCCATGGCGGTGGCGCTGCTCGGCGTGCTGCTCGCCGCTTTACTTTAAAAACTTTTATTGCGCCCCGTGCCATATGATTTATACGATGTCCCTGAGGGATCTCCTGTCACGCCTGGAGCCCGAGGCGATACCTTTCCCGCTGTCCAGGCTCTACTCGTTAATCGCCTCATCCCGCATGGTCCGGGACTACTACGAGAGCGTCGCTGCCCATGTGCTGGACCGGGTGGCCGCCGGCCGCATCCTCGATATCGGCACGGGCCCCGGGAGGCTGCCCATCGCCATCGCCTCCAGGAATAAGTACGTCCGCGTTACCGGCCTGGACCTGTCGCCCGACATGGTGAGGATAGCCTCCGGGCTCGCCGCTAAAAGGGGCCTGGCGAACGTTGACTTTAAGGTTGGCAACGCCAGCGACCTGCCCTTCGGCGATAGGGAGTTCGACCTGGCCATCAGCACCCTCTCGTTCCACCACTGGAAGGAGCCCGAAAAGGCGCTGGACGAAACATACAGGGTATTAAAAGAGGGGGGAGAGGCGTGGATCTACGACATCCCTAAGAAGGTGACCCCGCAGGCCTGGGACGACCTGAAAAGGCGCTATGGTTTCCTGGCCCCCACCCTCATATACTGCCACACGTTCACCGAGCCCTTCTATGACGAGAAAAAGCTGGCCGAGATCGCCTCTAGCTCCCGATTCAGGAAGTTCGAGATAGACTACAGGCTTTTCACGTTCAGGCTGCGGCTCTTCAAATAATGTTAGAATGATGGTTTGGCGGTAAAGATAAAGGATGGTTACTATAAGAACATGGATGGTTAGGCACCACGTCTTTTTTTACTGGGACTGAAGGGGGACTCCGCTTCGTTCCAGAAGTAAATGGATGGTTAGGCACCACGTCTTTTTTTACTGGGACTGAAGGGGGACTCCGCTTCGCTCCGCCCCCTCGTGGACCCCCTATTTCTCGATTGCCTGATGGCAAACGGATAATAAAAGGAACCATAGGCGATGCGACCCAAGCTTAAATAAGGTGTAAGGATCGGCGGTCGTCGAGGCGTTTTGGGCATCAGTCCGCATCAGCGGATGCGGAGGTGGCGGGGTAATGGACGTTTTTCTTTAGGAAAACGTCGCTTAGGGCTTGCGAGCGAAGCACGCCGCATCAGCGGCCGTGCGAAGCGGGGTGCTACGCCGCGCGGAGCGCTCTTGCTTACCGGCCCCGACACCGAAGCACCCAAAACGCCGAGTAGCCCGGCCATCAGGCCGGGCGTCGACCCGCCAGGAAGATGCCCGCATATTAGAAGATGCCCGCATATTAGAAGATGCCCGCATATTTTTAGACGGAGATCCGCCAGGAAGAATCAGGTAAAGCCTTGTTTTTACTTTACGACCGTCTCTTTTAATTTCTCAATGCCGCCTTCCTCGTAGACGGCGTTGCCCACGACGATGGTGTCAGCGTACTTCGCCACCCTCTCGGCGCGCTCCCGGGAATTGATGCCGCCGCCATAATACAGTACAGAGCCGTGCAGCTTCTCCTTGACGGCCTTCACCAGCGACGGGTCGCCATAGGTGCCGCTATATTCAATATAAACAATGGGGAAGTGGAAGAACCGGTCGGCGCACTCGGCATAGGCCGCCGCTTCCCTGGGGGATATCTCTGCCTTGGCCTTTGTGACCATGGCCACGGCCGACCTCGGGTTGAGGACGATGTAAGCCTCGGGGACCACCCGGTCCCAGTCGATCTTAAAGTGCTGCACCCACACCTTGTGCGCGCCCATGAACCAGAACGCCACGTCCGTATTGAGCACGGACGGGATAAAAAGAAAGTCCATGTCGTCCCTCAGGCCTTCCGTGCCGGACGGCTCCAGCACCTTCGGGATAGAGTAATCCCTGAGCATGTCCGCCAGGTGGGCGACGTTATCCTTGGTGATGTTCTGGGTGCCGGATATCATGACTGCGTCGGTGCCCGAGTCCACGATGGCCGAAATGTCAGCGGGCGTTAAGGGCTTATCGGGGTCCAGCTTCGTCACGTGCCTCCACTTCTTCCAGTCTATCATCTGCCTCCCTCGATTATAAAAATCATATTAGATTCAGCGCTATCCCACATAATTTTAGCGGACAATGCGCTCGATGGGGACTATGAGTATGTCCTTAGCGCCCACGCTCTTCAGCTCGTTGATGACCCTGTAGATCTCGCGCTCGTGGACCACGGCGTGGACGGCGCACATGGGCGAGCTCGATTCCACCTTCATGACCGTGGGGCCCGACAGGCCCGGCAGCTTTTTCTTGACCTCGTCCAGTGCCGAGGCCGGGACGTTCATCATCAAGTAGCGCTTGCCCTTTGCCTCGATGACGCTCTCCAGCGCCAGCTTGATATCGGCGATCTTTTTCGGGTTTTTTGCCAGGCTGGCCTCGCTCGCGATTAGCCGCTGCGAGGTACGCAGCACATGCGCTATAACCTTTAGGTGATTGATGGACAGCGTGGTGCCGCTCGACGTCAAATCCACGATCGCGTCCGCCACGCCGATGTGAGGCGTGATCTCCGTGGCGCCCGATACCTCCACGACGTGTACGCTTACCCCGTTAGAGTCGAAAAATTTTTTTGTGATAAGCGGGAACTCGGTGGCTATCTTCTTGCCGGCAAGCTGCCCGAGCTTCTCGATGCTGGATTCATCCGGGACCGCCAGCACGAGGTCCGCCTTGCCGACGCCGATGTCCAGTAAAGTTTCCACGCAAGCCCCTGACTCCTGGATGAAATCCTCCCCGGTGATCCCCAGGTCGGCGGCGCCGCTCTCCACGTACTCGGGGATATCCCGGGCCCTGGCGAACAGCAGCGATATATCGTCATCCACAGTCCTGGCAAATAAACTCCTCTCGGAGTGGTCCACGATGTGCAGCCCCGCCCGCTCGAACAGCTCTAAAATCGGCTCGTACACTCTTCCTTTATTGGGCAGCGCTATCCGTACCATAATTTATCGAAGTTAATAACACGACGTTAGATATAAGCCTTTAGCTAAAATTCCCATCGCAAGCATTTACGCAAGGCCTTTATCGTATGCTCAGAAGCAGAGCAGGGCCGTTTTATATATTGATACTGTAATATTTTATGGGGATGGGATGGCATGAGGACAATGTTGTGGATTATCCTGGTCATGGCCGCCTGTATCGGCGGGTGCGCCCAGATACAGGATGAAAGGGCGCCCATTTTGCATACATCCGACGTGATCAAGCTACCTCCGCCCATACACCATAGCGGCACCTCCATCGAAGAAGCGCTTCTTAATCGAAGGTCCGCCAGGGAATTCAGGGATGAGCCCCTCACCCTCGGGGAGGTCTCACAGCTCCTGTGGGCAGCGCAGGGTATCACCGACGGGGGCAGGACGGCACCGTCCGCGGGGGCGCTCTATCCGCTAGAGGTCTACGTGGTTGTCGGGAATGTCAGGAGTATCGCTCCGGGCGTCTATAAGTACGAGCCTGATGGGCATGAGCTTTTTAAAATAACGGATGGAGATAAAAGGGCGACGCTTTACGATGCCGCCCTGGAGCAGGCCAGCGTTAAAAGCGGCGCGGTCGACATCGTCATCGCAGGCGTTTACGAGCGTACGACCGGTAAGTATGGTCCGTCGGGCGTGAAATACGTCCACATGGAGGCAGGGCACGCGGCGCAGAACGTGTGCCTGCAGGCCGTATCACTGCATCTGGGGACGGTGACCATAGGCGCTTTTTTCGATGACGAGGTCAAGAAGGCAATAGGCATGCCGGAGGATGAGCGGCCCATATACATCATGCCCGTGGGCAGGATATGATAAATAAAAACATTAAGTTTATAGGCCGATTGAGAGGATTATCCGGGGACATATGAGGCTAGTTCATCAAGGTCACAAAAACATCCCCTCAAATGAAATAGGATATACACGGTATCAGTAGCACGCCCATCAGGCACGTTTTTCTCACGTTCACTAAGTGCGGGGCCATGCCGACCATCGCCGCCAGTAGTAGTACGGCCAGCCCGAGGAAGCCCGTCATCGCCAGGCACATGGCCCCCAGGAACAGAAGGACCGAAACGTTGAGCAGCCTGTAGTCGATCTTGGAGAAAACGCCAGCCGCGGAGCCTCCCGCCAGGATGGCCAGCGGGTACGTCAGGGCGCCGGCCATACACATCACTAACACGAGGAGCATGAACGTCTGGAAGTCGATGGAGCCGATGGCGCTCTGCGCCGCCGCCACGGCGCCGCTCCTGGGGTGCCCGATGGCGTATAGGGCGACAAGCGAAAAGATGGCGTTCGCCGTGTTCACCCCCGATACGGATACCAGGTACTTTCTGTCGTCCGCCTCGCTCTTTTTAGAGAACATGCCCGTGACCGTCGTGGCCACGCCAGTACTAACAGCCGGGAACCAGGAGACCAGGGCCCCCGCGGCCGTCCCGGCTAACGCTCCCCCCAGGATGTCCCCGGCGGGCAATGACAGCGAGCTTTTATGCTGCGGCGGTATTTTGGGCGACGTGTGGAGGCTTAATAGCAGGGTGGGGGCACCGAATAGGCCAGAAAGCAGGGGGAGCAGCATCGAGGGGGCGGTGATGAGCGCCAGCGGCGAGAGCAGCGGCTCGGCGCCAAAGGCGGCCATGCCGAGCATGCCGCAGGCGCAAAATATGGCGGCGGCCCATGCGATGGCCTTTAGCCTTTCTCTTATACCTGCGAACGGCCCCGTGCCCCGGTTGGACAGGATGACCAGGGCCGATATGGCAATTAAAATGTAGCCCATGTAAGCCTGGATGGGCCCGCTGAACGCCATGAAAAAGAACGATAGCGGGGCGATCAATAATAAAGAGATGACGATGGCCAGGCCGCTGCCCATGGCCGATAGCCTCACCGCCTCCACGCCCCTCCCCTCCAGGAGCATCCTGTGCCCCGGCAGCACGGCCATGGCCGTGGCCTCGTCGGGCGCCCCCAGGAATATCGAGGGGACGATGTCCAAAAAGCTCTGGGAGATGGTACTCGCGATGATCATTATGGCGACGTATAAAGCAGGCATGCCGGCGGCCACCATCGAGGGCGTCATGCCCAGCAGGATAGCCGACGTGTTGTTGACGTGGACGCCCGGTAATAGCCCGGCCACCGCCCCGATTATAATACCTGCGAGGATAGACAACATCAGCAGCGGCAGTGAAAGCTCCAGCACAATAAGTACTTATTTTCAAAATATTAAAAATTAGTGGTATTAGATATATACATAGGCGTCGGCGTCAGGTCGACCTCTGCCATGCCGGCATCGGCCACGACCTCGGACCTTTCTGGCCCGGTCTGCCCCGGGGCGGCGATCATGGGCTCGATGATCGCCGATGAGCCATTGACCATCAGCTTAAGCTTCACGTGCGGGACGGCCTCGCCCGATAATATGACGGTGCCCGGCTCGTACCAGGTGATCCAGAATCCCTCGCCGTCTTTTTCGACCCTGTAGAGCCGGATGCCCTCATCCTGCACGGGGAGCCGGGCGATAGACTTATACCCCTGAATGTGGCCGTTAAGCTGGCCGAGGGCATAGTAACCCGGCCGATATCCTTTTACGGTACGCTGCTCGTTGAGGACGTTCACGCTCGTATCCGTCATGCCGGCCCACGGCGACGTGCCCGCCGCCGCCACGAACGGCTTCAATTTCAGCCAGGACAAATCCTCCATGAACGCCGTGTCGATGAGCGCGACGCCCATGTCGGCGGCCACTACCACCTTCTTCACCGTATCGGCGGCCGCGAAGCTTTGCGTCCACTGTACCGTCTCCTCGTCCCCGTCCACCAGCTTCTGGAAGTATCGGGCGAGCCTCGGACGGTCGGCCTCCGTGGCGGGCGGCACGACCAGGCCTTTCACGGCCCCTTCGGCGACGGTGGCCGGGCCCAGGGCGATGAGCGGAGAGGTGGCCGTATCGCCGATAACGATGGGCTTTTCATAGCCCCGGGATCTCATCTCGTACCGGAGCCAGTTGACCGTATCCTCGATCTCATATGGGTCCCCGAGGGCGTGGAAGTCGACGGCGTCGAAGATGTCGGGCCGATCGAGCACCTTGCGGATATCCGCCAGGGAATGGTACATGATCCGCTTATCCACGGCGGCAAAGCTCGTCTCGTACTGGCCAGGCCCCGGGTGGTCCTTGAAGGCCGTAGTCGCTAAGAAAGCGGAGTTCATCACTATTGCATTATCAGAGGCATTATGGGCGCTGTGGTAAGCCTGTTCCAGCATCTCGAGGTAGTGCTCGACGGGCTCCGGCTCATAGGACGAGAATTCCACACCTACCTCGTAGTACCTTATGGGCACCCTCAGGCCGGGCATATCGTCCTTGCCATCCATGTCATATCGTTCTACGACTGCCTGTACCCACCGGCCATAATCGCCTAAGTACTCGGGCTTCGGGGAAAGGTCCTTTATCTTATCACGTATAGCCCAGCTGCCGTCCGTCTTAAGGGCGACCACCAGGTCCGTAAAGCCGGCGTCCTGGTATTCCTTGACATATCGGTCCATCGGGCCGAAATCGATGGGCGCGTCTCGGGAAGGCTGCATTTTGGCCCAGGCGATTGATCCTGGAAAATATTTCACGGCCGGTATGCCAAGGGCCGAGAAGGGCTTCGCCATGCCCGGCATGGCATATTCGACGCCGATGAGAACACCCGCATGGCCCGAAGGTGGGAGCGGGCTGGCGGCAGGCGACGGGGACGGCTTTGCGCCCGGCCTGGCGCACCCTGACATAAGAACGGCTACCGCTAGCATAGCCAATAATACGATGATAGCAGCTCTTAACCCGCTCCGTCCCATACTATAATTGCCATATAATAAACTATATAACGCTATGGGAGTACCTTTCCTAACATGAAAATAGTAGCAATCACCAGCAGCCCGAAGGGCAAAAAAAGCAACACGCTCCAGCTGGTGAACGCCGCCATCGAGGGCGCCCGCGAAGCCGGAGCCGAGGCCGAGGTCATCGACATCACGAAGCATCAGATAAAATATTGTAAGGGGTGCGTTACTTGTTATAAAAAAGGCAAGTGCGTGCAGAAGGACGACTTTCAGGAAATATGGGACAAGATAATCGGGGCCGACGGCATAATCCTGAGCAGCCCTAACTATATAGACAACGTGTCGGCGCAGCTTAAGACCCTCTTCGACCGGATGGCCAACGCCATACACGAGCAGCTATTCGATGGCAAGTACGCCCTGACGCTAACCACCGCCGGAGGCAGCGGCGACGACGTGGTCCTCGGCGTCATGAACACCTTCATAGGCAAGTGCGGCGGCATGGTCGTCGGCAGCGCCAGCGCCCTGGGCCGGGACGGGCCGGAAGGCATGGAAGCGGCCGTTAAAAGATCGCACGGGCTGGGCAAGGAACTCGTGAAGGCTATAAAGGCCAAAAAGAAGTACCCGGAGCAGGCGGCCGCACATAAGGCGTGGAAGGACAGCTTCGTGTTCAGCCTGAAGGCCAATAAAGAGAAATGGGCCCACAACTACCAGCACTGGGTGGAGAAGGGCTGGATCAAAGCATAAGCGCTATTCTTTCTTAATTTTTTTGGGCTCCAGCCTTCTTTCCGGATATGCGACCCTGGGCCTTTTAACGATGAACGACTCGCCCATGCTTTCGGCCATCTGCCTTGCCTTTTTAATGGGGATGCCCATGGCCATGAGCTCGGCCGGGAACCAGAGGTTGCCCGTGGGGTCTGTCGGGCCAAGGAAGGCCGTGTTCTTCGGGGCCTTTTCCGCCATGCCGGCCGGGTACGTGATGTAGGTGGCGCACGTCGGGCCGCCCGGCGTAACGACAGCGGAGAACTGCTCGTACTCGGTGAACTGGGCCAGGCCCGCCAGGTTCCTCACCTGTTCGCCGACGCCGAAGACGAGTACCGATAACACCCCGGGGTCCTCGTTTATTTCGCCGCAGGGCGCCACGACGACGTATTTGCCGGGAGGCGTGATCCTTCCAAGCGCCTCTCGGCTCTTCTCGAAGAGCTCCGGCGTCGCCTTCAGGTGCTCCGCGGCGCCGCCCCGGAACTCCTTCGTGCCTACGGTGACGAAGTACTTCAGCATCGGGTTCGCCTCCATGAACCCCATCCAGGTCTTACCGCCCCCGCAGCAGTCCTCGTCTTCGCCCGAGATATAGATGGCAGGTATGTTCCCGGAGGCCATGGCGAACATGGCCTTAGCAACGCACCTGTCCACCGATGACGTTTTAACGGCGCCCGCCGGGACGTTTTCAGCGCCATAAGCGCATAATGGCCGGTATTTTAGCCGGCCGGCCGTATAGAGCTTTTCGCCTATCTCCTTGATGGATAATTCAGCCATAAGTATGCCCGTACTTCTATATGCTCTACTGGCTAATAGTGATATCGCCGTACGACGCGCCCTCGGGAAGGGTGACCTGCGCGATGTAGACGCCGTCGGAGGGGGCTTCCGCCGTGGACTGCCCGACCGTTGCGCCCCCGGTGATCGGCCGGGTATAGAAAGGCCTGCCCGTGGACACTTCGTAGATGTCGACGTGTCCCGTGCCGTAAGGCATCCTGGAGAGCGTATAGCTGATCCTTATGATGCCTGCGTGCGCCCGGAACGGCCTCGTGACGGCGCCGTCCAGCTCGCCGCACGACACGACCTGAGGCAGCGAGGAAGGCGAAGAAGTATCGGGCCTGGAAATATTAATGACCCAGTCCGAGTCCGAAGCCACCATCAGGGTAAACTCTCCCGATAGCACCGTGCTACCGTCCACGGTGAGCAGCTTTTCGCCCGATATCCGGCCCTTCGATATGTCGGCGCCGCCGTTACCGTCCATGTCAGTCAATGAGAGGCTGACGAACGTGCCGGAGCCCGACCAGTTGACTGTATACACGCCTTCCCCCAGCCTGATCCCTTTTATTAGCTGGTCCCCGCTGCCCCTGGCCACGGTCACGCCGCCCGAAGCGATCACAGTGGGACGGGCAATAGCAGGCGTCGGCGACGGGGTGACCGTCTCCGCTCCCGGAGTCGCGGACGGGCCCACCGTCACGACGATCCTTTGGGCCGGGTTCGCGCATCCGCCCAGGGCTATCGCTAGAATGATGAACGCCATGATAAGGATCGCCGGCATTTTTCCCATGACAGGCCCCACGTAGCCTACTATCGCCGAGAGTGACTATAAACTTTATGATAAAAGGGAAGGCGGGCGAAGGGGCCCGTCGCCGGCTTCGAGAAGGTGACAGTATATGTGCCGCCGGAAACCGTGGTCGATGCCTGTGCATAGCCATAGAACTCCTCTTGAATGAATATTATAAAATATTAATCGCATTAAATGTTATCGATTAACACAAAAGCAATCGAATGCGATATAGAGAAGATACGGTTAAAAATAGAAAGGAAGCGAACCCCAGTGGGGCTCGCAAACGAATCCTTTGTTTAGCGGCGGATGACCTGCTTGCCCTCGGGCCTGTTGATGATCACTTCGAGGGGCATCTTGCCAGCAATGGTGTGCGTGGCGCACGAGAAGCACGGGTCGTAGGCCCTGATGACCATTTCCATCCGGTTGAGGATGCCCTCCGCCGGGGTGGGGGTGTTGATGATCTTCTGGGCGGTGTTCTTCAGGCCGACGTTTATCGCCTTATTATTGTTCGCCGTGGCGACGATGATGTTAGCCTTGGTGATGAAGCCCTTATCGTCCGTGTCGTAGTCGTGGAAAAGAGTGCCTCTCGGGGCCTCGATAACGCCTACGCCGGTCGCTGCTCTAGGCTTGACGTTCGGAGTCCTCAGGTCCTTGCCCATGATGGCGGGGTCAGAGAGCATCTCCACGGCCCTCTCTGACGCGTACAGCAACTCGATGAGCCTGGCATAATGGTATAGCAGGGTCTTCTGTGCCGGCCTGCCGAACGCCTTGCGGAATTCCTGCAGCTCGGCGTTGGCCAGCGGGGTGCTGATCTTGTCGCACGCGTTAATCCTGGACAGCGGCGAGACGCGGTACATGCCATTATCCCAGCCCATCTCCTTCCAATAGGGTGCCTTCAGGTAGGAGTGCGGGTACACGTACTCGGCGATGTACTGGAGGTAGTCCTTGTCGGCAAACTCCTTGACGATCTTGCCGTCCATGCCCAGCATCCTAAGGATACCATCGTACAGCTCAAGGTCGCCGTTCTTGACGAGGCCAAGGTGCATCGAGTCGGCATCGCCCAGCAGCTTAATGGCGTCGATGTACTGGTTGAATATCGGCTTTGCCAGCGCAAGCGCGCCCTGGGAGTACTCCACAGACTGCTTTGCCATGGGTAAGAGCCTATCGACATCTTCCTGGGTGAGGCCCTTGGTGATGCCTCCCGGGACAAAGGTCACAGGGTTAATAGCCCTGCCACCCGTTGCCTCGACGATCTGCTGGCCGCATTTTCTGTGCTTTACGGCCTGGACCGCTAACTCGGGGTTAGCGGCGATGACGCCAAACACGTTTCTCTGCTTGGGGTCGCCGTCCGGCGTAAAGACAAAGTCCGGGGCCGCCAGGAAGTAGAAGTGCAGGGCATGGGAGTGGATGAACTGGCCGTACTGCATTAATTCACGGAGAAGCTTTGCGGTCGGGGCGGTCTCTACTCCGAAGTTGGCATCGACCGCCTTGGCAGATGCCAGGTGGTGCGAGACCGGGCATATGCCGCAGATCTGCGTGACGATCCTGGGCGCCTCTTCTACCGGCCTACCCTGGAGGAACTTCTCGAATCCTCTTATTTCCATGATGTTGAGCCTGGCGTCGGTCACCTTATTAGAGTCGTCGATGTCGATCGTGACCTGGGCGTGGCCCTCGATTCTTGATACTGGTGCTATTTTAATTTGCTTGACCATGATATTCACCTCACTTTACCTTCTCGACGACTTTCTTGGTCAGGAACGACACCGGCAGAGTGTACCTGTAGAAGCTGCCTATGGGGTCGTAAATGTTCTCGACCATTTTATCAAGATCCACAGTCGGGTCATCGTCGAGGCCGTAGCAGGATGCGACGGCGCTGATCATGGCGGCGCCCTGCTCGGGCGAGTTCTCGGTCGGGCCGAAACAGCCACGGCAAGCAGCGCCCGCGCTCGGGCACCTCGCGCCACAGCCACCCCTGGTAGCGGCTCCGCTGCACAGGTATCCCTGCTCGAACAGGCACTTCTTCTCGTCAACGGTGCCTTCGAATGGCCTGAGTACCTTCTTGATGTTCCTATCGCTCTTTTCTCTCGGGCATTCGTCGCAGACGGACTTCTTGCTGAGCTCGTAGGGCGCGCCTCCGAGTAGCGACATGACTGCCGCGCCGATCATGGCGGGGTTCGGGCCGCAGCCCGGTATCATGACGTCTACCTTGACGTAGTCGCCCACCGGCCTCATGTCCGGCAGGATCGTCGGCAGGCCGTCCATGTAGGGAAGCCTCCCGATCTCGTTCTTCGTGCTCTTCGTGGTCACATAGACCTCTTCGAGCAACGAGTTAATGTCATATAAGTTAGCAAGCCCGATGCCGCCGCCGAAGCATGCACAGCTTCCCAGCGCTATTAGAATGTCGCAATTCTTCCTTATCTCGAGTAATTCATGTAAGTTGTCGCTGTTTCTGACGCCTCCGGAGACGATGCCTACGGTCGCCTTGGGCGGGTGCTTGACGTCCATCAACACGGGTATGTAGACGAACTCGATCTTGTCCAGGACGGGCAAGAGCGCCTCGTGCAGGTCGAGCACTGAAATCTCGCAGCCCGCGCAGGCTGCAAGCCAGGACTCAATTACCTTGACTTTCTCTCCCATTTCATTCACTCCATTGACAGGACGTATCACAAAAAGCCCTTACGGGGCCGGTTTTGTTGATGTCCTCTGCCTAGTATGAGTCTTTTTTACTTTCAGGGGGTATATAAAGGTTTAGTTATAATTGAAAAATTTTTCACCCGGCGGCCCGGCCGTTATGGTTCTATATATTAGATTGTCTTCCCGCTTGTGGCGGCTTGAAGGGCTGCCGACAGGCTTATATAGCCAAACCCCTAATATATCTATAATTTAAAAGTATATATGTCTTTCGCCCTATAAAGTAAAACATTTATACAAATTTTTTATTTATAAGAATAGGAAAAGTTTATAAAGTTATAGGTTTGAAATTGTAATTAAATATAATAACCAACCGGTAGGGTCGAGCCGGCATACACAAGTTCGTTATAATCGGTATAATTTCAAAAATACTAATAATATGGCCCTCATAGGAGCGATCACAGTCATAATCCCCGAGATTTGACAAAACGGAATAAAATATGGCAGTATCTGAGCAAGCGGCTAAATGGGAAAAATATTTAATAAGCAAAGCCCAAGTTAAGATATTCGTGCCAAAAAATAGGCAAACGTAGGTTCTTGTCTTGGTTGCAATAACCTTTAAATAGGCACGTAATCATACAAAAACCAATAAAAACCAAATGGCTGGTGCGTAATGTGGCGGCAATAGCGTTAGATATCCAGGGCAGAGTTTGTACTGGCTGCAATAATTGCGTTGTAGCCTGCCCGGTCAACGCGCTGGAGTTGACGGTCGCTAACCCGGCGACTAA